>SMTZ1_10005024_pt1 | contig 13283 bp, 14 predicted proteins | sample DeeMarSWOR136_30_FD_25667 | JGI IMG/M metagenome (IMG submission 25667) | reverse complement strand
AAAAGTTCGTGGGTGGACATCTGGACCTCTCAAACAACAAGAGATTGATGATTTTATAGAAAAAAAAAAAGAATTAAAAAATGAAATTTGGCCAGTTATTTCGCATAATAGTTATTTAATAAACCTAGCAACTCTTGATAAAGAGAATTTAGGAAAATCATATAATGCTATGCTTGATGAGCTTACGAAAGTAGATCAATTACAAATAGAATATGAGAATATGCACCCTGGAGTGATCCCTGTTAGTGATAAGGAAGAAATTACAAAAATGGAAGCATTTACTCAAATTGCTAAGCAATTAAATAAATTAATGGATGTAAATAAATCATCAAAAGTAATAATATTGCTTGAAACTACTGCTGGACAAGGCAAAGGCTTAGGTAATAAATTTCACCATTTTAAAACGATAATAGACAAAATAGAAAACAAAAATCGGATTGGAATTTGTTTTGATACAGCTCATTCTTTTGCAGCTGGATATGACTTTACAACGAAGAAAGGATATGAAGAAATGTGGAATGAATTCGATGATATTATTGGTTTGAAATATCTGCTAGCATTTCATTTAAATGATACAGATAAAGAATGTGGGTCAAGAGTAGATAGACATACTCATATTGGCCAAGGAAAAATAGGAAAAGAACCATTTGGTTTCTTTATTAATGATGAAAGATTTGAGAATATGCCTGGTATTTTAGAAACTCCTAAGGGTAAAGATATGAAGGAAGATATTATGAATTTGAAAATCCTTAAATCTTTAAGAAAAAAATGATCATTCTTCTACTTCAAACCATACAGGATTTTGATCATCAACTAGTGCATTATAATTTACTAAGATTTCTTCTCCTTTAGCAATATCTCTAATCGCTGAGAATTCTATTGCTTTAAGATCATAATCATAGAGGTACTTTACGTTTGGATTATAAGAGTGATTAATAAATTGACTTATACTTAAAGTTATAGCATTTTTAAACTCTGGTTTATGATCAGGATCTTCCCAAACGTAGCAGTAATTATATAAAATTGTTTTTCTAATTTTCTTATAATCTTTATTAGGAAGTGGTACCACATAAGCAATATCTATAATTGTATCTCTTTTTATTTCTTTTTTTGCAAATACTCCCCTACCCTTCTTCTCAGAGATAAACCTCACTTCTAATAAATCATTCATAAACTTCCAGAAGCGCTCCAAATATTACTTTAATTATTCTTTATATTTTTCTGGATTCACACATCTTCTCCATTGCATAACTGTCTCTATAGGTCCTAGACCTATAAGTAGATCATTCTCTTCAAAAATGAAATCCTGTTTAAATCTGTAAATCCATTTATCTTCTCTCTTTAAAGCAATTATATGAAATCCTCGTTTATACCGTTTATCTTGTAATTCTTTATATGTTTTACCTTTAAAATATGAATCTTCCGATAATCTTTCTCGTACTACTATCTCTGAAGTCTCTCGAATAGCTTGTTGTAAAACATTATGTGGTTCAAATCCTTTGAGGATTATTTCTGCAGTATGAGCTGCTGCATCAGCTATTAATTCGCAACTAAAGACTATTCTCATTATTCCTGTTAAATCCCGAGGATTTTCCACCAGTTTTGCTAAATCTAAAAGATCTTTTTCTAATGCAATATTCAAACCATCCATCAATTCCTCCATTTCTAAAATATCTTCTGCGAGTTCTTCGTTATTAAAGAATAATGCAGCTAATGCTAGCTCAATCATGGTTTCCGAAATATCTGTTATTAAAACATAATTTCTCTGAATTTCTTCAACTTTTTCACATACATCAACATTCTCAAGGTCAAGTAACTGTTCTTTCTCCTTTTCTTCAATATCAAAAGAAAAAGGTTCCAAATCATTGCTTAATTTTTTCAATTCGATAATTGGTTGAATCTCTCCTTTAACAATTAAAATGTCATCTTTTAATACTCTTTCATTTCTTTCAAAGAGCCATTTATCTCCTCTACGTATTGCGATTAAATCAACTCCATGTTTTGATCTAAAGTGTACTTCTTTTCTAATTTGTCCAATAAAGCTACACCCTTCATTAACGTTTATTTTAACTATTGGTTCAGGCACATAACTTATATCACTAAACAATTGAGTAAAATATGATATATCATTATTAATATATACAACTCTGGCAATATCTGATAAAGCATCAGAAATTTTATCAACAGCATATCCCATAATTACTATAGGTTCTAATTTTTTCGCTCCATCTAATCCTATTGGATGTGCTTGAATTATTTGGAAATTAAGAAAAAATGTAAGTTCATGAACTCTTTGTTCCATTTTATAAGTTTCATCGGCAAGTTCTTTACTTCCAAATTTAATTGCACTATAAGCCAAATCTATCATTAAATCAATGGTTTGTTTCATTTCCCGAATTATTTCTTTGAGGGAAAGCGGTTTATATTTAAATTTTTTACTAGGTTTAGTCATATTGTTTTATTCACTCATTTTTCATATAAATTTGATGTTATAAAAACATTATTAAAAATAGAATTAAGAAAAAAGGCGTTAGAAAATCAGCTAAGGAGGTGACAAATGGAATTAAAAAATTATTTGGATCCTTCCCTCGCTTGAATAAAAATATTGCGCCTATAAACAATGTTATGAACATTATAGAAAATATTAATAAAATGGTTATAGAAATTACAAAAATCATTAATAAAGGATTTACAATTCTAATTCCCGATATTATACCAACAAGATAACCTATAAATAACAGAGATATTAAGCTCAATAAAAGAGTTATGATTAATCCATATAAATCTTCTATTAATCTTTTCGATTTTTGAATTTTTGGAGGTAATGTACCAATATATAAATGTGTAGTTAATCTTGAGACTAAAACTGTTGATATATCTCCAATCAATGAATTCAATGCGGGAATTATTAAAAGCATTATAGGAATTGTATATAATAGATCTTCATTAATTGACAAAAGACTACCTGAAATTAAGCCCATTAAAGAAGAGATAATGACAATTATTATTGATTCTTTGATAATTTTCTTATAATAATTAATTTAAGGCACCCCCAACATTATTATAGTTAAAAGGAAACAAAATACAGTAGAAAAATCATCAACTGCTGTCATAATAGGATTTACAACATTATTTGGGTTTAGTCCTCTTTTGAAAGCTAAATAATTTAATAAAGTCGAGCTAGGAATTGAAATTAATAAAGTTAAAGTAATAGAAATGATCGGGATTAGAATAAAATATAAAGTAGGGAGCAAGAATAATTTAAAAAACACAAAATTTAGAATTGTAGAAAATATTCCTATGAAAATTCCTGTTAATATTGATAAAGTATAAGTTGCAAATACATTTTCAATCCAAGTTCTCTTAGTGAAGTTTCCTATAATCAAATCACGGGATGTTCTGGCAATGAATGGTCCGCTCAGATTACCTCTTAGAGAGAGAAGTGCCGGAACCATTAAAATTAAAATAGGAAAACTATTAAAAGGTAAAATCAATAGAGAAAGTAAAATGCCTGCTAAAATATCTCCAATAATTGATATAAGTTCTGATGGGAATGTTTCTTTGACAATTTTACCTTTAGAGTCTTGATTTTCCATATATCATCCTCATCAGAATCCATTGTTTGAGAAATTTGATTTTGAGCCATATGTTATTAATATTTGAAGAAAGTATTTTAATTAAAATTTGTTAATCTCTAGTTAAATTAATTAAATATTTTATTACTTAAATATTTAGTTGAACCTAAATTCATCAAATTTATTATATAATCTTGCTTATTAACTTGATCAAAACTTAAGTTAATGAAAGAAAAATCCTTTTTTTATGCTTAAGACTATCCAATTGCCAATATAAGTTAATTTAATCTAAATAAAGCTAAATAAGTCAATATGTAAGTTTTCAATTATTAATTTGTTAAACAAATTTATTTAAAAAAAATTATTCTTAATCATTATTTAGTTTATTATAGTAGAAAAATATACAAAAGAGAAAATTATACTTGACTCTTTGGAAAATCGTCGCTAAAAATGAAATTCGATTAAAGACGTTTCGAGTAAGAAAAAATCGCAGATTATTTTTTATTTTGATTTTCACTCTTTTTTTACTGTGGGCAGCTTTTTTAGGGCCGGTTATATTCGATGAGATATTACCTGAGCTTTTGAAGCTTTATTCTGTACAATTTGAAGTTCTTATAACTCTTATTTTAGAATATGCATTTATGATGTTATTTGTAATGTACACAATTTATCCTTTATTCCTTTTATATAGAAAAACTGAAATTGGTATAAAAGATATTATTATTGCTTCTCCAATTAAATCGGGAGACATTTTTACAGGTGAATTTATTGGTCAAATACCGTTTTATTTCTTATTTTTATTAGGAATTGGCCCATTAGGAACTAGTCTGTTAAGACAGTTAAACCCCGAAATGGGATTCTTTCATTATGTCGGGTTTTATATTATCACTTTTACTCTTTCTATGTTTGCTTTATTAGTGGGAACTATAGCATCTAATTGGATTGAAAATAGAATTTATAAAAGTAAAAAAGTAAGAGAACTTAATAATTGGGTATTTGTGATTTTATCTTTTATTGTAATATCCATTTTTTATATTTTTCATTTTCTATTTGAATTTATCTCAAATTATCCAACCTTAAAAATCTGGATGTTAATTTTTCCTTCTTATTGGTATTCTAATACAATTATATATCTTATTAATCCATCATTAGTAAGTTCATATATTCTAAACGTATGGCTTAACATAGGATTAGCTATTACAATACCTTTATTAATTTTTTATATCTCTTATAAAAAAGCTTATACTTTTTATAATTTAGAGAGAAATATTGAAAAAAAATCAAAAATCATTCATAGGGAAAGTAAATTTTATCGTTATATAGCAATAATTATTCCTAGTCAGTGGAAGGGTTTAGTGATTATCCATTTTAAAGAATTTTTGAGAAAAAAGGAAAATTACGCAAAATTAATTTATAGTACTATTTTTATTGGATTTATTGGTGTTTTTTTAGCAGTTTCTTTAAACCAATCTACTATAATTCTTGAAGATAATCCATTAGGGATAAGTTTGGTTTTAGAAATACTTCAACATAAATTCTTATTAGTATTAATAATAGCATGGATTGGAAGTTTAATTTTTGGTATTTTAATAGGTATTTCAGTTCTAATAAGATCAAAAGAATTATTATTTATATATAAAAAATCGCCCCGTGGAATAAACTCATTAGTTTTTTCTTATTTATTTGTCATGTTTATATTAATTCTTTTTTTAGATTTCGTTTTATCAATATTTTTCACCTTTCTATTTCAAATTGACTTTGTATTAGGTTTATTTTTTTTTCTAGCATTTATGATATATAGTGGAGAAATTCTTTTAGAGGCATTAGCAATTCAATGCATTAAACCTCTATTTGAAGAAAGAGGTAAAGAAGCTTTTTTCAACATATATCTTATTTTAATATTTCAGATTTTTTCGTTATTAATAACACTTTTTATCATTATGCCAAATTTATCACCGATGATCCCAGCATCAATTGGCATTATATACATCTTATTAATTAACCTATTAGTATCTGGTATATTATCATCATCAATGGTGTATTTAGGTATTAGAAATTTAAATAAAATTGAGTGACTAAATTTATTGTCTTTTTTGATTTTAGCTCTTTTTTATACCTTTCTTTACGGCATAAAAAATAAATGGAATAAAAATAAGGAATAATCCTAATGGATTTAATAATATAAAGCTCAAAATAGAAAAATTTATTGCTAGAGAGTTTTCTGAGAATAGTATAATTAGAAAATATAAAAATTCTGCAATCCCTAAAATAATAAAGAGAAAATCGGCTTTAATTACCCATAATAGAATTAATATAAAGAAGATAAAAAGTATTGAATCAAAAAATTCAACATAAATCTAGGTGCTTAATAATTTTATTTATAATATATAATAAAAAAAAAATTTATTTGTAATTTGGAGGATTATTTCTTTTTCTTTTTATAGTAAATTAATCCTATTGTACTAACACCAAGCACTCCCAGAAGAATTATGATTTCATAACCGGGAATTTCAACTTTAACAGTACTCACCGACATCAATGTAGCACCTCCATAAAGCACTTCACCTTGACTAAAAACACCTTTATCATTCCATTGAGCAACATAATCCATTTTCTTCACAAGAGAGCCATTTACCAATTGTTCAGGTATTGTTATTTTAAAGCCATTTCCTTGAACTTCTACAGTTATTCCAGTCATTCCTCCAGTAATGTCCTGAAAGATATCATTTAATCCTTGGATTGCATCTACCCAGTTTAAATTATGAGGAACAATTATAAATGGCAAGGTAAAATTAATCGGTGGTTCTAATGCTACAACTCCCATTGCATTCATTGTATTATTAAAGTAATTGGATATTTCATTACTTAACACAAACACAGGAAGAGGTTCTGGTGATCCTGGCTCCGGGTACTCCGTCCATCCCATACCAGGAACATTCATATAAATTGTTAAATTAACTATGACATAACTGTAAGATGCATTAAAAATTTCGTCACTAATCCAAGATACTACACCCTTCAATTGGACTCCATCCATAGTTTCAAGCATTGTTGATATTTCTGGAGGAAGTGTTGTATTAATATCCGCCAAAAATATTGCATAATTATTTACATTTATTCTAAGTTTCCATGTATACTCTTCTCCTACTTGAACACCAATATAATCGGGAGGGGCTGCTGTAGAAAAGCTTACAAATGGTAAAAAGAAAAAGAGCCCTAATAAGGAAACTAAGAAAGGATAGGATTTCCTCATATCTTTTCATCTATTATTTTTAATGAAAAAGTTACATTACTAATTCAATTTCATACTATATAAATTTATCAGATTCTTGTTTTTATTAAAGATATAACAAGAATCTCGATTATAATAAAATTATCAAAATAAAAGCAATTTTTTAATTATGTCAGTGAAATATGAATCTAGATTTATTGCGGAAAAAATACCTACGGAATATCTTAAAATATAAAGAAGATCTTTATAATCTAATTTCTAAAAGCTCTAAAAAATCTTTTTATTTTGCCATTCATAATGGAGGAGTTCCATCAACAGAAGTTTTTTGTTCGCAGTTTATTATCAATTATGAGATTTTGATTTTTAAGAAGTTAAAAATTCCATTCAATACTGAAGCAAGATTTGGAGTAATCACGACAGATGGTGCAGTGTGTTTAACCAAGATCTATTTAATCAGTTAAACCTTTCAGAGAAGCAAATAAATAAATCAATTAAGATAACAAAAGAAGAGATAAACGAAAATATAAAAAATTGAAGAATAATATAATAATGTATATTTTTTCTATTTTCGTTTTTCAGCCATTAAATTTATAACTTTCTCATCAAAAGGATCTAAACTAAAAGCAATTCTAGATAAATCTGATGGTTTTTTTTTCCAATCCGCCACAAAATTTATATTTATCCAACAAAAGTCATAGAATAATTTTAATTTATTAGAACTAATCAAATAAAGTGGAGAAATTCTTTTAGAATCATTAGCAATTCAACGTATTAAACCTCCATTTGAAGTAAGAATTAAGGATGCTTTTTTCAATATATATCTTTATCTGATATTTTAGATTTTCTTATTACTAATAACACTTTTTATCTGTTATGCCGAATTTATCAGCATTGAATCTAGGATCAATTGGTATTATATTCATCTTATTAATAAATCCATTAGTATCCGGTATATTATCATTATTAATGGTGTATTTAAGCATTAGAAAATTAAATAAAATCGAGTGAATAAATTTATTATCTTTTTTGATTTAAATATTTTTTCATACTTATCTTTAAGATGTATAAAATTAATGGAACAAAAATAAGAAATAATCCTAATGGATTTAATAGTATGAAGTTCAAAATGGAAAAGGTTATTTCTAGAGGATTTTCTGAGAACAAAATAATTAGAAAATATAAAAATGCAGCGATCCCTAAAATAATAAATAGAAAATCAGCTTTAATAACCCATAATAGAATTAATATAAAGAAGATAAAAAGTATTGAATCAAAAAGTTCCATATATATCTAGTTACTTAGTTATGTTATTTATAATATATAGTAAAAAAAAAAAAAGAGTTTTAATATTTAATTTAGGGTTTTATTTCTTTTTCTTTCTATAATAAATTAAACCTAATGAACTGACACCAAGTACACCAATTAGAATCGTGATTTCGTAACCAGGAATTTCTCCTTCTTGGACATTCACTGACATCATTGTGGCACCACCATAGAGCACTTGACCTTTTGAAAAAACACCTTTATCATTCCACTGAGCAATAAATTCAGTTTGTCTCACAAGAGAGTCATTAACCAGTTGTTCAGGTATTGTCATTTTAAAACCATTTCCCCATTCTTCTATAGAACTTCCAGTCATTCCTCCAGTGAATCCAATAAGAAGATCAGCTAAACCCTGAATTGCATCTGTCCAGTTTAGATTATGAGGGACAATCATGAATGGTAAGGCAAAAATAATTGGGGGTTCAAAAGTTATTATTTCCATAGCAGTCATTGTAGCATTAAAGTAATTTGATGTTTCATTGCTTAATACAAATACAGGCAGAGCTCCTATACCAGGGTACTCCATCCACCCCATACCAGGCACATTCATATAAATTGTTAAGTTAACAATAGCATAACTATAAGATGCATTAAAAATCTCTTCGCTAATCCACGATATTTTACCTTTAAATTGAAGAGAAGGCATAGTTTCAAATCCGGTCAGGTTTATGTCTTGATTTGTATCCGCTGCAAATTGTGATATAGTAGATGGGTTTATACTAAATGTCCAGATATATTCTTCACCTACTTGAACACCGATATAATCGGGTGCTGCTGTAGAAAAGCTTATAAATGGTAATAAGAAAAAGAGCCCTAATAAAGAAATTAAGAAAGGATAGGACTTCCTCATATATTCTCAACTATTATTTTTGATTGAAAAAGTTACAATATTAATCTAATTTCTCATATATAAATTTATCAGATAATAGCTTTTATAAATATATATCAAAAAACTCAATTATAACAAAATTATCTAAAGAAAATCAATTTTATTGGTTATATCGATGAAATATGAATCTAGATTTATAGCAGGAAAAATGCTCAAAGAATATCTTAAAGAAAACAAAGAAGATTTTTATAATCTAATTTCTAAAAGTCCTAATAAATTTTTTTGTTTTGCTATTCCTAATGGAGGAATTCCAGTAACAGAAGGTTTTTGTTCCCAGTTTAATATCAATTATGATATTTTGATTGTCAGAAAGTTAAAAATTCCATTCAATACTGAAGCAGGATTTGGAGCAATCACGACTGATGGTACGGTGTTGTTTAACCAAGATCTACTTAATCAATTAAATCTTTCTGAGAAACAAATAAATGAATCAATTAAGATAACAAAAGAAGAGATAAATGAAAGAATCAAATATTATAAAAGAAAGTCAATTTTACAAGAATATTATTTTAAAAACATTCAAAAAAAGAACATTATTATACTTGATGATGGGTTAGCCTCAGGATTTACAATGTTAGCTGGAATTAAAATGATCAAAAATTACAATCCAAATGAAGTTTACATTGCTGTTCCAACTGCCCCCTTAAGGACTATCAAAAGGATACAAAATGAAGTTTCAGAGATTTTTTGCCCCAATGTAAGAAATACATTATGGTTTGCTGTAGCTGACGCTTATAAATATTGGTATGACGTGCCTGAAAACGAAGTATTAGAGATAATTAACAATTCGAAATATTATTTATATCATACAAAATAAAATCTGATTATAACCCAACCTATAAAACTTAAATCGTCAATTTCAGAATAGTTATCATAGTTTTTTATAGATCCTAAAACCGAATTTAAATATCATACATTTGAAAATTATGATATTAAAGAAAAGTAAAAAAAAATATTAAATTTAAGCGCTAATCAAACGGAATAATATTGAAGCATGAGGAATATAGAACTCATCTTTACGCTTGATAACAACAGTGTGAAAATACTCTGCAAGACCCAGAAATCCACGGATAACAGATTCATCTTCCTCAAACCTAAAAATAATAGCAGCAACAGCAGCTCCTGTATTAAACTTAACACTATCGTAGACTCTTTCGTCAATTAAGGGGATTTTAAGTTCATTCACTATTTCATAAACCCGTTTAATGAAGAGTTCTCGCTTAGGCATTTTTTATAAACCTTCTGGCTTTTCTATTAGAATTTAGAGAATTGATTTTTTAATAACTTTTAAACTTACTAATATAATATGTTTTATAATATTATTAGTTTAGGTTTTTTAATAATTAATGTTTTTTCTAGATGTACGTAATATTGGGATTTATAGACTTGAAAAAGAATGGAATAAAAATATAAATACATATTAATATAATAAAAATATAAAGATTATAAATTGTAATTTTTACTTTTATCGATTTTTTAATAACATTAGAGGAATTGAGTAAAACGTGGTTTCAAAAGAACAGAAAAAGTTAGAACGCGTAATTAATTTTATGAAAAAAGGATTAACTTCTTTAGCTGATGATCTAGAAGAAACTGTAAAAGGAATAAATGATTTTATTAAATCATTGGCTAAAGCTCAGAAAGATTTGAAAGAAGTTTCCGTTGTTGAAGAAGTTCATACTGTGAGTACTTCCTCTAAGAAAATTGTTGCTCCATCAAGTGGCGAAGCGAAAACTGCAGCAGCAAGTACACTATTCTCTTTATTAAGTGGTGGAACTCCAGCTTCAACTCCAACCCCTACTGCAGCACCAATGGCTGCTATACCAGCGGCTCCTGCGCCACCTAGTGGAGGACCTCCATCTGCCCCAAAACATCCTGGTGCAGGTCCTCCTAGATCACCAGCTCCACCTGCCCCAGTAACTGGTGGTGGACCTCCTAAAAAACCTAGTTTACCTCCAGCTCCAAAATTACCTCCAGCTGGTGGTGGACCACCTACTGCACCACCTGGAGCTCCTAAAGGACCCTCTGCTGGACCTCCCGCAGCTCCAGCATTCGCAAAAAGACCAGGCCCTCCCTCTGCTGGACCTCCCGCAGCACCTACAGCAACACCAATAGCTCCAAAAGCAGGAGGAGGTTTAAGTTCTCTTCGCGATGAGATGTTGGATGAGTTAAATCGTCTGAAGAAGATTATGAGAGGAGAATAAGGCACTTAAGATTTTTATTCTTTTTTTTTTTTGAAAGATGGGTTTAATAGAATTTTTTTAATAGTTAAAAGAATATATTAGATATGATTATTTAGCGTTATTATATTTAGTAAAATTTAGAAATATTTAGGCATGGGAAATCTTACAGTTGTTCTTGATATTGGCCAGTTTTCAACAAAAATTGGATTCGCAGGGGAAGATACCCCCTCCCAAGTATTTCTTACTATGGTTGGTAGCCCAAAATATCAAGATGTTGGCGTCAAATATGAAGGGAAAAAATCTCGTGAGGATGAAGTATATGTAGGAAATGAAATTCAATCAATTGGATTATACAAAATTTTTCATCCAATTGAAAAGGGAATTGTTGTGGATTGGACCCATTTAGAGAATATTATTGATTACATTTTTTATAGTTTAAGAGTAGATCCAACACTTGTTAATGTGCTATTCGCAGTACACCCCTTATTCCCACATAAAGACTTAGAGAAAATTTTTGGATTATTTTTGGAACGATATCAATGTATGGCATTTTATCCTGTATTAGATTCAATGCTTACTCTCTATTCTGGAGGTTTCCAAACTGGATTAATTGTAGAAATTGGGGATAGTAATACTAGAATAGTTCCAATTTATGAAGGATATAAATTAGAACATGCTGTTCGAATCTTGGATATTGGTGGGAGAGTATTAACTCGTTATATGGAACAAATCTTGGAATCTATTGGATGGTCCGTTGATTCTTCAATTCGCCGTGAACTCGTAAGAGTTTTAAAAGAAAAATCTTGTTTTGTTTCATTAGACTATAATGAAGATTTAAAACGTAGTGAACAATATGAAAAAGAGTATTCCTTACCCGATGGTTCTACAATTTCACTTAATAAAGAACGTTTTATTGTCCCAGAATTACTATTTAAGCCATCTTCAGAGTTAGAAGAAGATGCATTACATGTAGCAATTATGGATGTAATAGAATTATGTGATTTAGATATTCGTCCAGATTTATTAAATAATATTTTTCTTTCAGGGGGTTCTTCCATGTTCCCTAATCTAAAATCACGTATGTATCAAGAATTAGAATTAGAATTAGCTAGGAGGAAAAAGAAAAATCTAGGAATAAGAATTATTGCTCCTATGGAGCGAACTTTTTCTGTGTGGATAGGTGGATCGATTTTAGCAATGATCCCTGAATTTTCTCAAAATTGGATTACACGTGTTAAGTATTTTAATGAAGGAATACCACCAAATCTCTTGTAGTAAAATTCCATTGAAAACTAATAATAAAATTGTGAAATTTTATAATTTTTACTTACTTGGTTGATTTCTACATGTTTCGATTTGAGTACGCTTTGTAGACTATCAAGGAGGATTGGAGATTGGATTCTAGAAGAAAAATGTGCTCCTAACACGCTTTTCTTCGGCTTTTTTTTATTATAACTGAAATATAATGAGATAAAATAGTTCCACTTACCCAACTCTTTACGTTCTGTAAATTCAATTAATTTTATTGCTTCTAGGTTTACTAATACAATATCCTTATAATGTTCAACATTTTTAACAAGATCATCTGTATCTTCTAGATATATAACTGTTAGATCTTTTTGTATCCATCTCTTATTTGTTAAAATAGCAAACTTTTGATATTTTTTAAAATCCTTCCATTTCAATTGACCATTCTTCTTATCTTTCAAAAATGTATATATTTTTAAAGAAATAACAAACAAAAATAGAGAAGTGACCATCAAAAATATTGAATTGAACATTGGTAAAAAAATAAAATCTGAACTTCTTAAGGCCACAAAGAATATTATATAAAAAAAAAAGAAGATCAGAATAGCAATTAATAAACTATAATTATCATCAAATTTTGAATAAGTAATATTTTCCCATAAAATCTTTTCATCATTTAATAACCAATTTTTAATGATTTCCATGAAATTAATTCCAGCAAATTTCTCTATTATCAATTATATAAGTGTATGTTAATAAATATAATGTGAGTATACCATCAAATTTACCATAAATATTTATATTGAATTATTGAGGAAATACCTAAATAATAT
>SMTZ1_10006924_pt1 | contig 13284 bp, 12 predicted proteins | sample DeeMarSWOR136_30_FD_25667 | JGI IMG/M metagenome (IMG submission 25667) | reverse complement strand
TCACGAACGGTGAATTGCCCCTACACTAGTGCCAGACTGGTGTGAAACGGCGTGGATTGTCACTGCCTGGTTATACGTGAGATTCGTGTCATGATATCTAGGGCGCTTCCAGAGTGTTGTTTTAAGAGCACCCGATACAAGAATCTCACAAACCGAGCAGCCAGCGCCAAGAAATAAGCCGACATCCATCTTCGTATATATCGTTCTAACATGGCTCTGGACTATAATCAAAACTACGTGCAAGAGGTCGACATGAGAGCAATGATTACCGGTGGAACAGGGTTTATCGGTCAACAACTCTCCCGCGGGGCGTTACAGAGGGGCTGGGAGATCACGGTTGTTACTCGCGGCCCAGATTCAGCCGCGTCGCAAATACTGGCAGGTATGGGCGTGACCCTTGTAAAGGGGGATGTAACCGACCGTCGATCTTTCCAAGAGGCTTTGGAAGGTTGTTCCCCCGATATTTACTTCCACCTCGCAGGTTGGTATGAATTAGGAATCCCCCGCCGGGCTAAGAGGAGAATGTGGACCGTTAACGTTGAGGGGCTAGAGAACGCCCTCAGCCTCGCTGCCATTCACGGGATCCCCAAGACCGTTTATACCTCGACTACGACGGCTCTAGGGGATACAGGCGGCGAGTTGGTCGATGAGACATTCACCCGCCACTCTCCTCCTTTAAGCTACTATGAGCGCACGAAGTACGAGGCTCACACCCGGGCGCTGCGACATCAGTCCTCGGGAGAGCCACTGGTGATCGCCTGCCCAGCCCAGGTGATGGGGCCAGGTGATCACTCTCCCTTTGGGTACTATTCCAGGCTTTTCTTGCGCGGATTGTTGCCCATGGGTTGGGCACCTGAGGGGGCCTTCACCTTCGGCCATGTAAATGATGTAGCCGAAGGGCTGCTGCTCGCTGGAGAGCGGGGGCAACCGGGAGAAATATACTTCCTCGCTGGTCAGGTGCTGACAAATCACGAGATGATACAGATTTGGAGCCAGACCACAGGACGTCGTCCTCCGTCCATCTGGTTACCACGTTCGTTAGCCATGGCACAAGCGATGTTTACCGCACCGCTCTTGAGAGCCCTCGGTCACCCAGCATTCATCTCACCTGAGGTCGTAAGAAGCAGCTTTGTGTCTTTTCGTTATCGATCCGATAAAGCGACGGACCAATTAGGGGTGAGCTTTCGATCTGCAGAACAAGCGTGGGAGGAGACATTGCTGGAGGAGGCTAAGCGAGCAGGTGTGAGCCTCGATTGAACAATATGCCTCGTACTTGATCATAAACGCACAAAAAAAACGCGAGGAGAAGGAATGGATATTTGTGGGGGGGTGTGGGCTGTGCCTACACCATCACATACCGATTCTCCTCTTGCGGTTGACTTTTTTTCAGTGGATTCAAACGTCTTTTGGGAATGGTAGCCAGACGATAAATCGCGAACCGTGGCCGGGAACGCCGTTGCTCTCGACCGTGATCCGTCCATTATGACGATCGATGATCTCCTTGCAGATGGCTAGGCCGAGCCCGGTCCCTGCAGCGGCAGTGACTTGGCTGGCGTGTCCACGGAAGAAACGACGGAAGATCATCGTGATCTCCTCGGGTGGGATACCCAAACCTGTATCAACCACCTCAGCCACAACCCACTCACCCTCGGCCCTCGATTTCTTTCCTGTGCGCAGGATGATCTGACCTCCATCCTGTGTGTAGTTCATGGCGTTGGTAAGTAGGTTGGTGAGCACCTGGGTGATCAGACGCTCATCTCCTCTAATCTCGGGGATGGAGGGATCAGCCTCCAAGCTGAGTGTAAGACCTCGATTCGAGGCGAGAGTGCGTCGGTCCTCGACCAGCCCAGCAAGCAATTCATTAATGTCCATTGCTGTGGGTTTGAATGGTATTGCATCCGCATCCAATCGGGAGAGGGAGAGTAGATCATCAATCAGATTTGCAAGGCGCTCGCTTTCTCGGGAAAGTGTCATTAAGTAGCGAGTTACCCTTGCTGGATCCTCGGTGCTCCTGCCTAAGAGATCAAGATAAAGACGAATGTTGGTTAGTGGGGTACGCAGTTCGTGGGAAACGTCGGAGACGAATTGTGATTTTATTCTGTCCAGCTCTTTGAGAGCACTGATGTCGTGTTGCACACCGACGAAGTTGATCACCTTTCCAGACTGATCCAGTACAGGAGGGATCGTGAGCGCGGCATCGTATTGCGTTTTATCCTTGCGGGCATTAACAACTTCTCCACGCCAGGTACGACCGTTGATGATGGTTTCCCACATCTCGGCGTAGAAGTCTTCAGAGTGATGTCCACTCCTGATAAGGCGTGGTGTTTCACCTAAGGCTTCCTCAGCCGAGTAGCCATTTAAGCGCTCCCAACTTTGGTTGACGTATTCGATCACCCCATTGGGATCGGTCACCATCACCGCATCACCGATGTTGGTCAGCAGTGCATCCAGTCGATCACGTTCAGCTCGAAGGGCTGCCTCCAGTGACTTACGTTCCGAGATGTCAAATATCAGGCCGGTAACTCCTTGTGGTTCACCTACTTCATCTACGATCAGACTGGAAGCTACGATAGCAGGGATGCGACGACCGCTTGTCGTAACAAGCTCGATATCATGAACTTCACGAGCAGGGCGCTTATGGTGCATACGGTCGTAGAAGCGGTTAAGTAACATATGGTGGATTTCGGGAACGAAGCCCTCATAGCCCGTCACTGGTTTTCCAATGAGTTCCTCGGCTGAAATCTCCAACAATTCTGCGAATGCTTGATTGACATAGGTGAACTTGCCTTCGGTATTGATTTGAACAATTCCTGCGAGTGATGTTTCAACGAGCGCCCTGTAATGGGCTTCGGAGAGCGCCAGTTCACGCGTCCGATCGGCTACCTCGATTTCCAAACGTTGAGCCTGGGCTGCGATCTGGCTGTACAGATCGGCGTTCTCAAGCGCCACCGCTGCTTGAGAGGCGAAAGCAGTGAGTAAATCCAAATCTGTAGGCGTAAAAGGTCGATTGAAGCCAAGGCGGCGTACAGTCATCACTCCCATGGTCCGTTGTCGAACTTTGAGCGGGGCTAGAGCCAGACTTTCTGGTTCATGCCCAAGAGGACCGAGAACATATAATCCCCGTGGATCCTCACGAGGGTCATTTTGGAGAACCGGAACACCATGTTCGGCGACGTAACCCGTGATCCCCTCGCCCACCTCAAGTTCGATCGCCATAATCTCGTTAGCCTCAGGATCTAACGCTACGAGGCAGCGCAGAACGCCTTTCTCGGGATCGATCAGGTGGATGCGGCTTCCGTCGGCTTCCAATAATGCTTTCGCTTGTTCTGCGATCATCTGAAGTACAGTCTCGTGATCAAGCAGCGCCGAGATCGATCGAGCGGTGCGAATCAGTGCTTGAGATTCCTCCGCACGCTGGGTTGCGTCCGTATAAAGCTGGGCGTTTTTGATGGCTATGGCGGACATGCTGGCGATGGCTTGGGCTATCTCCACCGCTTCTTCGTTAAACTGGCGTTTCGTGTCCAGAATAAACAGCCCTAATCCTCCGATGACATCGTCACCGACGATAAGGGGCACACCAAGAAAAGCATGCACACCGGTGTCTACCCAGGTAGGGATGGCCCCAGGGTGTTCGCTGTACTCATGTCGCAGGATGGTCTTCCGCTCCTCGATTAACTGCCATATGACACCTTGGCCTCGATGATAAGGTCGTAAGCTCAGTTCTTCCGGAAGACCCATAATGTAGGGGAAGCGGACGGTTTCCTCCCCTGGATCGAGCAATCCGATTGCACCGGCATCGGCACCGGTCACCTCTGCGGCGAGGGAGATCACACGCTCTAAGACCACAGGAAGTTCGAGCGCGCTGGCCAGAGCTTCAGCCACCTGATTACGTAGGCGCTCTCGTTCCAAGCTGTCTTCCATCTTTTTCTGGGTACGGACGTGTCCAAGTGCAATCGAGATGTGATCAGCTAGCGCCGTCACCATGGGAATATCTGCTGAAGAGAGCCAGTTCGCAGTAAAGCTGATGGTCCCTAACGGGCGGTCAGCGAGGATCAAGGGAGCAATGATCGCAGGTTGCTCGCTACCAAGAATATTCATGATCCGTGAAAGTAAGGGACGCAGACCCTTGGGTAGGATCTGATGGATCGTATCGGTCTGGTCCGTTGTGAAGAGGGCCTCACCTGTAGAAAGGACTTCGCGATAAATCTCGACTTCTTGTGGATCGAAGCGAAATCCTGCAATCTGCAATCCGGTCAGTCTTCGGAGCATGCTCTCCGCGGATTGGCTAATCGGGCGAGTTTGGATCTCCAATTCACCCTCAGGGGTTAACAGTGCCAATGTGCCTCTTAACTTTAATCGACGCAACTCCTCCGTCACAGCTCGAAAAACGTCACTTTCGCTCGAGGTCGCCCTACGCGTAACCTCCGCAGCGGCGCGCAATGCTGACGCCCACATCGACTCGATCTCAGGTCGGCGCTGGACTTGCTCGGATTTGTGAAATATCCCCATTGAGGCTGCCTTCGAGGTAGTGTATCACGGAACGATTTCAGCCACAGATAGGACGGAGGTGACAAGGGAAAAGCCAGAGGGAGTCTCCACCCTCTCACAAAAATAGAAAGGCCAGGGTGAGGGTGAACTCCATAAGTTGACCTCCCCTCACCCTGGCCCTCTCCCCATCGGGGAGAGGGAATCTGCACCTTCTCCCTTTTTGGGATAGGGCGGGGGTGAGGATGAACTCCATCAGTTGACCTCCCCTCACCCTGACCCTCTCCCCATCGGGGAGAGGGAATCTGCACCTTCTCCCTTTTTGGGAGAGGGCGGGGGTGGGGGGAGAGACCTCCCGTCGTCTCCCCTCCTCCTGGACATTCCTCCTTGACATGCACATCAAATCGTGATAGAGTGCTCTATATAATAGAGTTCTCTGTATTAGAGAAAGTGAATACGCCTCACCCCAGGATTCGGAGGGCAGCAGAATGGATGTCTCTCAACAGGAAGCCAAGGAATCCTTACAAGCCATCCAAGATGTCGCTGTTCACATGCGGAGAAACGTCGCCCGTTCCGGGTCCCCTTATTTCATGGTTTTATGGGGAGCGGTCTGGTTTCTGGGCTTTCTAACTAGTCATTTTGTCGATGCGAACTATCTGGGTTGGGTCTGGATGCCCCTGGTAGCCCTAGGAACAGTCTCCTCTGCATATCTTGGTTACCGTTTCAGATCTAAAGTGCGGTCGCAAATCGATATCCGTTTCACCTATCTCTGGTTAGCCATCATGACTTATAGCGCGATTTGGATGTGGCTCGCACAACCCAGAACCGGAGCACAAGCTTCAGTGCTCATCACCTGTTTCATCATGTTTGCTTATGTGATCATCGGCCTGTGGATGGAGCGTATAGCTGCGTGGGTAGGCCTGATCGTGACGGCCTTTGCCATTCTGGTCTATGCCCTTATCCCTGAATATTACTTCCTGTCCATGTCGTTTCTTGGAGGAGGCACCCTAATGCTCAGCGGTTTCTATATCCTTCGCAAGTGGAAGTGAGAGCGGTTTTATCAGAGAGGTTTGTCTCGTGGCGATTTTAAATGAGCTCATCCACCAACCCGTTCGATTGCGGATTATGGCGGCTCTCGTTTCAGTGGATGACGACTCTCAGTTGGAGTTTACCTATCTGCGTGATCTACTCGAACTTACCGACGGCAACTTGGGAGCGCACCTACGCAAGCTGGAAGAAGCAGGCTACGTTCAATTGGTGAAAACATTCGTTGCGCGCAAGCCACGAACCTATGTGGTTATCACATCCCAGGGACAACGTGCCTTCGGAGAACATGTCGCTGCGTTGGAGGCCATCGTCCATACAGGCGAGATTCAGGAGAAGGGTGATGAGTAAATGGTCACCGATAAGACAACCTGTTGGGATCGCATCATCTTTCTTCCCGCTATGAGAGCGTTGGTCAACTCCCAACGAGCCCAAAGGAGATTCAAATGTCTGTCGTGATTGAGGTCGTCGGATTACGGAAAAGCTATGACGATGTCGTCGCCGTGGACAACATATCCTTTGAAGTCCACGAGGGGGAAATCTTTGGCATGGTGGGCCCAAATGGCGCGGGGAAGACGACGACGATCGAATGTATCGAAGGGTTGCGCCAACGTGATAGCGGTAATGTCAACCTCTTCGGGGTGGACCCAGACGTGTCACATTCAAAGCTTGCAGAACGAATCGGCATTCAACTGCAGGAATCCGCACTTCCGGCGCGAATTCGTGTGCGAGAAGCTATGTCGCTCTTCGGATCGTTCTACGCTTCACAGGCCGACAGTGATGAACTGCTTGATCGTCTAGGTTTAACTGAAAAGCGATCAGCATCCTTCTCTAAGCTATCCGGAGGGCAGAAGCAACGCCTCTTCATCGCCTTAGCGTTGATCAACCGACCAGAGGTGGTCTTCTTTGATGAGCTCACCACCGGGCTTGATCCCCAAGCGCGGCGTGCGATGTGGGATCTGGTGCGTCAAATCCGGGATGAGGGCCACACCGTCTTCCTCACCACGCATTTCATGGAGGAGGCCGAGCGGCTCTGTGACCGGGTTTTGATCCTTGACCGCGGCAAGATCGTCGCCCTCGATACGCCGGAGGCTCTGATCAGTTCCTTGGAGATGGAGAAACGCATTGTTTTGACCCTCCCCAGCGCTCCTGATAAACTGCCATTGTCAGACCTGCCCCAAGTTGATCGTATTGAACATAGTGGAGACCGCGTCGTGGTCTATGGCCACGGCGAACGTTTCGCCGGTCCGGTGATCACCGCGTTAGAGCACGCCGGGATCGATTTTCTAGATGTCCGCACCGAACAACCAAACTTGGACGATGTTTTCCTGGCGCTCACTGGCCGGGAGATGCGGGAGTAGGATGATGAGAGGTCTATTGCAACTTACTATCATGAGTTTCAAACTTTACCTGAGAGAGCCGATTGCTACCTTCTTCACTCTAGCCTTTCCGCCCTTGTTGGTCCTGCTCTTCGGCGCCATGTATGGTAATAACCCCGAGCCTATGTACGGGGGATATGGGACGATGGACATCACCATGCCTGCGTATACTGCACTCATCCTGGGAACGATCGGGCTGCTCGGGATTCCCATCACCACGAGCGGATATCGCGAACTGGGCGTGCTGCGGCGCTTCCGTGCGACACCCATGCGTCCCCTCACATACATCGCGGCTGACCTGCTGACCAATCTTACGATGACGCTGCTTGGAATGGCCATTTTGATCGGCGTTGGTTGGGCACTTTACCGTGTACGCTTTGAGGGGCAGGTGTTGAGTGTGTTCGTCGCTGTTGTCTTCAGTGGGCTGACGATGTTTGCGATAGGATATCTCATTGCCAGTCTTGCGCCAGGAGCTCGAACGGCTCAAGTCATCGGGATGGTGATTTTTTATCCGATGATGTTTCTCTCCGGAGCCAGCGTCCCGCTTGAAGTGATGCCGGAGGGCGTGAGACGCATTTCCGATTTCCTACCCTTGACCCACGTGGTAACCTTGTTGCGTGGTCTATGGTTTGGCGAGGCATGGGGGGAGCACCTCACCGAAGTCATCATTCTGGGCGGTATCTTAGTGGTCGGCGCTGCGTTGGCGGCACGTTTCTTCCGTTGGGAGTGATTCTCAAACCCTCGTCAATTCGTGGCTTGCTCACCATTGCGATGAATGACCCCAGCAACATGGACCTGTAATCTAACACATGAGGAAAAACGATGCGCCCATCAACAAGCCAAGCATCCCAAGATGAACGCCTCCTTGCAGCCGTTGCTCATGGTGCGGCAATGCTCCCGTTCTTCGGCATTATCGTGCCTTTATACATATGGATCACACAGAAAGATTGGTCGAAGTGTGTCCGTTTCCACGCGATCCAAGCGCTGATCCACCAGATGGTCTTACCCGCTGCCACCCTGGCGGTGTATCTTGTAGGGGTCTGGGGTTTTTATGGCACTTTAATGAGCAGACTACTCACAGGTCCATATGGCACGCTTCCAACTGGGATGCTTGCACTGCGATGCATTTTGGTTATTGGCGTTCTTGGTGGTTGGGGGCTCACGATCACCCTAGGCCTGATGGGTATGTCACGCACGCTTGCTGGGCGCGACTTCCTCTACCCATTTATTGGGCGCTGGGTGGCCTCCCACATCAATGAAGGAGAGATCTCCTGAGAACGATGCATTCTCAAGGCAGGGATTAAGTCCAAAAGATCAGCCTTTACTGTCCTTCAAGCCCTGTCCTGAACCTATATAATGGCTGCGGAACAAAGCGTAGGGGCAACTCATGCCGTCTCGCGGCACGAACGGTGAATTGCCCCTACATCATTGGCAAGTAGGGTCGCTCAGAATGACACAACACTGAGCTTCACAATATACACCTCCTAACATTTTTTATTTGAAGGGGCAAATGGCCATTCGCCCCTACTCTCTCCAGATTTCATCCCGAATTCCTCAGCTTTGCTCGGGCAGTGTCCTACCTGCCCCGAGCCATGTCCTGCGCTTGCTGAGGGGATCCTGTCGAAGGATCGGCAATGGAGGTCGGTGCAGAGCTTGTGCACGCTAAATTCATCCTCACACAACCCCGATCCAGCCTACCGTTCGCCCGATTCCTGATCCCTTATCCCTTATTCCTGATCCCCAATCCTCCCCCCATTTCCTCCTTTACACTCCCATATGAAGCGGTTACACTCCTGCATGACAGTGTTTTTAGGAGGTAAGTTGATGTCCTTGTTTGCAAACTGGCGGGAAGTCATAAATACCGCCAACCTTTCGCCCGACAAAGAGATGGATCCTGTCAGCCGTTGGCTGATTATCACCCGGGCTGCGGTATTCTCGATGACAGCCACCTCGGGGTTGATCGGTGGCCTGCTTGCCGTCGCGATCGCGAGCCAAGTGAACTGGTTGAATTTCGCCTTGGCTGTGATCGGACTTGTGATCGCTCACGCGTCAAACAATATGATCAACGATTTCTTCGACCTTGAAGCTGGTGTGGATACCGATGAGTACACCCGTGCTCAATACGCACCCCACCCTGTGCTGAGCGGGATGATCTCCAAACGAGGGCTGCAAAGTGCGATTCTCCTCGTCAATCTCCTTGATGCCGCTATCTTGCTTTATTTTGTGTTAACCGTCGACTGGCGTGTGATGATCTTCGCGTTGTTGGGCCTGTTCATTAGCGTATTCTACGTCGCACCACCGATAAGACTCAAGCACCATGGTTTGGGAGAGCCGGGGGTGTTTTTGGTCTGGGGTCCTCTGATGATCGGTGGCACATACTATGTAACCGCAGGTGCACTTCCCCCACCGGGTGTTTGGTTAGCTTGTGTACCTTACGCGCTGGTGGTGACGACGGTGCTTATCGGTAAGCACATCGATAAAATCGAAGCCGATCGCGAGAAAGGCATCCGTACGATACCTGTGATCTTTGGCGCCCGAGCTTCCTTGTGGTTGAATGTGGCCATGATGGTGGGTTATTATCTCGTGATCTTGGCCCTCGTCCTCACCGGAACGCTCGGCATATGGGTGCTCTTGGTTGCATTCGCCGTCCCGCGCTTGTGGCAGGTGATTAAGATCTACCGTGAGCCACGACCATCTGAACCACCGCCGGACTATCCCGTTTGGCCACTGTGGTTCGTCTCCGCAGCCTTCTACCACAACAAGTTGGCCGGTGGCTTGTTCGTTTTAGGTCTGATTCTAAATTTGATCATTCCCTTGACGCTGTAGGGGGGGTGAGCGGCTGATTTCAGCAACCAGGTAGAAACGACAGAGATCTGATATTAAAAGAATTAGGGATCAGGGGTACCACTCCCTGATCCCGTCCGTTTTGGTTGCTAATTTCTTTGGGATGAAATGTGGAGCAGGATCCCAGCGATCACTTCTGGTTCATCAACAACTTGATGTACTGGGCTCGCTCGAATATGAACGGGTCGTCGACTTCCCTTTGACTCATTTTCCCGCGGAAACTCTCCAGCGTATCGTAGCCCCGTTCGTCCATCCAGCCTTCGAGTTCCCGCAACATGGTAGAGAGGTAAGGGATTCCATTCTTTAGCAATGCGGAAGCTGTTTGAACAACGGTCGCCCCAGCGAGAAACGCCTTGGCCGCGCCCAATCCCGAGTGAACTCCTGTGTTCAACGCCAGGTCGGCGTTGATACGTCCGTAAAGCAGGGCCGTCCAGCGAAGGGGAAGCTTCATCTCTTCTGGCGTACTGAAGATCATTTCGTTTGTTAGGGTTTCGGTTTCGACATCGATATCAGGCTGCAAGAACCGGTTGAAGAGAACCAAAGCTTCAACGCCGCGTGTGTCCAATTCGGCGGCGACGTTGGCAGTGGAGGTGTAATAGGGGCTGAGCTTGACCGCCATTGGAATTTGAACCTCTCCTTTGACCGCCTCAACGATCTGATATAAAGCACCTTCAATATCCGCCCCATTCTGATCCGTGTCGCTGGCTACGGCGTAAACGTTAATCTCAAGACCATCGACTCCTGTCGATTCCAGTTGCTTGGCGTATTTGGTCCAAACGCCCGGGGACGTCGCGTTTAGGCTGGCGATCAGAGGCATAGCGACCTCCGCCCTGGTCTTCTCGATCCACATCAGATGTTCATCGGCCTCGCCATGCTTTATCTGAGGGAAATAAGTGAGCGCCTCGGAGAAACTTTCAGCTCCCACGGCGAGCTCATCCTCCATCTTTAAGGCATCGAACATGATTTGTTCTTCAAAAAGCGATCGGATGACGAGCGCCCCGGCTCCAGCCTGTTCTGCGGCCCTAATACGATCGATCTTGCTCGAGATCGAACTTGCCGCGACAATAAGAGGTGTCTGAAGGGGAATGCCCATATAAGTTGTTTTTAGATCAGCCATGCTGCCTCCCTTACGAACCCAACGCGGTAGATTAAGGATAACAAAAATTCTTGCGGTGGGAATAGTGATAGGTGTCCCCTGCTATACAATGCCCTTTTACACTGTTACGGTTAGGTAAAGGAACCTAGACTTATAAATTGATCACCATCAAAATATATCACCACTCGATGCGTAAGCTCGAGAGTGTGTTGGTAAGGTGAAAGGAGTACCGCATGACCAATAAGAAAGCCAAACGAGAATTAAAACCGTATGACGGCAACGCAGCAGCAGCCCATGTTGGGTACGCGACCAATGAGGTGATTGCCATCTACCCGATCACACCCTCATCTCCGATGGGTGAGATCGCAGACGAGAAAGCTGCTCTCGGTGAACCGAACATTTGGGGTACCATCCCGGTCGTCGTCGAAATGCAGTCTGAAGGCGGTGCCTCGCCGGGGAGTTGACGCCCGCGGTGTTCCATATCGCCGCTCGATCCGTCGCTGCTCAAGCATTATCGATATTTGGCGACCACAGCGATGTGATGGCCGCACGCTCGACTGGTTGGGCATTGATGTCATCCAACAATATCCAAGAAGTCATGGACTTTGCATTGATTGCCCAAGCATCTGCTCTGGAAGCGCGCGTTCCGTTCTTACACTTCTTCGATGGCTTCCGCACCTCTCATGAAATCCAGAAGATCGAGGAGCTGACCTACGACGACATGCGGGCAATGATCGATGACGATCTCGTAACCGCTCACCGCATGCGAGGGCTTTCACCCGATCGTCCCTCGATCCGCGGCACGGCTCAGAATCCGGACGTGTTTTTCGCTGCCCGTGAGACAGTCAACCCTTATTATATAAATGCCCCTGGGATCGTACAACGAGCGATGGACCGCTTCGCTGAGATCACCGGTCGGAATTACCACCTCTTCGAGTATATCGGCGCGTCGGACGCAGAGCGGGCAGTGGTGATGATGGGCTCGGGCGCTGAGACGATGCATGAGGTTGTCGATTACATGAACGGTCAAGGAGAGAAGATCGGACTGGTTAAAGTCCGTCTCTACCGACCTTTCAACGGTAATGCGTTGATCGAGGCATTACCCAAAACCGTACAATCCATCGCGGTCCTTGATCGAACCAAAGAGCCAGGCGCAGCGGGTGAACCTCTCTACCTCGATGTGCAAAACGCCATCGTCGAAGCCGTCGTGGATGGACGCATTGATCGAAGCGAAATGCCGCTAGTGGTCGGTGGTCGCTACGGACTAGGCTCTAGAGAGTTCAACCCTGGGATGGCCAAATCCGTCCTCGACAACCTGGCCACAGAACAACCGAAGAACCATTTCACGGTTGGGATCTTTGATGATCTCACATACAGCAACCTGCCCTGGGATGACACATTCTCATCGTCTCCTGAGGGTGAACACCGTGCGTTGTTCTTTGGTCTGGGTGGTGACGGCACGGTCGGCGCGAATAAGAACTCGATTAAGATCATCGGAAAAGCCACCGATTACAGCGCCCAAGGTTATTTCGTTTATGACTCGAAGAAGTCTGGCTCACTGACCATCTCACATTTACGCTTTAGCCCAAAACCCATCCGGAGCACCTATCTGATCGATCAAGCTAAGTTCTTGGCCGTACATTCGTTTCACTTCCTGGAGCGTATTGACATCCTCAACCATCTTCGACAGGGGGGGACCTTCCTACTCAACAGCTCTCACCCAGCGGACGAGGTCTGGGATCATCTGCCGTTCGAGGTGCAACAGGCATTGATTGAGAAAGAAGCCAAGTTCTATGTCATCGACGCTTACTCCTTGGCGAAATCTCTCGGCTTGGGCGCTCGCATTAATGTCATCATGCAGACTGCGTATTTCGCCATCTCCGACGTCATACCAGAGGAACAGGCGATGGAAATGATGGAACTTGCAGTAGAGGACACATATGGTGACAAGGGCAAGGCGGTGGTGGACATGAACGTTAAGGCCGCCAAACTTGCACGTGAGCGTATCCACCAAGTGCCGGTTCCCGAAAAAGCGACCAGTGAGATTCACATCCGTCCTCCCGTGCCAGAAGGCGCGCCTGAGTTCGTCAAGGAGGTCACGGGGGAAATGATCGCTCAGCGGGGCGAGCGTATACCAGTCTCGCTGCTGCCGAATGATGGAACGTATCCAACCGGCACAACACGCTTTGAAAAACGTAATGTCGCACTTGAGATTCCCGTGTGGGAGCCGGAGGCATGCATCCAATGTAACCAGTGCTCCTTCGTCTGCCCTCACGCAACCATCCGCCCCAAGATTTATGACGCCTCCTTTCTGAATGGGGATGCTCCCGACGGCTGGGAAGCGGTTCCAGCAAAAGGCCGTGGGTTGGAAGGGATGATGTATACCCTCCAGGTAGCGCCTGAGGATTGCACAGGCTGTGGAAACTGCGTCCATAT
>SMTZ1_10015180_pt1 | contig 13285 bp, 13 predicted proteins | sample DeeMarSWOR136_30_FD_25667 | JGI IMG/M metagenome (IMG submission 25667) | reverse complement strand
TATTCCCACTTTACTTTTGCCCAAGACAGCCATTTCACCTTGACGATTATTTCCAACCAGTACTGCGTTTCACTTGCTCCACCCTCACATATTCTAATCTTGTTCTTAAAATCTGCCTTGCTTCTTGCCCGATTGGCCTCTCGATAGTTTGCTCCAATGGAAGTCCCGGATTTCGTGATTTGAGTTCGTATGACTTTTGCTTCGGGCGTGTTGGGCAGAGTTCTCGATAGACGGATGATACGCACAGCAAATTCCCGTGTCCTTTTTTCAAGTTCTCGTGCAAATTCCTTATTATCCAAAACTTTAGCTCACTTTAGTCACTATAGCTCACTTTAGTCACTTCTAAACGCCGGGTTTCCCTCCGGCCGGTATCGGCTTGAACAATCGGTCAATCAAAGGGGTCACGGCGTTCATCAGAAGCACCGAAAACATGACGCCTTCCGGATATTCTCCGACGATTCGTATGAGCATCGTGATCGTCCCAACGCCGATTCCAAAGAGCCACATGCCTCGGCGCGTCAAAGGCGCGGTGACAGGGTCGGTCGCAATAAAAAAGGCACACAACAACAGCCCGCCGCTGGTCAGATGGAAGAACGGCTGGACGTAGACATAGGAATCGATGAAGTACGCGATGGACGCAAAGGCCAAAGCCGCCGCCAAAATCGCCAACGGAATATGGACGCTTATCGTTCGTCTTATCAACAGATACAGACCGCCGATCACTACTGCGATGACGCTGGTCTCGCCCAGGCAACCGCCGATCTCGCCCGTAAGCGTGGCACTGAATTGTTGCTCGCCGTAGATATCAGCGCCCAATTCGTTCTTGATGGCCAGCTTGCTCCAGGCCAGCGGCGTGGCCTGGGTCCTCACGCTGATCACATTTTCCTGGGCGATCGCCGGCATGGCCGGATCCATCGTGGCCGGCACCGTCCAACTGGTCATCAACACGCCGAACGATACGCTCAGAAACGTTCTGCCGACCATAGCCGGGTTAAAAATGTTGGCGCCGAGCCCGCCGAAGGCCATTTTGCCGATGGCGATGGCAAAGGCGCTGCCGACGACCGCGGTCCAAATGGGCAGTTTCGGCGGAAGGGACAAGGCAAGAATGATGCCGGTGACAACGGCACTAATGTCATCGAGCGAATTGGGCCTCTTGCGGACCAGATCGCAGAGCCATTCGGTGGCCACACACGAAAGGACGCAGGTCGCGATCAGGACGACCGCGTGGAAACGAAAGTAATAGCCGGCGGCCGCCATCGCCGGAGCCAGGCCGATGGCGACATCGACCATGACGCTCCGCGTGGACAACGGCTCACTAATATGCGGTGCACATGAGACTCTTATGTCTTTGAGCATTCTCTTGTACTCACACGGCGCATTTCGCGTCGCACGTGACAGGACACACGTGACCTTGCCTTACTGCGCCATCTTCTTCTTCTGTCTGGCCACGAAGATTTTGCCCGTCTTGATATATCCCGTTAATTCTATATTGGCCGGACACACGTAGCTGCAGCAGCCACACTCGATGCACGCACTCATATAGTAACGCTGCGCCGTATCCAGCAGATTGTGTTTGACGGCGTGGGCGATCCTCGTCGGATTCAGATTCTCGGGGCACACCTGCAGGCACCGACCGCAGCGGATGCAGGCCGTTTGGCGCCGGGCGAACTTCGCCCTGCCGATCTGCTCTTTCGTCAGGAACGTGACGGCATTCGTTGTTTTCATCACGGGGACCTTCAGATCGGCTATGGCGATTCCCATCATCGGGCCGCCGATAACGACCTTGGCGCAACGTTCGGTGACGCCTTCGCAGAATTCAAGGAGGTCCTCGACCGAGGTCCCGATCGGAACGTAATAGTTCCCCGGCCGCGCAATCGCCTCTCCCGTCACGGTCACGGCTCGGTGGGTCAGCGGCAGTTTGCCGACGACGGCTTCCGCGATCGCCGCCACCGTCGCGACGTTCAGCACCACCACACCGATCATCGGTGGAATGCCGCCGGTAGGGACATTTCGCTTCAGAATTGCCCTGATGAGCTGCCTTTCGCCGCCCTGCGGATATTTTGTCTTCACCGGCACAACCTGGATATTGCCGCCGTCCGCGAACTCTCTGATAGCGGCACTCATCTGCTCTATGGCCTGCGGCTTATTGTCTTCGATAGCGATAAGGACGCGCGTGCAGCCCGATGCCCGCCTGGCGAGCTTGACGCCGACAACAATTTGGCGGGTCCACTCGAGCATAATACGATAATCGGAGGTGATGTACGGCTCGCACTCACAGCCATTGATGATCAGCGTATGTTTGGGCAATCGCGGATTCGGCTCGATCTTTACCCGCGTTGGAAAACCGGCCCCGCCCATGCCAACAATGCCGGCCTCGCGGACCGCCTCGCATATCTGTTCCGCGGAATAACGGCCCTCATCGAAATCATCGTCCAACGTGAAGTAAGAGCGTTTTGTTGGGTGGTGCGGCAGTGCGTCGATGACGACGGCCAAGCTTCGCCCCAGCACCGGGTGCGACCGCAAAGCGATTTCTTTGACTTTGCCGTTGATCGGCGAGTGTACGGGAGCCGAGACAAACGCATCGCAGTCACCGATTTTCTGCCCCGCCTGGACGGCCTCGGCCTTTCTGACCAACGGCTCACAGACCGCACCAAGATGCTGGCTGAGCATCACCGCCACTTCCGTGACCGCGGGCCCCGCTTGGATCCGGCGTTCGCTTGTCAGGGTCTTCTTTTCGGGAGGATGAACGCCGCCGGGAAACGAGAACCTACCTATCGCACGAAGTTTCATATACTAAGAGCAGAGATTATCCACCTTGGCCAAATTGTCTATTTATCATTCCTGTAATCAGGATACAGGTGAAGCTCGCCCCCAGAGCCAGCAGCAAGCTCACAGCGGTCAGCACGTGGCCTTCACCTATCGCCCCAGCGAGAATCCTGTCAAAAGCCGCCAGGGACACAACAAAGACCACAAGCGGCAGCAAGAAAGCAAGGACAACCTTAGCCGCAACCGAAGGCCCTTCAAGACCCCCCAACTGCCCGTACACCTTTCGGCAATCGCTGTTCTGCTTGCATGTGTGACAGAATTCTTGCTGGGTCATGTTCTTCTCTACGGTTGAATCAAAGCCAGTTTATAATGCAGATAGCCGGCAGTTTCAAACAGAACTTTGAAAAACTGTCGGTTTTCTTCATGTTTGGAAAACGGAGGCCGCAACCCGATAATCTGATTGACTTTGCGCACGCTGTTCGTTTATCATTTTCTGCGCTGCCTGCGCGCGGCGTGGGCGGGGAATGTTTGACAACTCTCAATCGGGAAGGAGTACTGCCATGAAGAACCTGTGCAAAACGATGCTGGTCGTGGGGCTTGCGGCGCTAATCTTCGGCAGCGCGCTCCGGGCGGAGGAGCGCGATAGAGGCGGTGCGGTGCGCGGTACGTTTGTCCGGCTGACCGAGCAAAGGGTCGGGGAACGGGAGTGTATCGGTATTGTCGTCAAGCCGTTTGAAAGCGACGACCATGTGACCGTGCTCGTGCCGAGGAACCGTGAGGAACTCGTACGGACGGCTCGAAGGTTGGAAGAAGGCGCTCGATTGGGGATATCCTATGTGACCGAGGCCGGGCACAGATGGATCCGGGAAATGGAGGCCGAACTGCGGCGTGAGGTACGCGAGGAAGGGCCTGAAGGCGAGAGGCGTGTGATCATTCGCCGAGAATTCCGGCGGGAACCTGGAGAAGGCGAAGAAAGGCCGGAAGACAGAAGAGCGCGGGCCGCTCGCCGAGACCGCGAGCCGGAGCGTCCTCGCGACCGGGAAGGACGGGAAGGCAGAAGGCCGCCGGCGCAGTTGGAGCAATTGCAGCCACAGCTACGGGAAGTCGTCTCAGGGCATCTGGACCGTATGAGTAGATCGTTACGAGAGGTCCTGGCAGACCATCTGTGGCGGATGGATGCCGAGTTTCGAGAGCTTCGCGAACGCGTGGACCGAATGGAACGAGAGCTGGAGGCGCTTCGAGCCGCCAACGAGCGATTGAGGAGGGAATTACGCGAAAGAAGCAGTTCAAGGAAAGAGCGAGAAGGGCACGTCCGTGAGCGGGCGGAAGAGGTCGTCCGGCGAAGACATGACGAGGACCGAGAGGAGCGTTAGGCTGGAAGAAACCGCGACGGGATGAGAGCGGCCAGACCCTCGCCACGATAGGGAGCGAGCGCGTCGCGGACCGGCCCGAGGGCTCACGATACGCCAGATGCGAGAAAACTGGTTATGACGGAGTATTCTCTCTTGTCTGTCCGGACAAAAGGTGATATAATAGTATTATTAGGGGGGAATGAGCCCGGTACACGCGGGACCGGGACGAAGCCGGGTGTGTTATGTTAGGAGGGGACGTTGTCATGGGTCGGTCGGCAATTCTTGCGATCGTGACTGTCATGTGCCTGTTTGCCCTTGTCACAGTGAGAGGCGCGGACACGGACGCTCCCTTTGCCGCGGCGCCTTTTGATGCGCGCGCTGCAGCACAGTTGCAGCAGGAGACCGCGGCACACCTCGACGAGCCTGTAGTGAGAACGATTGATTTGGGAGATGGCGCGCAACTTGAACTCGTTCTGATTCCGGCCGGCCGGTTCGACATGGGATCGGCCCCGCCGGAGGAGGCCAGGGAAAACGACGAAGGGCCCGTTCGTCGGGTGACGATCAGCAAGCCGTTTTATCTCGGCAGATTCGAGGTCACCCAGACACAGTGGAAAGCCCTGATGCGGCGTACTCGGAGCGATTTCAAAGGCGCTGATTTACCGGCGGACGCAGTGCGCTGGGCAGAGGCGGTCGAATTCTGCACGAGGCTGAGCGAGAGAGAGCACGAGACGTTCAGACTGCCGACAGAGGCCGAATGGGAGTACGCGTGCCGGGCGGGCAGCACGACCCGCTATTCATTTGGCGACGACGCCTCCTTCCTCGTCCAACATGCCTGGTTCAACACCAATAGTAACCACAGAACGCATCCGGTCGGCCGGAAGGCGGCGAATGCCTTCGGCCTTCACGACATGCACGGTAGACGGCTGCTCTCGCGTCCTGCGCGGCGGCTCCTGGTTCTGCACTCCGGGGTCGTGCCGGTCGGCAAACCGGGGCTGGAACACACCGCATATCCGCGATAAGGACGTGGGCTTTCGTGTGGTCATGGAATGTCCTGAATAGCGCGGCGCGACCTGCCTATCCGCTCCCTACCCGCCAACCAAGGTCCGATTTCCAGGCCCAGGTAGAACCCAGTCATAATTAGGGCCTGGCGGCACATCAGGGCCTATCTGGACGCGACGGACGGCCCTCCCCTCGCTTGGCCCGGCAAAAACCGGAGAAACTCCTTAACCACGCCCCCGAGAAAGCCGAAGAAGACCTTAGAATGTGCTCTTGAAAAGGCGATGACACCTTTTCTTCCCTCCGGCCCTGGTTCACTCCAGGGCCTTTTTGTTGCGCCACGCAGAGGATCAGCACCAGCCTGCCCGCACAGACCTGAAGATTCTGTGTTTCTCATCCTTCAATTCGTTTTCTATAATTTAACAGGAGGGTAAGAAAGGTATGAGTCGTCAGGAGTTTATAATCATGCTCATAGTCCTCCTGGTAGGAGTCTGCCTAATTGTGCTGACCTTGCTCGCGGGATCGTGAGAGGTCGGCTTTTGCTCGAACCATTTTTTCTACGTGGCCGATCCTTGTGTGGGGCACGGTGTGTTTGATTGAAATGAGTGCGTAATGAGGCGCTTCCCAGCGGATTGAACGCTCGCGAACCGTCGTTGAGGCATGTCGTTATTCATCACTTCAATCAATTCGGTCACCCTTCGCCAAGAGGTGTCGCGCGCATGCAAGAAGCGAGCTCCTTCTGCGGGGTGGCAATTTCGAGGTTGCCGATGGGCAAGGATAGAAGGAGAACAGAATGAACATCTATGTTGGAAACTTGTCGCGCGAGACCACCGAAGAAGATTTGCGCCAAGCTTTTGAAGCGTTTGGGCAGGTTGAGAGCGCCACGGTGGTAAAGGATCGATTCAGCGGTGAGTCACGAGGATTTGGATTCGTGGAGATGCCCGCCAAGACCGAAGCCCAAGCGGCAATCGAGGAAATGAACGGCAAGGAATTGGGAGGGAACTCTGTGAACGTCAACGAGGCTCGTCCGAGAGCGGCGCGGGGTGGCGGCGGCGGACGTGGCGGCGGCGGTGGCCGTGGACGCGGCGGTGGACGCAAGCCAGGGGGCTTCGGGAGCCGGGACCGGGGTAGAGGGCGCTACTGATCGTCGGTGCGACCAAAGAGTCTTCCCTACTTCACCCCGGCCATTAACGATGGCAATCTGAGTACCGAGTGGGCAGGAAAGCCGGCGCCTTGCCTTTTGGCCGGCGCTGCGCAGACGCTCTGGCGAATTCGCAGGCGGAATTATAGAAAAAAGCGTTATAGTCGGTACGCTCGTCGGCACTTCATTGCGGTTCTTACCGATTGATGCTCCAAGGATGGAGGCAGTGGAGCGTTATTAACGCACGCTATCACTCGGACCCCTGCTTTATTCACCCCCTCTCCTCCGTAAGGCAGGGGTTTTTGTCTCTTCAGAGGCCAGGCATCTACCTGCGCATCCGGTCAGAAGCGCTTGCGCAGGCCGAACGTGATGCCAAAATCGGGAGCGCCGTCGTTCAAACCGATCTCCAGTATGGTGTCAAAGCGAAGATCAGGACGGAACTTGTGCTCCCCGATCAAGAGGACTGAAAGTGGGTCCTCGTTACCTGCGAAAATGGCGGTGCGCCCGTCAAGGTAGCCGCTGAGCGTCGTCTTCGGGTCAAGTTCGTAAGCCAGCCCCGCGCTGTAAAGCCACCGATTGTCTGCCTCGTATCCGGATGGGTCCCCGACGAACGTGTAGCCCACCTCGCCCAGAGCGATCCACGCCTCATCCTTCAATCTCCGGGCGAATTCGACCATGCACGTGAAGTCCGTCTTACCCGTTCCCAACCCTTCGTCTTCATCGGCCGTCGGGAATTTTATACTCCCGACCAGGTCGATGTAGGGGATCAGTCCGTCCTGTGCGACCGCGTAGTATCGACCTTTCAATATGATATCGCCCAGACCCGACCCGCCATCGACGCCATCGACGGGCTCCACCTCACCCCCTACAAACGTTGCGCCATCGGCCGAGATGTCCAGGTAGGGAACCGTCAGCGTAACGTCTCCTTCCTCAAGGTACCGCTTGATCGTCAGCGCGGTGTAGCGGATCTCTGTGTCCTTGTCTTCGCCATAATCGCCGGTTAGGTAGGAAAAAGACAATCCAGTCTGCCATGTCGGCGCGGTATCAGCACAGGAAAAATCGGGGGAGCCTACGAGTGCTCCCCCGGTCCATGCGAGAAGGGTCAGCGTAAAAAGCCGATATTTCACCTACGGGGCCCTCTTTCCGGCTTCTCAGGCTTTTCCGGCTTGGCCGGCCTCTCAGGTCTTTCGAGCTTCTCAGGTTTTTCGGGTTTTTCGGGCTTTTCCGGCTTTTCGGGCCTCTCAGGCCTGTCAGGGCGCTCCGGCCTTTCGGCTTTTTCAAGCTTCGATGGCTTTTCGGGCCGCCCCTTCTCTTCAAAACCCAAGAGCCCGGAGAGTTGCTGGAAGATGTTTTGCTTCTTCTCCCGGTTCCTTCTGCGTTCGAGATTTAGGTTCGGACCGGCGCCGGATTCTCCGGGGCCGGACGAAGTAGCGGTTGCCACTTTACTGCCCTTTCCGACGACGCGCCCGAGTTTCAGATCATTCTCATGGGCGATCTGGCCAAATCCCCTGCCCTCGGCGCGTGCATCCAGTACACCGGCAAGGGCCTCGGCGAATGGTAGTGCGCCGCCGCTATCCGCAGCGATTCGTTCGGCCAGGCGTGCGGCAATCATGATGTTGCCCCAGCCGGCGCCGTCACTTCGCATCTGCTCGACCTGTTCCGGCGTCAATTCAGTCGTATCTATGAGCTCACCGATGAAGGCCGGCGGATTGGCTGAATCCGGCGCATCTGCGTCCCCGAGGAGGCGCCCGAGTTTCAGATCATTCTCATGGGCGATCTGGCCGAATCCCTTGCCCTCGGCGCGTGCATCCAGTACACCGGTAAGGGCCTCGGCGAATGGTAGTGCGCCGCCGCTATCCGCGGCGATTCGTTCGGCCAGGCGTGTGGCAATCATGATGTTACCCCAGCCGACGCCATCACTTCGCATCTGCTCGACCTGTTCTGCCGTCAGTTCGGTGATATCTATGAGCTCACCAATGAAGGCTGGCGGATCCGTGACATGCGTCTCCTGAGGACCAGGTTCATCTGGGGCCTGGGCCACCGCCCCTGCGCTCCAGAGGCACACCAAGGCCATCAGCAGCATGAGCGCAAAATGTCGCCTCAACGTCCGCTCTGGCACGAAATTGCTCGCTTCGATCCCAAACAGTCTTTCCAATGTGTACATGTTTATTCTCCTTTCTTGCTCGTTAGAGTAGTGAGCCGGGAGCACGCGTTTGCGCCACACCCTCAAGAGGCTCCTCTTTTTACCTGGTCCTATAATACCCATACCTCAGTCAGATTGCAACATTTTTTTTGGCAAAACTGGGCATGCTGTGTCCCCAAAAGACCAAGAAAGCCGAACGCCCGCGCCCAGAACCCGCTTTTCCCCACCGTCTCGGACAAGGCACCCGTTGCCCTCCATCGCAGAATTCACCCCCCAACGGAGCAAAGCGGCGATGCCGTGCCGAGTATTCCTGCCGGAGTGGCTCTCACGCAACTCTGAATCAGTGATCATTGTCAGGAAGACAGGTGGGTCTACATTTAGTAGGTGAAAACCTGTGTCCGCCGGCTGAACTGATCGAGGTCCAGCTCTCCTTTTGAGAAGGCGTCAATGTCTGATTTCTTGGCGCGAATGGTCAGAACCGCCAGCGATAATTTGCTCGTCCCGGCGCCGTCGGGCCCAGGCCTCCTACTCCAATGCCCATCGCTGAAATACCATTCGTCTCGACCGCCTCTGCGAACCTCCATGGGCAACTGCCCCAAGGACGCCGCAGACGGGTACGCTGTGCCGATGACCGTGAGAATGACCGCGTCATCCGGCCTGAGAGCTTGGATGTTCGTGGCATGTTTTAGGCTCTCGACAAGATTGCTCTTCAGCACCTTGACCTTTTCCGCGTCGTACACTTGCCCTGAAGAATCTTCCCCGTTCCTTCTGAGATGCTGCGGGGCATACAATTCCAATTCCGCTCGCCTCCAGGTTGCGTCAACGTGGTCTTCCGCCTCCTGCGGCTCTTCTTCCTCGGATTCGGACGGCTCCGTCAGCGCAAGATTCACTTCCATGAAGAACAGGAGCCCGTATCCGTCCAGGTAGATGACCTCCGTTACACGGCTGTCTCGTCCAAAGAAATCATCCATCACCTTAAATACTCCGCCGATCATCTGGGGCTTCTTCAGCACCTGGTCAAAGATGTGCGACATGATGTGCATATCGCGTTCCACGGCGAGATGATCTTCCATCGGGATCGGGGCAGCAGGGATGACAAAGACCCTCCGGTCGCCCGCACGCCGCGTCCGGTTGGCGGCCATGCGCAGATCTTGGAGGAGCCTGGCTTGCATGTATGTGGCGGGGTCCAGTTCGTCTTCCGAGAGCCGTACCTGGCCTCTGCGGCCCGCCGGCGACGACTCATCGACTCGGACCGGCTCCAGGGCCGCGACGCGGGTGTTGACAGAGGAACTCACAATAACAGCGACTGTAAGTGTTCGGACCAAAGCATACATGTTTCTCTCCTTTCATTTGATTGGTTCAAGCGTTCCAACCTGCCGAGCGCCAAGTTATGGATCGTACCATGAGCGCTGGTTCAGAGACTACTGTTTATTGCCCGGCATTTCGTTCCTATGGGAAGTGAGTCTCACCAGACCTTCTCCAAAACGAGTTTTGTCTTGTAGTCGATTCGATTCTATCCGCTCGAATGCCACCGCAACTTGATAATGATCGACAGTACGGGCCGCCTCGATCAGCCGGATCAGCTCGGCCAAGCGCTGCTCGGTCGCCGCCCGGGATGCGGCCAGAGTCCCTGCGGCAAACTCATTCAAAGCGTCATGGAGCTGCCGAGCAAGCTCTTTTTTGAGTCGTACAGCATGGCGTTCAAGCGCCCTATCACGGTCGCGGCTCATTTGCTCTGCAACACTCTGCCGGATGATCGGTTCCAGAGCCGCTTGAAGCCGTTCGATATCGACTGGCGGAGGAGCCAAAAACCGGCCTGCAAAATAGCCCGCCGCGATGAGCAGCGTTGCTGCAACAGCAAGCTTAGCGATTCTCACAGGTACGATTGTTCTTCGCGGCATAATCCGCTCCGTTGACTCGCGTGGATTGAAGCGTTTGACCGCCTCGAGCATCCTTTCTTCTCGCGGTCCCATACCGGCATCCACCTTCTCGGCACACTCTCTGAGCAGGCTTTGCTCGTCCCCGAGTGCCTGCATATGCTTCCGGCACTCTGAGCATCCGGCGATGTGTTGAGTCAGGGCATCTTCGTCGCGGCGGCTCAGGGCTCCAAAAAGGTGACTCGCCATCTTGTCGCGCATTTTCTGACAGTCTTTGTTCATATCACATCTCCTTGTTTTTCCAGAAGTCTGTGCAATTGCTTTGTCGCGGCTCTCAGCCTTTGATATACCCGCGAACGGGACAGGTTCAGCTCCTGCGCGACGTCCCTCACGTTCTCGCCACCAAAGTAGTACATCACCAGGGGCAACCGCGCGTCCGGCGGCAGTTTTTCAATGGCCTGCCGCACGTCCTGGTACGGGGCCAGCGTGTCATCTGGCGGGACCGGTCTCTGAGCGATGAGCTTGTTGGCATAGCTTCTCCTGCGAATCAGGCTGATACAATCATTTCTCGCGATCTTCACAATCCAGGAACCGAACTGCGAAGGTTTTCTCAAATCCCCTATGTAAAGCAGACCCTTAAGCATAGTTTCTTGTGCTATATCTTCGGCGTCGTGGACGCGCCCGAGCATACCCAGGCACGCGACGAAAACACGCTTGTAGTGCCTTTTTGCGAGCACAGCGTAGGCATCTCTATCTCCCGACCGAGACGCATGAACCAGGTTTTCGTCAGATTGACCGCTCAACAAGAGCCCCTTAACGTCGTACCGTTCTAATGACGATTGAGAGCAGAAGATTTGCACCGAAAAATGGATTTTTTTCAAATCTATTGTCCCCGGCTGGAGTGGGCAAACAATTTCTGGAGAATTGACGGTTCCTGGGGAAGGCGCCCCTTCGGAGATCATGAATCGGAACTGTTAGCTGGACGGATGGGCATGGAAAAGAACGCCGGCTTTGGAGAACGCGCTCTCCGAGCAGGAAAGGCGACGATCATGTGCGAGCGATACGCCCCACATCAGGCGAGCTTCTGCCAGGCAGTAACAGAGATTGCCGACGGGAGGGAGGGTGCCCGAAGTGTGATGCCTACGTTCCGGCCCACGACATGCGCCGGCTCCGCACTTGCTGCAAGGCAACATGTTGGTCGTCGGAGAACTCAAACACCGTCAGAAGGCCCGTCCGGGTGAAGACTTGCTTGATGGCTGGCGGAGCATTGCACAAGACAAACTGGCGGCCGGCCCCCCGGAGCAGCCTGTCCAGGATCATCAGGCCGCAGAGCGTCGCGGAAGTGAGCATCTTGACTTTCCCAAAATCCATCACCACATCACGGTCGACCGTTTCGCTGAGCATCTTGTTGACCAAGTCGATCTCATTTCCGTCATGCGGATGTTCGGGCAACGTGACCAGAAGAATATCGTCAGAGACACTCTCGATCGCCATTACTGCACCCCCAATTTGAGACACGAGGCTCCGGGCCGGCCTGACGCAGATTATCGGAACGGCCCTCCACAACACCGACCCTCTTGTTAAAGTATAGTCAAACAATGTCAAAATCCAAATGGAATTCCGCCGGGAAAGCAAGAACGCAGCGAATGTGAAGAATATTCTGGCGCCGGCATCACGGTCGCCGGCAGATTAAGGGACGTCCGACGATGGTGCGAGCTGCCTTAGCTCTTCAAACCAGTTGCTCACGACGTGCAGCTCCCTCACTTGCGAGTCGTCGTACTGAGGCAGTAGGACGAGGAAACGCTGGCCATCGGGCGCAACATCGTAGGATAGGCCACCAACGTTGATGTACGGTCCTTCAAAGACCACTCGGGGTGTCCCCGCGGTGAATTCCGGCTCCGTCGAGATGGGCACGACCATCCATTTGTTGCGGTTGCGGTAGAAAAGCTCGTCGCCGCTGGACGACCAGATGGGCTCTTCTCCGAATTCACGTGAAATGCGCTTAACCCAATCCACTTTAGGATATGGGCAGACGTAGATATGAAAATTTCCATCTCTATTTGAGGTGTAGGCAATGTACTTTCCGTCCGGCGAGAAAGCTGCACAGAATTCGGTAAAGTCTGTCGTGAGCACAGGCTCGAGCTCACGTGACCCATCGAGTGATAAGACATAGATGTCCAGATTACTACGAAGCGCCAACCGCTTGCCGTCGGACGACCAGGAAGTGGGTATCAACTCATGCTGGCTGGAAAAAAGCGATTCGGCTTCACCGCTGCCATCGGCTGGCGTCAAGAGAAGACTCCATTCATTTTCTAGCTCTCCGTGACAACAGAACACGACTTTTTTGCCGTCTGGCGTCCAGACGGGTGCAAAGTTATCTCCTTCCTGGGTTAGCTTGGTTATCATCCCCTTGGCGATATCATAGATATACACATTGGATCGAAGCTCTTGAACCAGAATCGCCAGCCGCTTCCCGTCGGGTGAGAGGTCAGGGGTGCCGTAGATTTGTGCAGGCATAGCCAGAGGCTGGGCTTTCCCCTGTCGATCGACCCAGACCGGTCTACTCTTGCCTGTATCACCCCCGGGAACATAGACAAGTAAGCCACCGTTTGAGAAAGCGAACTGTGCGGAGCCATACACCGAGTCCGATAGAACCTTCTCAAGGACCGGGACAGGAGGACCTGTCTCCTGAAGTGTGGCCAGATTGAAAGGGACGGCCTCGATGGCCCCCGCCCGAACATAAACGAGGTGTCCTGTAGGTACATAGCGTGCGTAACGAACGTCTTTGATCAGGACTTTCTTCTCCATTGTCTCCAAGGAGACATGCACGGCGCCATCTTTCAAAGAAGACACAAGCACGGCCTTACCGCCCGGCAGAACCTGCGGGTAGCTCCTAATATCGTCAAATTCAATGCTCAGATGTTCGACGTCACCACCGGCAGCCGGCACTCTGGACAGTCCGCCTTTACCAAGGAAGTAGATCACGCCGTCATCACTCCAGCTTCCGCCA
>SMTZ1_10012912_pt1 | contig 13291 bp, 13 predicted proteins | sample DeeMarSWOR136_30_FD_25667 | JGI IMG/M metagenome (IMG submission 25667) | reverse complement strand
CAGAGTAGGCCACCGCCCTTTGATCTCATCGAGATTCACGCTCTGGAAGATCGCATTGTTGTTCGCATAGGCCTGCCGAGTCAAGGCGTTCGATTCGTAGTTTTCTCTGGTCCTCTTGAGGATTCGCCTGATCGAGGCATCCTCGGAACAGTCCATCTCTACTATCACCAGGGCCCTCGAAGCGTCATGGGCTATTTCGGCAGCTCTCAGTCTCAGCTCCTGGGTCACGAAGGTGGCATCCAGGATGAGTCCGGCAGGGTCTTCCTCCAGCTTCCTCTGGGCCTGTCTGAACATCTCTTCATACACCCTCATTCGGTTTTCGGTGTTCGAAGCCACTTTCTCGTCGAAAACATCGAGGCCCCTCAGCACATCCAAGCGAATCATGTCGGATCTCAGCATCCCCGCGTCGATGATCTCAGCAATCTTCTCTGTCACAGGACTCTTCCAACTCCCTGGAAGGCCCGTCGAAATCAAAAGAGCGTTGTGCGGGAATTGCGAGGCGATAACTTCCGAGAAAACCAAATCCATGGGCGACCTCCTTCGTGATGGCATCGTGACTCCTCTGCAATGTATGGATGTCCATACTTTTTGTCAACAGCATCCAGAGACATTCCTGAAAAAGCTCCCCTCCGGCAGGAGGCAGGTTTGTCACCATGTGGGCTGTCGGTTGCTAATGTCCGCTGGAACGAAGGTCGAGCCGTTTTTGGGGGTGCTTGTCTTGGCGAAGGCCCTGTCCTCGAGCGAAGCGAAGGAAGGTGTCCCCGCAGGGCCTGTCCTGAGCCTGCCGAAGGGGCGAATGTCCACTGTATGAGGCCGCAAGGCCGAGTTTGGACATTCGAATCCCGCTTCCAGCGGGAAGCCTTAGAAGGGGCCCAAAAACTGCGTCAGTGAGCGAAAGGAATATGCCTCAGCGGCTACTTAAACTTCATAGCTGTTTAAACAAAAAAACAAACCCTACATCCCAACGTCATATCCGGGCGAGAGAGAACCCCAGCTTGATCCTCGAAGCGCGGATGGAGTATGATGGTCACCAGAAATGGATTAGACGGAGCGTAAGCTGCTCCGAGCGGGAGGTGATTCGTGAAAATTCTCGGCATCTGTGGCAGTCCACGGAGGGAAGGCAACACCGAGGTTCTGGTGAAGGAGGCCTTGAAAGGCGCTCAGGATGCTGGTGCGGCTGCTGAGGAGATATTTTTGAGAGACAAAATCATCTCGCCATGCCTGGAGATATACGGGTGTAAGAAGGATGGACAATGCGTGATCAAGGATGACTTCCAGGAAGTGGCTGAGAGGATGATCGAGTCAGATGCCCTCATACTGGCCTCTCCCATCTTCTTTTACACGGTCAGCGCCCATACCAAGATGCTGATAGATCGTTGTCAGTCCCTCTGGGTCAAACGCTATCTTCTCAACCTGCCCATCGCTCAGGGGCGAACGCGTGGGAAGGGCGCGTTCATCTCGGTAGGCGCCACCCGGGGTAAACGCCTCTTCGAAGGCGTGGTTCTCACGGTGCGCTATTTTTTCGACGCTCTCGATGTTGATCTGATCGAAACCCTTCTTGTCAGAGGTGTTGACGAGAAAGGGGAAATCCGAGAGCATCCAGACGAGATTCAGGCTGCCTACGAACTCGGAGGCAGGCTTGTGACAGGGCTGAACGGCATCGGGAGCGGACTGGGTACAGACGCTTCAGAGGTTTCTTGTCATGAAAACGGGTCTGGAAAAAGAGATGAAGACGGCCATGCGAGCCGTCATTGCCGCCTCCACACTATGCAATCGAGTACGGGCTTCCATGGTGGGAGGCGCCACCCTGGTCAAACGTGACAGGAGTCCGGTTACCATCGCCGATTTCGGGTCGCAGGCCGTCATATGCCGGATTCTTGGAGAGGCTTTTCCTGAGGATCCGATCGTTGCCGAGGAGGATTCCCAGGAATTGACCAGACCTGATAATGAAGACACGTTCAGGGAGGTTGTGCGGCATGTCAAAGAGGTTTTCCCTCAGGTCTCGCCCGAAGAGACCTGTTTCTGGATCGATTCAGGTCGCCAGGGCCCAGCTGGCCGGTTTTGGACCCTCGACCCTATCGATGGAACCAAAGGGTTCTTGAGAGGAGATCAATACGCAATCGCGCTCGCCCTCATTGAAGATGGAGCGGTCCGGCTCGGTGTTCTCGGATGTCCCAATCTGCAGGTGACTGCCAAACCACCCGGAGAGAAAAGGGGAGCAGTTTTTCTGGCTTGCGTAGGGCTAGGGGCTTTCCAGACCGATATGGAGGGTAAAGGGCAGACGACCGTCCGGGTCTCACGGATCACCAACCCGGCCGAGGCCCGCTTCACGGAGAGCTTCGAGTCAGCCCATTCCGATCATGTGTCCCATCAAGGGATCGCTAAGCGATTGGACATCACTGCCTCTCCTCTTCGAATGGACAGCCAGGCGAAGTACGCTGTACTGGCCAGGGGAGAGGCCTCGGTCTACCTGAGACTGCCCGCTCCGCAGACCCCTGACTACCGGGAAAGAATCTGGGACCATGCAGCCGGCTCCATCCTCATCGAGGAGGCCGGAGGCAGAGTAACCGACGCCTTGGGAAAACCTCTCGACTTCTCTCAGGGCAGGAGACTCCAGGCGAATCAAGGTATCGTCGCCACGAACGGATTGGTTCACGATCCCGTCCTTGAGGCGGTCAGGATCGAGCTGCAAGGGTAAACTCTCACAACATCTGTGGTGGGGAAGCAATGCCGGAAGTACAACACCGCGATCATGAACCAGGGCACTACCCATCACGTTCCAGCCTCGTAGTCGGTCAGGTAGGCCTTCTGATCCGGCGTCAGGCTATCAATCCGGACCCCCATTGTCTCGAGTTTGAGACGGGCCACCTCCTCATCCTGGGCCGGATCGACATCGTAGACGATGGGTTTCAGACTCTTCCCTTCACGGGCCAGTCTCATCAGCCCCAGGAACTGATTTGCGAACGACATATCCATGACCTCTGAGGGATGCCCCTCCGCTCCGACAAGATTGATCAATCGACCTCTTGCCAGCAGGTAGATTCTGTGACCATTCTTCAGGGTATATTCGTCGCAGTCCTTCCTGATTTCGCGATGGGACGTGGCCAGAGCCTCCAGTTCTGGAATTTTGATCTCACAGTCATAGTGGCCCGTGTTGCAGACAACGGCCCCATCCTTCATCTTCTCAAAATGCCGTCCAACGATCACGTCCTTCATCCCGGTCGCTGTGATGAAGATGTCGCCAATTGCGGCAGCCTCGTCCAGTGTCATGACTCGGTGACCCTCCAGGAGGGCCTTGATTGCTGCAGTAGGGCTCACCTCTGCCACAATCGAAAGAGCTCCCATTCCCTTGGCTCGCATAGCACATCCGCGACCGCAGTGGCCGAACCCTGCAGTCACAAAATTCTTCCCCGCAAAGAGGATCGCTGTGGTTCGAAGGATTCCGTCCAGAGAAGACTGGCCGGTCCCATAAACATTGTCAAAATCCCACTTCGTCTCTGTGTCATTGATGGCGAGAATGGGATACATGAGCGCTCCGTCTTCAGCCATGGCCCTGAGCCTGTGGACCCCTGTTGTCGTCTCCTCGGTCCCGCCCAGGATCTTCTTCGCCAATTCCGGCTTCCGTTGATGGACTGTCATGATCAGATCAGCACCATCATCAAGGGTGAGTGTCGGTTTAACGTCTAAAGCCCTCTCGATGCACCAATAGAAGTCCTCCGTACTCATCCCGTACCATGCATAAATGGAGATCCCCATTTCGGCCAGTGCCGCAGCCACGTCGTCTTTGGTGGAAAGGGGGTTGCATCCACACCAGCTCACCTTCGCTCCCGCAGCCACCAAGGTTTCGACCAGAACGCCCGTCTCCTTGGTCACATGAAGGCAACCTGAGATTGTCATCCCTTTCAGTGGCTTGGACGCTTCGTACCTTCGCCGCAAGGCCATGAGAACCGGCATTCGCGATTCAGCCCATTGGATCTTCAGCCTTCCTTCGTCGGCCAGGTGGATATCTTTGACCTTGTAATCAACCATGACTTCTCCTCATTAGAATCAGCATTCAGCACCCTGCTGTCATGTGGCTGGTCTCTGACCCCTGTTTTGTCAGTCCAGTCCCGCCGCATCCCGCAGTTCCTCAACACGATCCGTCCGCTCCCAGGTGAAGTCTGGATCCTCCCGACCAAAGTGACCATAGCACGCGGTCTTTTTGTAGATGGGTCTGAGAAGATCCAGGTATCCAACGATCTGCTTGGGCCGGAGATCGAAGACCTCATTGACGATGGCAGCAATTTGATCGGGGGGTATCTTCCAGGTCCCGTTGGTGTTAACCATGACCGAAACCGGACGGGCGACACCAATGGCATAGGCAACCTGAACCTCGACTCTCTCACAGAGTCCGGCTGCCACGAGGTTCTTCGCAATGTGCCTCGCCATGTATGAGGCGCTCCGGTCGACCTTTGAGGGATCCTTCCCAGAAAAGCATCCGCCGCCGTGACTACCCTGCCCCCCGTAGGTATCCGCGATGATCTTTCGCCCTGTCAAGCCACAGTCTCCCATCGGCCCCCCGACGACGAATCTACCCGTCGCATTGATGAGGTACTTGGTCTTCGTGTCGATAAGGTTTTCAGGGATAGCTTTTCTGATCACCTCTTCGATGATGCCTTCTTTCAGCATCTCATACTTGACTGTTGGTGTATGCTGGGCTGCAATGATCACAGCGTCGACTCGAGTGGGGACCCCATCGATGTACTCGATCGTGACCTGGGACTTTCCGTCCGGCCGAAGAAAATCGAGTTCCCCGGTTTTTCTGGCCCCGGCCAGTCTCTTTGTCAACTTGTGAGCCAGAACAATAGGCATTGGCATCAGTTCAGGCGTCTCGTTACAGGCAAACCCGAACATAAGGCCCTGGTCTCCTGCCCCCTGCTCGTGGCCTTCTGCTTCGTTGACTCCCTGGGCGATATCGGGAGACTGCTGATCAATCGATGTAATGACAGCACAGGTCTCCCAGTCAAAACCCATGCTCGAATCGTTGTAGCCGATCCCTGCCTGTGGTGACCAAGGTTTCACAGGCGACCCGACCCTCCGGATCATCTGCCACGATGGCGTCCAGGACAGCGTCAGATATTTGATCCGCTACTTTGTCAGGGTGACCCTCTGTCACAGACTCCGAGGTAAAGAGAAAATCAGTCATTCCCATCCGTGCTCCTCCTTCAATCCAATTCGGATATCGGCCGTGTGGCGTTGGAGTCGTCATCATGACCGACAGCAATTCCCAGAGGCATCCCGTCTATCTCCAGAAAGTCCTCTGGAAAGCGTTCAGCCATGGTGCTTCGAACATACCGTTCAATCTCTGCGCCCGACGACATCTGGAATATCTCTTTGCAGAGTTCTCTGGCCTCTTCAACCGTCGACATTCTCAGGATCTTCTTCACCCTTGGTATGGAAAGGGGGTTCATGCTGATTTCATCCAGCCCCAGACCGAGGAGAACCAGAACATAGGCGTGGTCTCCCGCCATCTCCCCACAGACAGCGACCCTCAGGCCTGCTCGGTGTCCAGCCTCGACCACCTCCCTCATGCATCGAAGAACCGCAGGGTGGAGCGCCTCATAGAGGTAGGAGACGTGCTCATTCACCCGATCAACGGCTAGTGTGTATTGGATGAGATCATTGGTTCCAATACTGAAAAAGTCGACTTCCTTCGCCAGGAGATCCGCGGTCATACATGCAGAAGGGATTTCAATCATGGCTCCCAGAGGGATATCCTCCTCAAATGGAATCGCCTCTCGACGCATCTCTTCCATCACATCATAAAGAATAGCCTTTGCCTCTCGGATCTCTTCAATACCCGAGATCATGGGGAACAGGATCTTGAGATGTCCGTGGATGCTCGCCCTCAGAATACCTCGCAGCTGGGTCTTGAAAATCTCGGTTTCCTTGATACAAAAGCGAATCGCCCGAAGCCCCATGGCGGGATTCATCTCGTCAACCGCCTGGTGGTTCCCCGAGAACTTATCCCCGCCAACATCAAGGGTTCGGATGGTCACTTCATGGGGGAAAACCGTCTCCCCCAATCTCTTGTAGATCTGATAATGTTCTTCCTCAGAAGGAAGATCTTTGCGCCCAAAGTAGAGGCATTCGGTGCGATAGAGGCCGATTCCCTCTGCACCCCGTTTCTTGGCAGATGGGATCTCATCCAAAAGCTCGATATTGGCTCCCACCGTGATCCGGTATCCATCCCTTGTCTCTGCAGGCAGCCGGGTGAACTTCAGCAACTCCTTTTCAATGGATTTGATTTGCTCTTGCCGCTGAAGATACTGTCTAGAGACTTCTTCGGTCGGATTGATGATCACCATGCCGGCGTCGCCATCCACAATGAGCTCATCTCCCCCGTTGATCAGGGATGTCGCGATTTCTGCCCCAACGACCGATGGAATGCCCATGGACTTGGAAAGAATGGCCGTGTGTGAAAACCCGCCACCGATATCCGTTACAAACCCCACCACATTTTTCAGATTCAACTGTATCGTGTCCGCGGGGGAAAGATCATGGGCCACCACCACCACATTGCCCCTGATGCGCGTGATGTCGTCGTGCTGATGACCAACGAGGTTTCTGAAGATCCTCTGTGAGACAAATCGTAGATCGTTCTTCCTCTCCCTCAAATACTGATCCTCGATCGTGTCAAATGCCCTGCTCAACCGCTCGAGAATCACATCAAGGGCCCACTCGGCATTCACTCTTCTGCCTTTGATTGTATCGACCGTCCCCTGGATCAACATCTCGTCATCGAGTATCATGAGATGGACATCCAAGATAAACGCGTGCTTCCGCACCTCCTCATCGAGAATCGCATTCTTGATTTTCAGGAGCTGCTCCTTGGATAATTTGATGGCGTGTCTGAACCGTTCTATCTCACCCTCTACCTCAGCCTCAGTGATCGGCCGCTGGGCAAGCCGAACCTTGCTTCTGTCCAGAAGGAAAGCCCGTCCGACCACGATGCCAGGAGAGGCTCCGATGCCTTTCGTCAACTGGTTCACGAAATGTTCCTTGCCCATCGGACGTCATCCCCCTGATCCAAAGATCAAATTATGAGAAAACCCAAAGGCGGCTCTTGACGATAAAATCATCGATCCAAAGAGGCCACCTATTCCTCGCCGAATCTTTTCTCGATCAATCGACCGAGAGCGCGGACCGCCTTCGGTGCATCAGGTCCCGTGGCCCTGATCTTGACCTCAGATCCCATGGCAGCCGCAAGCATCATCACCCCCATGATGCTCTTGGCATTGGCCACCATGCCATCCTTCTCGATGGAAATCTCAGACCGGTATTTGTTCGCCGCCCGCACAAGAAGTCCTGCAGCCCGAGCGTGTAACCCCAGCTTGTTCTTGATCATGAATCTTTGTTCTTCCATTCCTGTTGCTGCTTCACACCTTTCTTAAGGATCTCACTGGCGATATTGATGTTTCTCTGGCCATAGGATTTGATGAACTCAGCCAATTCCCCCAGGGTCATATCGCCCTCATGGGTTGATAGCTTCAAGAGCATAGGGAGGTTCACCCCTGTGACCACCTCTATTCGATCGTCCTGCAGGAAAGAGAAACTGATCGTCGATGGTGTTCCTCCAAACATGTCTGTCAGGATAAGGACGCCCGACCCTTTATCAACCTTCCGTATAGCAGCAACAATTCGCTCACGAATCTCATCCGGATTGTGCCCCGGATCGATGGATATTCCTGCAAATCCCTTCAGCCGTCCGACGATTAATTCAGCCGCCGCGATCAACTCTTCTGCCAAGCGACAATGAGTCACAACAACAACACCCACCATGGTATTCCGTCTCCCTTCGGGTCGCCTCTCCTCTGACCACTCGCAAAGGCGTCTGGGGCGTCCAAGTAGACCCAGGACGGCTCTGACGCTTAACCTTTTCCCAAGTCTCGGTGTTGTATCGTCAGGGGAGCACCTCTGTCTTTCAGAATTCCACTCAAGATTGCTCCAAGTTCGTTTACAATCACAACCGAACGGTGGCGTCCCCCGGTGCATCCAATGGCAATCGTGAGATAAGCCTTTCCTTCCTTCTCGTAGAGAGGGATGAGAAACTTGACAAACTCCTGAAACTTTTTGACAAATCCGTGTGTTTCCGGCCACTTCAATACGTATTCTCGAACATCTTTTTGATCACCGGTGTGTTTTTTCAGATGGTTGACAAAGAAGGGATTTGGCAGAAACCTTACATCCAGAACGATGTCAGCCTCATAAGGTATTCCGAAACTATACCCAAAGGACATGAGGGTTACCGCCATCTTGCTCGGTGGTGACTCTCTAAGAAAGGACCTGTTAATAACGTCTTTGAGTTCGTGCACGTTGAGGCCAGAGGTATCGACAACCTTGTCAGCGAGATCCCTCAGACCCATGAGCCGCTCCCGCTCCATCTCGATTCCCCTCTGGATAGAGACGCCTGCGGCAAGAGGATGTTGGCGGCGCGTTTCCCCGTACCTTCTCACCAGGATCTCATCGTTGGCCTCCAGAAAGAGAATCTCAACCATAAATCCTTCATGCCTCATTTCTTCAATGATCTGCCTGGCATTTGCGATGAATTCCTCGCCACGGATATCAACCACCAGGCCAATCTTCGGTATTCTCCGGACCGACTGTTGGCAAAGTTCGATGAATTTCGGGAAAAGGACAATGGGAAGATTGTCTACACAGTAGAATCCCATGTCCTCAAGGGCTTTGATAGCGGTCGTTTTTCCCGAACCGGAGAGTCCACTAATAAGAACGACTCTAAGATCCGTCACTCGACTTTATCCCTCGAAGCTTTCTTCCTTGTACGACTCGATGTCTTTTCCAACAGCCTTTTCTCGAATTCTCTGGCAGAATGGTATCCCATGGCCTTCAAGAGGTGGTTCCTGGCGGCAACGGAAATAATAGAAGCCAGATTGCGGCCAGGTGTCACCGGTACGCTGACCATGGGAAGATTGATTCCTAGAACAGCATATGATTGATCCTCAAACCCCAGACGGTCGTGTTCGTTTTGGCTCTCCCACTCAACCAACTCAACCACCATGTCGACCTTCTTTCGATCTCTGATCGCCTCGACACCTAAGAGATGCGCGATATCGATGATACCGAGCCCCCGAACCTCCATGTGATACTTGACCGTATCGATACCGCAGCCAAAAACCGTCTGAGGAGACCTTCTATACAGAAATACCATGTCATCGGCAACAAAACGGTGTCCCTGCAAAATGAGGTCAAGGGCACACTCGCTTTTCCCAATACCGCTGCGTCCCAGAATGAGAACACCCACACCAAAAACGTCAACGAGGACTCCGTGAACCGTGGTACTCGCCGCCAGCTTGTCCTCCAGGAACTTTGTGACCCTTTCGATGAACCCAGACGTTGAGAGTTCCGTCTTGAAGAGGGGGATCCTTCTTTTCTCACTCTCCTCGATCAATAGCGGTGGAATTTCAAGGTCCTTTGTCACAACGAGACAGGCAATTCTCCGTGTACCGATTCTCTTGATCACCTCATCTCTCTTCTTAGCGCACAGGGTTGTGAGGTAGGAAAGCTCGCTGTTTCCGATGACTTGAACTCGAAATGGCTGAATGAAACAGGTATGTCCGGCGAAGGCCAGTCCTAACTTCTGAATCTGGGGGACCTTGATTCTCTTCTTTAACCCCCTAGCTCCTGCGACAAGCCGGAGCCTGAGATCATACTCATGATCCTGATACAAGTCATCAACAGACAAAGGCGCCATGCAGCAAGACCCTCCATGCGACTGGCATCAGTAGCGGGCGTCCTCCCCTGAAATGATCTGAAAGAGTTCCTCCGTGCTTTCCGCCTCCATCAGGCTGTTTCTGAAGTTTGGATCCTTCAGAAGCCTCGAGATCCTGGCTAAGGCCTTCAAGTGGATCCCGGCCGAGTTCTCCGGTGCTACAAGAAGAAAGAAAAGATGCGCTGGCTTCTGGTCAATGGACTCGAAATCTATCCCTTCCTGGCTTCTACCAAAAGAGGCTACCACACCGCCAAGGTCTTTGATTTTCCCGTGCGGTATGGCAATCCCGTCACCGATCCCCGTGCTGCCCAATTTCTCCCGATCCAGGAGGACCTCAACGACCCTCTCGAGATCAGGTAGTCTGCCATGGTCGACAAGGATGCCTGCAAGTTCTTCCAACACACCCTTTTTGTTCTTCGACTGGAGATTGGGAATAAGCAGATCTTTGTTCAGAATCTCAGAAATCTTCATGCCTTCCTCCGACTCCCAATCACTTCGCCTGTCTAACCCAACTCAGGCTCTATGAGCCCGTAGTTTCCGTCTTTCCTCCGATGAAGCACATTGATTAAACCAGAATCAGCATTAACAAACAGAACAAAATCGTTCTCTCCTTCGTTGAGCTGGAGAATCGCCTCGTCCAGAGACATGGGTTTTGCTGAGTGTTCATCGCTCTTGATGATTCGTGTCTCATCGTCCCTCACCTGGGTCTCCGATGAGAGAACGTTCATCCGATACCGGCGGTCTTCATGGGAAGAGACAGACCTTTTGGCCTTGGCTTTACCTCGGTGCTTCATGATCTGCCGCTCCAGTTTTCCCACCAGCCTATCGATGGCTGAATACATGTCGTTCGTCTTTTCCATTCCGTTAATCGTGTAGCCATCGCCTGTGATGGTCGCTTCGGCAATGTTTCTAAATTTCTCAACCGAAAGCACAACTCGTGCCTCAACAGGTCGTTCGAGATACTTCTTCAGCTTGAGCATCTTCTCCTTGGCATAACGCCTGATCAGATCATTAGCCTCAAAATGCCTAAATGTTACCATAACCTGCATTGCAATCCTCCCAAAAGGATTTAGACTACTTCCTTTTCCTATGGGTGTCAATGGATGATCCCGAAATGTTCTTACTAAACCAACGGAGAGAGGGATAAGTCAAGCCCCTAGGCGAGAAGGGGAAGGAAGAGGGGATGACGCCGGTGCCTCAGTCGGAATACCTTCCAGGCCGCACCCTTCTATCTCGTTCAGAAGAGCCTCTTTCTCTCGTTTGAGGACAGGATCCTCAGTGACTCACGGTATTTGGCAACCGTCCTTCGAGCAATATCGATGTTCATACCCCGCAGCATGTGGACTATCTTCTCGTCGCTGTATGGCTTCCTTGGATTCTCTTTCGCAATGATGTCTTTGATTAGGTTCTTGACACTCTCCGAAGCAAAATCCTCTCCACCAAAAGAACTGATGCTGTTGTTGAAGAAGTATTTCAACTCGAAGATGCCCTGAGGAGTATGGACGTATTTGTTGTTGGTGGCCCGGCTGATTGTGGATTCATGCATCTGGATGTCCTCGGCCACATCTCTCAGAACCATGGGTCTGAGATACTTCACACCTTTGTCGAGAAATTCCCTTTGAAGGACAACGATGCTCTTTGTTACCCGATAGATGGTGCGCTGTCTCTGGTGGATGCTCTTCAGGAGCCACACAGCAGAGCGGAGTCTATCCTGAATGTACCTGCGGTCACCTTCAGGTGCCACGCTGCCAGACTGGAGTATGTCTCGATACATGCTGTTTATCCTCAGCCGAGGCATCTCGTCCTCATTCAGCACCACCACATACTCCCCCTCGATTTTGTACACAAAAACATCCGGGACGATGTTCTGAACATCCTCTCCACTATGGCCCCTCCCGGGCTTCGGCTCCAATTCGGAAATGAGTCGAATCGCGTCCATGACTCGATTCAGGGACACGCCCAGCTTTTTAGCAATCTGACCATAGTTCCTGTTCTTGAGCCGCGGCATGTGGTTCAGGACAATCTCCCTGGCGATGGAGTCGGGCTCTCCCGTGGCATCGAGCTGCGCCAGGAGACATTCCTTCAGATCTCTCGCCCCAACGCCAACGGGATCGAACCTCTGAATCCGCTTCAGGACCTCTTCCACCTCGTCAGGATGGCTGCCGAGATGGCCTGCTGTCTCCTCGAGCGACATCTTGAGATAGCCGTTCTCATCAAGATTGCCAATAATGAAGCGACCAATGCCCTTCTGCCTTTCATTGAGGTCGGATAAACGGATCTGCCACATCAAGTGGTCCGCCAGGTTGGTCTTTCGAGACACAAAATTCTCAAAGGACGGTCGGTCCTCACTGTCCCCCGAAACTCGGTAAGAAGGAGAGACGTCAAAATGTTCCACGTAGCTCTCCCAATCAAAATCATCCCGACCCTCGCCCTCACCTTTGACTTCGGGGGTTGTCTCGCCTGATGATTCCTGACCGGACTCCTCCTGAGAACCCGTTTCATAGGGAGATACATCTGGCTCCTCGGACGATTCTGCCTCTTCCAGAAGGGGATTCTCTGTCATTTCCTCCTGAATCAAATCCACGAGCTCCGTTCGTGTCAGCTGAAGAAGCTTGATCGCCTGCTGAAGCTGAGGCGTAATCACCAACTGCTGGGCCAACTTGGGACTCTGCTTGATCTCTAAGGCCATTATCGGTTCTCTCTGTCAGGAATTAGGGTCAGCTCAACCTTTCCTCCATGAGTGCTGTGCGGCTTCTCTGCTCCAGGGTAAACGAATCACCCAGATAGATCCTTCGGGACTTCTTGCTGTTCGCTATCTTCTCAGGAGGTCCAGATTCCAAAATCCTTCCTTCATTCAGAATATAGGCCCTATCACAAATGCCCAGTGTTTCACGGACATTGTGGTCTGTTATGATGACTCCGATGCCCTTCTGCTTCAGTTGAGACACAATATTCTGTATGTCAGTCACTGCAATAGGATCAATTCCTGCGAATGGCTCGTCGAGAAGGATAAACACGGGTGAGGTGACGAGGGCTCTGGTTATTTCTACCCTTCGCCTCTCACCGCCAGACAGAGAATAGGCCCGCCTGTCCCGAATCACACACAACCCAAGTTCATTCAAAAGCGATTCCAGTCGTTCCTCCCTCTCAGATCTGGACAGTGGAAGAGATTCGAGAATGGCCACCATGTTCTCCTCAACGGTCAGTTTTCGAAACACAGAGGACTCCTGGGGCAGGTATCCCACCCCCTTTCTCGCTCTCATGTACATGGGCAGATCGGTAATGTCCTCACCGTTGAGAAAAACCCTCCCTTGCTCAGGCCGAATCAGACCAATGATCATATAGAATATGGTCGTCTTCCCTGCTCCATTCGGACCGAGAAGGCCGACCACCTCCCCCGCCTTGACTGTGAGCCCGACGCCATCAACGACCCGTTTCTTCCTGAAAGACTTCGTCAACCCGTGAGCCAGGAACGTTCCGTTTGCCTCATCGGATGAGACGGCTTCGGCACTCATCGGTTTG
>SMTZ1_10005019_pt1 | contig 13295 bp, 7 predicted proteins | sample DeeMarSWOR136_30_FD_25667 | JGI IMG/M metagenome (IMG submission 25667) | reverse complement strand
GAGCTCCCGTAGCGATGATGGCAACACCGTGCTTAATCGCGATCTCGTCTCCTTGTTTGGGCCTCAACACAGAGGTAAAGTTCCCTACGAAACCCTCCACGTGGTGCAACTCGGTAGATGGATAAACATGAATTCGAGGATTTTCTTCAATGTCGCCAATCAGCTTTCCTAAATAGTCTCGGATACTTTCGCCCTTCCAGGTCTTGTAGAGGAATCTGGCCTGCCCACCCAGTTCCGTATCACGCTCTACCATATGAACTTCGTAGCCCTGATCTGCAAGGTTCTTGGCGGCAGTCATGCCTGAAAGGCCTCCGCCGACCACCAGCGCCACCGGGTTTAGATCCAGTTCAAGCTCAGGTAAGGGTTCCAAGAGCGCTGCCTTGGCAACGGCCATTCGCACAAGGTCCTGAGCCTTTTCCGTTGCAGATCGAGGATCGTTGCCATGGACCCACGAGTCCTGGTTGCGAATATTGGCCATCTCTACAACGTACTTATTCAGGCCGGCACTCTGAAGGGTTTCTTGAAAAAGCGGTTCATGGGTCTTTGGGGTGCAGGCGGCAATGACCACCCGGTTAATGCCCTGTTGTTTGATAACTTGGGCGATCTTGGCCTGGGTATCTTGAGAACAGGTATAGAGATTCACCTCTGTATAAATGACATAAGGGAGTGTTTTCGCATAATCCTCTACTTCAAAGACGTTCACAATGCCGCTGATGTTAATCCCACATTGGCAGATAAAGACCCCAATGCGCGGAGGTTCGCCAGCAATGTTTCTTTCAGCGGGGATTTCTTTGGTCTGTGTTTGCGTCCATCTGGCGTCCTTGAGCAGAGCGCTTGAGGCCGCAGCAGCCGCTGAAGCTTCCATAACAGAGAGGGGGATATCTTTGGAACTCTGGAGTCCTCCGCACACATAGATTCCCGGCCTGGAAGTGGCCACGGGCATGAAACTGTCGGTACTTGCGAAGTTGTATTTGTCCAGTTCAATACCCAATCTTCCAGCGAGTTCAATCGCTTCCCTGCCCACCTGAAAGCCGACGGATAATACAACGAGATTAAAGACCTCACTATGGAGTTCGCCCCCTGATTCCACGTAATTTACCTTTAAATCCCCTTCCCCCACCGGTTCAACGCTATGGATTCGTGAGCGAATAAAACGCACCCCGTGCTCGTTTTCAGCGCGGTGATAGTATTCTTCAAACTCCTTTCCGCATGTCCTCATATCCATGTAAAAAATGGCCGCATCCAGATCGGAATGGGCGTGCTCTTTTGCAATGACAGCCTCTTTAATGGCGTACATGCAGCAGACCGAAGAGCAATATGGATTTTCACCATTGCGGTTGCTTCTGGAACCAACACATTGTAACCAGGCAATTTTGCTTGGTTCTTCACGGTCATAAGGCCGCATTAATCGACCCATGAAAGGTCCCGATGCGCTCAGTATTCTCTCAAATTCCACACTGGTCAGGACGTCAGGGGAGGCCGTGTAACCGTAATTGCCCAAATCAGAGGGATCAAACGGTTCACAGCCTGTGGCCAAGATGACAGCACCGACTTCTAAGTCTGTCCTGCGTGGTTGATCATCATAGGTGACCGCCTCGGCCTGACAGACCTTTTCACATAAGCCACAGCCGATGCAAAGACCCCGATCAATAGCATAGGATAGAGGCACTGCCTGGGCATATTTGATATACGTGGCCGCCCTCAGACCGAGGCCGCAGTCGAATTCATTGATTGCGGTTACAGGGCAAACCTGGCTACACTGACCGCAGCCGGTGCACTTGAAGGGATCAATGTATCGAGGATGGTTCAAAAGCTTTGCCCGGAAATGCCCGGGTTCCCCCTCCAGTGCCTCAACCTCCGTGTTGGTGATTACGTTGATATTGCAGTGCCGGCCGACCTCGACCAGTTTTGGGGAAAGAATTCACATGGCGCAATCATTGGTGGGGAATGTTTTATCCAATTGCGCCATCAGGCCGCCGATGGCAGGAGACCGGTCCACGAGATGGACATAATAGCCTGCGCCTGATAGGTCCAGAGATGCCTGAATGCCGGCAATGCCTGCGCCGACCACCATGACTGATCCTGTTTTGTGATTCTCTTTTTCGCGTTTCATCGTCATTCCTCAAGACCCCCTTATGTTCCCTAATACTTAGTTGCTTAAATAACCGTGCCATTTCGAAGGAACGAAGTGACTGAGAAATCTTTGATAACATTAGAGAAGATTTCTCCCGGAGTTTACCCTGAGGCACTCGAAGGGGTCGAAATGACATAACGCGAACTTCTGCAACTAAGTAGTAGGATTGATTGCATCATAGAAAACCTGGTCCTCAGGGCCCGGATTCCTTACGGCTGGGCCGCCACGGTTACGAACTTAGGTGTTCTTCCATCATGGCGTTCAAAACAGGCCTGGTGACGTCTCTCCAGTTCACCCAGCCGCAGGGAAACCGTATATATGGGCAAACCGGTTTCTATAGCCATATCCCTGACAGACTGGCAGCCTTTGTCCAGGGCTTGGAGCACCAACCCATGTTGGTATTCCTCCTCTGCGACCTGTTTCAGAAATTTTTGGTAATCCTCCTCCTTTATTCGATCGCCGTAAACATTCCCCCGGTTGATCATCTGAATCGTCATGCCCATCAGCCAGCGCAGACGTGGTGAAGCAACGGAGGTCTCGATGGCCGCTAAAGGCATTGCATATTTCTCGGGATCAAAGGGCCCTAACGTGCGCGTCACCTCGCTGAATTCGTGGACATACTCCGCAAATCGGTGAGCCTCAGCCGCGCTGACCCAGCGGAGGCACACCCTGTCCCGTCCGATTTCTGAAAGGTCCATCAGATATTCAACGACTTTCATTTGTTTCGAAACATGAAGATTACCGTCCAGGTAATGACATTCCCCTAAGTGTCAACCAGAGACAAAGACACCGTCAAAACCACTCCTTAAGCCCTTCACAATATAGACGGGGTCCACCCTTCCAGAGCACATGGTCCGGATGACCCTGATGGTAGGGGGATATTGCACCCTGGAAACCCCTGCCAGGTCCGCTCCTGCATAGGCACACCAGTTGCAGAGGAAAGCCAAGATTCTCGGTTGAAAACGTTCAGTCATGATCAGGGTTCCTTTCTTATGATCCTGAGACAGGGACCGGCTTTCAGGCCAGAGACTCAGGTGTGCAGAAATGTTTTTACCAAATTGTCCCAGCCGATTTCAGGAAAATGACCGAAGAGATCCGTGACGGGTTCACCACCCGTGGCAGCCAGCCGCTCGTAATCAGGGCCAAAAAGTTCCGAGAGTTTTTTGTTTTCCTCTTCGATCCAGGGGGCTGTTTTCTCCCCGTAATAAAGCCGCCTCAGATCAAGGCTCGGAACAGAGGGCTCAAGGATAAAGAGCCACCCTTCCTCGTAGGGATCTTCAAGAATAATCTCGGGGTCTTCAGTCACCCTCGGATTCCAAGCGAATACCTTCCCCGTGATGGGGCACAAAACACGGGCTTGTTGTCCATTGCGGAACCATATCCATCCTATATGGTCTTGCCTCACAGTGGACCCTCTGGAGGGGAGCCTCAAATGCCGGGGCAGTCCCAGAAGCTTGACAATAAAATCATCCAGGCCGATCTTCATACGGCCTCCTTTTTCAGGGTGTGCCCAGCTGTGGCCGGCATGATAATAATATCCGTCAGCGAGTCGATAGCCGTTGATAACATTGACCAAAGGCGCTCTTCGTGGCCCTGCAAGCCCCTTGATATCCATGGCGTTCTCACCACCAACCTGGATGGCTGCAAAAATCTCTCGGTCCCGAAAGTGCACCATATCAATCGCCTTTTCTGGGCAGCCGGAGGCACAAATTCCGCAACCCTTGCAAAGGGCGGGGATATTTTGAGCTTTGTATCCGCCATTGTCGATCCGGCTAAGACGGATCGCGTTGAAGGGACAAGACGCTTCACAGAGGCCACAGCCGATGCATTTTTCTCGATCCACGACAGAGACGAGCGGTTCCATCTGCAAAACCTTCTGGTTGAGCACCCATGTCGCACGCGCGACAGCGGCTTGGGCCTGCGCAATGGTTTCTTCAATCGGCTTGGGGTAATGGGCCATGCCGCAAACAAATAGGCCATCGGTGGAAAAGTCCACAGGACGGAGTTTCATATGGGCTTCCAGGAAAAAACCATCCTTGTTGAGCGGCACTTTGAAAAGCCGGGCGAGAGGCTGCTGCTCCCTAGGAATAATGGCTGTGAACAGATTGAGATAGTCAGCATAAAACCTTAACGGGATTCCTAAAGTTTGATCCTTCACCGTGATTTTCAGTTTTTCCCTACCCCCCAGTTCGCTTTTTTCTACGACAGGTTTTTCTTCGGAAGCATAACGAATAAAAAAGACGCCCAGTTCCCGGGCCTTCCTGTAAAGGGATTCTCTCTGCCCGTAAGTTCTCAGATCCCGATAAAGGATATACACGTCAAGGAAGGGTTTTTTCATCTTTAGGGCGATGGCTTGCTGAATCGAAGCTGTGCAGCAGATCTTTGAGCAGTAGGGCCGTTCTGGTTCTCGGGAACCCACACAGTTGATAAACGCGACGGCTTCTGCCTGTTCAAAGCACTCGGGCTTCTTTTCAAATAGATCCTCCAATTCATGCCAGCGGGTCACCCTGTCCGTATGCCCGTAAAGATAGTCCTCTGTTTCAAGGGGACGGGCGCCTGTTGCAAGGATGGCAACGCCATGGTGAATCTCATTTCGAGCCCCATCGGTCTCAACGGTCGTGCTGAAATTTCCTACAAAACCCTTCACATCGATGATCTGCGCACCGAGGAGCACTTGAACGCGGGAATGCCTTCTAACGCGCTCGCAAAGATCCTTTACATAAGCCCGGACATCTTCGCCTTTCCACGTCTGCCTGACCTTCAATGCATGCCCGCCGAGTTTTGCGTCCTGCTCGATCAGATAAGCTTTGAAGCCTTCTTCCGCAAGGCTTAATGCAGCCGTCATACCCGCAACCCCGCCTCCGACGACCAGAGCCGTCTGATTGACCTCCACCTCAATGTCACTGATGGGCTCGGAAAGCGCGACCTTTGCGACGGCCATTCGAACCAAATCCTTGGCCTTCTGTGTCGCCTCATTCGGCTCATCCTGATGCACCCAGGCATCCTGATCCCGGATATTGGCAAATTCAAGCAGATAGCGGTTCAGTCCGGCGCTACGAATGGTATCTTGAAAAAGGGATTCGTGGGTGCGTGGTGTGCAGGCAGCCACGGCAACCCTGTTTAGGGCGTATTCTTTGATGGCTTCCTGAATCAGCTGCTGCGTGTCCTGACTGCAGGTGAACATAGGATCCGTCGCGTAAACGACACCGGGGATTGTTCTCGCGTAATCACGGACGGCAGGCACGTCAACGACTCCGGCTATGTTGATTCCACAATGGCACACAAAGACGCCGATGCGCGGTTCTTCCTGAGAAACAGGCACTTCAGGGGGATAGGTTTTCTCCTTTATCAGGGCGTTGCGGGATTCCGCAAGCAGGGCAGCACAGGCTGAGGCAGCAGCAGAGGCTTGTGTAACCGACTGGGGGATATCCATAGGGCCGCCAAAGGTACCACAGACAAACACACCCGGCCGAGACGTCTCCACCGGTTTGAGACAACCGGTTTCAACGAATCTGTCGGAATCAAGCATGATTCCCAGTTTTTGAGCCAATTCTTGTGCCTGGGTCGAACTCTCCAGACCAACAGAAAGGACAACGAGGTCAAAGCGTTCCTTTTTGATTTGTCCGCTTGGATCGGCGTAGACAATCGCCATGTCATCAGACCCTGGGCCCGCTAGTTCCACACTGTGGGCGCGTGACCGTATAAAGCGTACATTCAGCTCTTCCCTGGCTCGATTGTGGTATCTTTCAAATTCTTTTCCGCAGGTCCGCATGTCCATAAAAAAAATCGCCGTATCGAGGTCCTTGCCTGCATGCTCTTTGGCAATGACGGCCTGTTTGATGCTATACATGCAGCACACACCCGAGCAGTAGGTGTGGGCGTGGGAACCTATGCCGCGGGATCCCACGCATTGGAGCCAGGCGATATTTCGAGGAGACTCGCCGTCAGAAGGGCGAACCAGGTGGCCAACAGAAGGCCCTGAGGCACTCAAAATTCGCTCAAGCTCCATGCTGGAGATCACATTCGGAAACTTCCCATAGCCATAGTGCTCATAGGGACGGGGGTCAAAAGGCTGGGAGCCCGCTGCCAGAATGACGGCACCGATTTCTAGCTTATGGATCTTTTCCCTCTGGCCGAAATCAATAGCACCCGCTTGGCAGACTTTCTCGCAGGCCCGACATTTCTCTTTTTCGAAATAGATACAGTGCTCTGGATCAATCACATACTTGAGAGGCACCGCCTGGGGATACTGGAGGTAAGCGGCCTTACGTTTACTCAATCCCTCATTGAACTCATCGTCCACCTTACGTGGGCATTTGAGCGCACACATACCGCAGGCGATGCACTTGTCCATCGCGATATAGCGAGGACGTTCTCGAAGGGTTGCACTGAAACAGCCTGCTTCACCTTCCAGGGCTTCAACCTCTGTCATAGTAAGCAATTGAATGTTGGAGTGCCGGCCGACCTCGACCAGTTTTGGCGAAAGAATTCACAGGGCGCAATCATTGGTCGGGAAAGTCTTATCCAGGGCACTCATCACGCCTCCAATGGCGGGATCCTTTTCCACGAGGTGGACGAGATACCCGGAATTGGCAAGATCCAGAGAGGCTTGCAAGCCAGCGATTCCTCCGCCAACCACCAGGACTGAACCAATGGTTCTCTCTTTCATCAAGGGCACGTTGTTTTTCATTTTACAATCCTCGGCATAACCCTGAATGTTCAAGAAAGGCGCTCTTTTGCTGTTTACATTTTCCTTGCTGTGCGAAGAAAGTTCCGAACCAAGCCATCCCATTCAATCCCAGGAACACTCCCGAAGACATCATCGATAGCTTCTGCGCCTGTCGCAGCCAATCGCTCATATTCGGGGCCCAAGACGCCCATGAGCTTTTGGTTTTCTTTTTCCATCCATTGCAGGCATTCCTCGGAAAAATACAGCCCTTTCAAGTCGAAGTTAAGGAAGGCTGGCTCCAGGACCAGGAGCCATCCCTCATCGTAGGGATCTTCCCGGCAGATTTGAGGTTCTTTCTCGATTCTATTGTTGATTTCAAGCACCGTTCCTGCGATGGGGGATTGTACCGGGGCCTCGCGATCGTTTCGAATGAGCACCCACCCCACTTGGCCTCTTTTCAAGGAACTACCCTCTGGAGGAAGGGCTATGGCATCTGGCGGCCCAAAAACGTTTCCGCAAAAGGCATCCATACCCACTCTCACGAGGCCACCCCCTTCTATCCGAACCCAACTGTGACCAAAATGATAATGATACCCTTGAGCGAGGCGGTGGCCCGACGCGACTTTGTATTTGGGTGGGGTGAGGCGGTTCGTTTTGCCTTGTTTTTCCTGAATGTGATGGTGGGGACATCGGTAGCACTCGTAATTCATGGTGCATTCTTCCGGGGCATTGCTGCGGCCTGCCAAGAAATGAGAACAGGGCTTCATCGCTATGGCATATTGTTCCTCTATACGTGCCGCCCAGGCCAATGGGGTTGCCTTGGGCAACTTGGAGGATCTCCCTGCCATCGCCTCTCTCATACTCTGATCGAAGCTGCAATGGTAACAGTCAAAATCGTTGTCACAGATGTGAAAATTGGTGATCCCCGCCTTCATCCAGACGCATTCCTCGCCGATCGAAGGCGTAGGCGTGACCTCACGGCCCTCCTTTTTCCGGATACCTAAGGACTCTACCCTCTTGATGGCCGTTTCCTGGGCCCGTCTTTCCGCTTCTACAGTTTTTTGAAGGGATTTGTATCCCACGGCTAACTCTATGGGGCAATCATCGCAGTCATAATCCCTAGTGCAAATGCCCGGTGATCCGATCTGACCGGTCAGAAAATATGGGCAGAACTTAGGGGTTCCCAAATGTTTTTTTTGCATCTGTTTTGGCCAACTCGATGCCTGTTTGTCCCTCTGTGGGTATTGGGCCTCCATGGCGCTTCTCATCGCGCGATCGAAGGAACAATGGAAGCAGTCATAGTCGTTTTCACAAAGGCGAAAATTGACAATCCCCGCCTTCATCCAGACACATTCATTTTCCAGTATCCGGAAGCCCGCAATCCCATTTTTTTCTGCCTTCTTAAATCTTGAATCATTCCCCTTCATGATAACCCCCCTTTTGCCAGTATGGCTTAAGGCGACCCGCATAAGGCATAAGGCAAAGAAAAAATAGAACAATATGCTTTGCGCTGGATACCTTTTGCCTCGGCTTCCTCAAAAAATGGTGGGAACAAAGAACCTTTCTAAAAACGCTACAAAGCTTGTGTTACGACAGACCCAGTGCGTTTCAAAAAACCATGGACTGGCTTCTATTCGGTAAGTGTAGCAATGAAGATGCCAGGAGGAGAACCCATGGCCTTAAATCATGGAATATAATGAAATCATTCACTTTTTTACCAATGGAAGGCCTTATCATGCGTCCAAGGGGCAGATGCTTAAGGGGGGCATCGGTATAAAAGGGCTACAGTGCCGTGACCACCGAGAGGCGTATATGCAAAAAAAATTAATAATATCATAAGGTTGGTAAAGAGTTGCTTTTGAATACATGGGGTGTAGCCGTTTTCTACATTTCAAAGGGTTGTCTCTGTTTTATAAGCGCTGAACGCAATGACTGTGTTTTTTCTGTACCCAACTTACGCTTTTTACCGGGCAGCGACGTTTCGTTTTTGCCAGGCTGTTGCCCAAACCTTGAGATATGATGCAGGGATGGCCCCGGGGAAATCTTTTCCAAAGGCGCCATATTCGCCTTGACTTTCTTACACGCCCCCATGGGCCTCATAGAAGCATCTGGGTGGACACAAAGGAGGACGGCTCCGGTAGAGATGATACTATGGGGCTATTTGGCGCTTGTGTGGAAGGCCTACTGCCGTTGGCATGGCTGGTAGGAAATCTGATTGCGCCTTTGGAAAAGACCTCCCCACGGCCACCTCACAAAGGATGGAATTTATTCTACCCAGAGATAAAGGCGATGATTTGAAGAACAGCTTGTTGAAAAAGAGACCCCCACGGCCAAGGTAGGACCAGGCTGGTTCAGCAGGCTAAAATGGTACCGAAATTCTAAGTCCGGCTTGTTGCGTGCTTATATCGAAATGACAGGAAATATTGGACTTCTCCAATATCATCTCGGAATTTTCGGTTGACAATCTCGCGACAGGCAGAGTAATGTACGCCCCTGGTGTAGCTCTCCTACAAGTTCCACCTCTACTCCGCCGTTCGGCCCCCCTCGGCCTGAATTCGGTCGAACGCCCGGGCGGAAAAGATCATAAGACGGAGCCCTTCCCCTGAAAGAAAGGTGCGGGGGGGATGATGTCTGTCCTGTCAGCAGCTGGGTCGTAGGACAAACCCGGTCACATGCTCTTAATGAAAACATTTTGGGGGTAAGCCATGCCTAAGAACCCTGTAGGATCTGTTTTGGTCGTCGGCGCTGGAATCGCGGGTATGCAGGCGGCTCTCGATCTCGCCGACTCAGGTTATCTGGTCCACATGGTCGAGAAATCATCTGCCATTGGCGGCGTGATGAGTGAGCTGGACAAGACCTTTCCCACCAACGACTGCGCCATGTGAATTCTCTCTCCCAAACTGGTCGAGGTCGGCCGGCATTTGAACATCAACCTGATCACTTGTGCTGAGTTAGAGCAGGTTGAAGGGTCTGAAGGAAATTTCAAGGCCATCATTCGCAAAACCCCGCGATATATCGATGAGTTGAAGTGCACGGCCTGCGGGGATTGCGCAACCGTGTGCCCGGTTGTGCTCCCCAGTGAATATGACCAGGGTATGGCGACCAGAAAGGCGACTTACAAGAAATACGCCCAGGCCATCCCTGGTGGTTTTGCGATCCAGAAAGCAGACAAGCCGCCTTGCCGTTTGGCCTGTCCGGCAGGGCTCAATGTGCAGGGTTATGTACAGATGGTGGGGGAAGGAAAGTACAAGGAGGCGTTGAAGATCATCATGGAGGATCTTCCTCTGCCCGGGGTTCTTGGAAGGATCTGTCCCCATAGATGTGAAGATGCCTGCAGGCGTTCTGAGGTAGACGAACCGGTCGCCATCCGGGATCTCAAGCGGCTGGCTTCAGATCAGTGTGACCCGCGAGAGATTGAGATAGCCTGCCTTCCAGCCAGAGAAGAGCGAGTGGCCATTGTTGGCTCAGGTCCGGCAGGGCTCTCCGCTGCATACCACCTGGCGCGAAAAGGGGTTCAGAGCACTATTTTTGAAGCCTTACCCGAAGCTGGTGGCATGCTTCGGGTTGGCATTCCCGAGCATCGCCTCCCAAGAAAAATTCTGGATCAAGAAATCGAGGTTATTACCAATCTTGGCGTGGAGATTAGGACCAACACGCCCCTCGGGCCGGATTTGACTGTTGAGGATCTCTTTAAACAGGGTTTCAAGGCGGTCTATCTGGCCATCGGTGCCCACCGGGGTATTGAACTGGGCATCCCTGGTGAGCAAGCGCGAGGGGTTCGTCAAGGGGTGGATTTTCTGAGAGAGCTCAACCTCAGCGGCAAAGCTTGGGTGGGTAAAAAGCTTGGGATCATCGGTGGCGGGAATGTGGCTATCGATGTGGCCCGCTCCGCCGTTCGTTTGGGGGCCGACGCGGTCAGCATCATATACCGGAGGACCCGTGCTGAGATGCCGGCTTGGGAGGAGGAAATCCAGGCTGCAGAGGAGGAAGGTGTCAAGATCACTTATCTTTCCGCCCCTCAAGAGGTGCTCACAGAGTCCGGCAAGGTGACAGGGCTGCGTTGCATTCGTATGGCGCTTGGGGAACCGGATTCATCAGGCCGGAGAAGGCCCATCCCTATTCCGGGAAGTGAGTATGATATCGAGATTGACCAGCTTATTCCCGCCATAGGGCAGGCGCCTGATCTGAGTGCTCTTGAAGATATAGCCGGGCTGGAGATTTCTCGCTGGGGGACCGGGGAGACGCACCCGATCACCTACGCGACAAGCCACGAAGGCGTCTTTGCGGGCGGTGACGTTCAGACCGGACCTTGGGTGGCGATTGTCGCGGTAGCTGCGCGCCGGGAGGCGGCGGAATCTATTGTGCGCAACTTGGACGGCAGGGATTTGGCAGAGGGTAGAGAGCCTATCTCTGGAGAAAACCCGATATATCGTCCCATTCCTGAAGAGGAGCCCAAGAAGAGCAGAGGCATGATGCCCACCCTTCCTGTTGAGGAGCGCCAGGGGAACTTCCAGGAAGTGGAGCTGGGCTATGAGGAGGAAGTGGGTCAGGCAGAAGCGCAGCGGTGTTTGAACTGCGGGTACTGCTGCGAGTGTTTTCAGTGCGTGGAAGCCTGTGGTGCGGGTGCGGTGAGCCTGGAAACCCATCAGCAAAAACCCGAGGTGCTGTCGCTGGAGGTTGGTTCGGTGATTTTAGCCCCGGGGTTTGAGCCTTTTGATCCTTCCAAGTACGAGACTTACAGCTACGGACACCTCCCGAATGTGATCACCTCCATGGAGTTTGAGAGGATTCTTTCCGCCTCAGGGCCGACCCTGGGTCACCTGGTTCGTCCCTCTGACCATGAAGAGCCGAAGAAGATGGCCTGGTTTCAGTGCATCGGCTCCAGGGACATCAATCCGTGTGACCACCCCTATTGCTCCTCCGTTTGTTGTATGTATGCCATCAAAGAAGCGATCATTGCCAAGGAGCATGCAGGGGATGATCTGGAGTGTGCCATATTTTTCATGGACATGCGGACCCACGGCAAGGATTTTGAGCGCTATTACGATGATGCCCGGGAAAAACACGGGGTTCGTTTTATCCGCTCCCGGGTGCACACGATTGAGCCTGTAACCGGCACGGATGATCTTCTCATCAAATATGCCGATGAGAGGGGGGAGCTCAAAACAGAGCAATTTGACATGGTGGTTCTCTCCGTGGGACTGCAAACCTCGCAAGAGGTTATGGCGTTGGCGGAAAGACTCGGCATTGATATGACAGAGTCCCACTTTTGCCGCACCGATTCTTTCAGGCCTGTGGCCAGTTCCAGGAAAGGGATTTATGTATGCGGCGCTTTCCAAGGCCCCAAAGATATCCCCCAATCCGTCATTGAAGCAAGCTCGGCTGCAGCGGAAGCCGGCGCCGTTTTGAAGACGGCACGCAACACGCTGACCAGAGCTAAAGATGTGCCGGAGGAGAGGGACATCCGGGGCGAAAGACCCCGGATCGGCGTATTCGTCTGCCAGTGTGGCATCAATATCGGGGGTGTGGTGGATGTACCAGCGGTCCGCGATTATGCGAAGACCCTCCCTAACGTGGAGTATGTCACGGATAACCTTTACACGTGCTCGCAGGATACACAGGACATCATAACGGATGTGATCAAAGAGAACAATCTCAACAGGATTGTGGTGGCGGCCTGTACACCGAAGACCCACGAACCCCTTTTCCAGGAGACGCTTGTCAGTGCGGGTCTGAACAAGTATCTCTTTGAAATGACGAACATTCGCAACCAGGTTTCCTGGGTCCACAAGAACAGTCCGGAGGATGCGACGGACAAGGCTAAAGATCTGGTGCGGATGGCGGTTGCCAAGGTGGCCCTTTCTGAGCCGCTTCCGGAGACTCAACTGGAGATCAACCAGCAGGCTCTTGTGGTGGGTGGCGGCATCGCGGGCATGGTTGCTGCCAAGACTCTGAGTGAACAAGGGTACCCGGTTTGCCTTTTGGAGAGAGGGCCATCGCTCGGGGGTCAGGCTCTGAACCTTTACAAGACCTGGAAAGGGGAGGATATTCAGAGCAAGCTTAACAGCCTGATTAGATCGGTTGAAAGCGATCAAAACATAGAGAAACACCTCAACGCGGAGTTGACCCATGTTGAAGGATTTGTGGGGAATTTCAAATCCACATTTAAGTCCGGCAAGATGGAGGGGAGTGTAGAGCACGGGATCGCCGTATTGGCTACCGGTTGCTATGAATACAAGCCTGAGGAATATGAGTATGGGCATGACCCGCGAGTGGTGACCCACTTGGAACTGGATCGAAAGTTCATCGACAATGATCCGTCTCTAAAGAATGCCAAAGCAGCGGTCTTCATCCAGTGCGTGGGGTCCAGAGAGCCTGAAAGACCTTACTGCTCCAGGGTCTGCTGCACCCATTCCATTGAGAGCGCCCTCCATCTCAAGGAGATGAATCCCGACATGGAGGTTTACATTCTCTACCGGGATATCCGAACCT
>SMTZ1_10005018_pt1 | contig 13297 bp, 12 predicted proteins | sample DeeMarSWOR136_30_FD_25667 | JGI IMG/M metagenome (IMG submission 25667) | reverse complement strand
TATTGCATCGTAACTCGCCTCAGCCATCGTATCTCCTCCTGTTAATGTATTTTGTCCACCCTCCTTCGACAGCGAAGATCTAGCCGACCCCGATGACATCACATGCTCTCACCCCCTAAGCGGCCTCTTTTAACGTTTCCTCCAAGCCTTCTCGGAATGCATCCAAAAGGGCTTGAGGCCCTTGAGCTGCCGCTTCTTCGATCACTTTTTCCACGGGATAGAGGTTTTTGAGCATGGCCAAAACCGATTCCAACTCCCGAAGGTAAATATCGGCTGCCATCCTCTTCGCTTCCATAGCCTCGATAACGGAAGTGGCAGCCAAAATCCCGCTCTTGAGCGCAGTGCCAATGCCTTCCCCCGTTATCGGCAGTCCCACGCCGGCGGCGTCGCCGGTGAGCAAGATATTCCCCTGAGCGGGGATAAAAGAGCCCGACAATAGCTTTTGCTGGAACAGCGGCTTGCTGGCGCAGCCATCACGCCATAGAGGTTTCTGGTTGAAATCAAAGCCAAGATCGATCAAAATCTGCCTCGCCTCGTCATTCAGCTCCTTTGTTCCCCCCTCTACCAAGAAGTAATCACCTTTATAGATGACATCAAATCTGGGGCGAAAACGACAAAAGGGGAAAAACCAGTGCCAATAGTCTCTCTCAAGGTTTAACTCCCCTTGATAGCACCTCCGATACGCTGGCCTATATTGAACCTTGAGCTCTGGGAACAGGGAGCCTCTGACTACGGACAGGGCGCCATCAGCTCCAATGACAAACCTGGCCCTGAGCTCTTGCTTTCCCAGCATTACTATGCATTCACCGTCCTGCTGGCCGACACTGGTAACCTTAGCCTCATCCCGTAGCTCGACGCCGTTATCCTTTGCCCCCTGGTTTAGCCAGTAATCAAAGTCCTTTCTCCAGGCCATCGGCATTCTGTAGTCCAACCTTTGTCGCTTCACCCCAGGGGCGTAGAGCATTAAGCCCGATAGATAATGGGGGGCAACCAAAACCTCTTGGGGAATGGCACCAAATTCCTGCTCGATGATGGTTTTGGACAGCGGCCCCATGACCACTCCGGAGCAGACCTTTTCCCTTGGTAGTTTTCTTTTCTCCAGGAGCAGTGTTTTCAGCCCGTGCTCAGCGCATTTCTTGGCTGCCATCGAGCCCCCAGGACCGCCACCGACCACGATGACATCAAACATGCTCACCCCCTAAGCGGCTTTTTTACCGTTTCCTTTATCCCCTCTCGGAATGCTTCTAATAATGCCTCAGGCCCTCCGGCTGCCGCTTTTTCGATCGCTTCTTCCAGGGGATAGAGAACCTTGAGCGTGGCCAAAACCGGTTCCAACTCCCGAAGGTAAATATCGGCTGCCGTCCTCTGCGCCTCCATAGCCTTGATAACGGAAGTGGCAGCCAAAATCCCGCTCTTGAGCGCAGTGCCAATCCCTTCCCCGGTTACAGGTATCATCAGGCCAGCGGCATCGCCGATGAGTAAGATATTCCCCTGGGCAGGGACAAAAGAGCGCGAAAACAGCTCCTCGTATAATATCGCCTGGCTCAGGCAGCCATCGCGCCACAGGGGTTTTCGCTCGGGGTCAAAGCCGTAATCCGCCAGGATTCGCATTATCTCATTCCTCAGCGGTTTGACCCCACCTCCCTCCAAGGTAAAGAAATCCCCCTTGTAGACGATGTCAAATCTGGGGTGGGGGCTCGGGAGGGGGAAAAACCAATGGAAATAGTCTTTCTCCAGCGCTATTTCCCCTGGATAGCACTCCCGATATGCTCGCCTATATCGCATTTTGAGCTCTGGGAACAGCGAACTTCTGACTCTGGAAAGGGCACCATCAGCCCCAATGACGAACCTGGCCCTAAGCTCTTGCCTTTCCAGCTTCACTGTGCATTCACCTTGCTGCTGGGTAACGCCGGTAACCTTAACCTCATCCCTGATCTCGACGCCTTTATCCTCTGCCCCCTGGTTCAGCCAGTAATCAAAGTCCTTTCTCCAGGCGACGGGCATTCTGTGGTCTAGCCTTTGTGGCTGCACTCCCGGGGCGTGGACCTTAACGCCCAACAGATAACGAGGGGCAGCTAAAACCTCATGGGGGATGGCACCAAATTCCTGCTCGATGATGGTTTTGGACAGCGGCCCCATGATCATGCCGCCGCAGACCTTCTCACGGGGTAGTTTTCTTTTCTCCAGGAGCAGTGTTTTCAGCCCATGCTCGGCGCATTTCTTGGCCGCCATCGAGCCCCCGGGACCGCCGCCGACCACGATGACATCGAACATCCTTCACCCCCATAAATCGCTGCTTGCCGCAAGCCGAACTTATGATATGAAAAGTATACCATGCTGCCCCTTGGGAGGCAATTTGCGCTTTACCCATCAGGCTGAGTTTGGTATGATTGGTATATCATGAAAACAGGATTGATCTACGACCCAATTTATCTCGAGCACGATACCGGGTGGCATGTGGAGAACCGGCGCCGACTGGAGCAGACGATGACCGTCTTGCAGCAGTCACAGCTTCTGCCAAAGCTGGTCCCCCTCTCGCCCCGGGCAGCCTCTATGGACGAGCTGTTGCTGGTTCATGGCCGAGAGCATATCTTGAGGGTGGAGAACATGTGCCAAAAAGGCGGTGGCTGGCTTGATGCTGATACTGTGACCTCTTCAGCCTCATATGAAGCGGCTCTTTATGCCGCCGGCGGGGCGCTCCGTGGAGTTGATGCTGTAATCACAGGGGAGGTGGATTCAGCCTTCGCCTTAGTCCGCCCGCCAGGGCATCACGCCACCTACCTGCGGGCTATGGGCTTCTGCCTGTTCAACAACATCGCCATCGCAGCCAGATATGCGCTCAACAATCACGGTTTGCAGCGAATTCTCATCGTTGACTTTGATGTCCATCACGGCAACGGGACTCAGGAGACCTTTTACAGCGATCCCCAGGTGCTTTACTTCTCCACCCATCAGTACCCTTTCTACCCCGGCACCGGCGCTATCGATGAGAGTGGTCATGGCGCGGGGAGGGGGATGACGGTCAATTGCCCGCTGCCTGCTTGGTCTGGCGATGCTGAATATCTGCGCCTCTTCAACCAGGTCTTAGTCCCCGTGGCTCGGCGCTTCCAGCCGGAGCTGATTATGGTCTCCGCCGGCTACGACTCCCACTGGGCAGACGAAATCTCCCTGATGGAAGTGGATGTCGATGGCTTTGCCGAGATGGTGACCATCCTCAGCCAGCTGGCTCAGGAGTTATGTGGCGGCCGACTCCTGTTCACCTTGGAAGGAGGCTATCACCTCGAGGCTCTCGCATACTCGATAAAGGCAACCCTGGAGGTCCTTTTGGGACAACCCAGGACCGAGGAGCCACTGGGCAAAGCGTTAGGCCACAGAAATCCTCCTTCTGTAGATTCCATTGTCGATGCGATTAAAAAAGTCCATCGATTGAGTTAAGGGCACAAGTTGTGCTATACTGAAAGAACTTCATGCCAAGGGCTTTGGCTATGTGGTGTCGGGGCATTCGGGGAGCGACCACAGTAGAAAGCAATACCAAGGAGGGCATCATTCAAGCGACCAAGGAACTACTGCAAAGGATGATCGCAGCCAATGGCGTCAAAGAGGAGGATGTTTCCTGTGCCATCTTCACGGCAACTCAAGACCTGAATGCTGAGTTTCCGGCCGTAGCAGCTCGGGAGCTGGGCTGGTCTACTGTCGCCCTCCTCTGTGGGCAGGAGATAAATGTTCCTGGCAGCTTGCCCAAATGCCTGCGCATCTTGCTCCTTTGGAACACAGAGAAGGCTATTGATGAAGTGGTTCATGTATATCTGAAAGGGGCTACGGGGCTGAGACCCGATTTAGTCACCGCCGAGCCGAAGGAGTAAATCGATGCTCATCGTGATGAAGACGGATGCCAACGAGAAGGAACTGGACGATGTCTTGGGACGCATCACCCAGTCTGGATTCTCAGCGCATATCTCCAAGGGAGTGGAGCGCACAGTGATCGGAGTCGTTGGGCAAACCTATCCCGAACTGCGCGAAATCTTCGAGACCATGCCCGGCGTCGAGGAAGTGATCCCTATCAGTAAGCCATATAAGCTCGCCAGCCGTGATTTCCAGCCACAGGATACCACAGTAAGGGTCGGCGATATCGATATCGGCGGCGATGAGTTAGTAGTCATCGCCGGCCCCTGCGCCGTGGAGAGCGAAGAGCAGGTTCTGCAAACAGCGCGAGCGGTGAAGGCAGCTGGCGCTGACATCCTGCGCGGTGGTGCCTTCAAACCAAGCACCTCCCCATACCACTTCCGTGGCCTGGGCCCTGAAGGGCTCGAGCTCCTGTCTCATGCCCGTGCCGAAACTGGCCTCGCCATCATCACCGAGGTCATGGCACCACAGGATGTGGAACTGGTCTCCCGATATGCCGATATCCTCCAGGTGGGGACGCGAAACATGCAGAATTTTGTCCTCCTCGACGAGGTGGGCAGGGCTCGAAAGCCGGTGTTGCTCAAGCGAGGCCTCTCGGCTACCATTCAGGAATGGCTGCTCTCTGCGGAATACATCCTCTCTCAGGGGAATTGGCAATTGATGCTCTGTGAGCGAGGCATCAGAACCTTTGAAACCTACACCAGGAACACTATGGATATCAGCGCCATCCCGGCGATCAAGAAGCTAAGCCACCTGCCCATTATCGCCGATCCCAGCCATGGCACTGGCAAATGGGAGCTCGTCTCCCCCTTGGCCCTGGCCGCTGCTGCCGCTGGCGCCGACGGCCTGATGATCGAAGTCCATCCCAATCCTGATAAGGCGCTCAAGGATGGCCCGCAGTCGCTGAACCTCAATAACTTCGAGCTTCTCATGTCCCGGTTGGCTTTGCTGGCGACTGCCCTCGGGCGCAACCTGCGGAGCAGACGGAACCCAGAGGGAAAGTGATCCATGACCAAGGGCTTGCTCTTCGGTCCAGCGGGGATACCATTGAGCACCAAAGTCCAAACCACCCAGGCTGGCATCGAACGGGTCCATGAGCTTGGTCTGGGCTGTATGGAAGTCGAGTTTGTGCAAGGGGTGAAGATGAGTGAGAAAAGCGCCTATGCAGTTGGCGAGGTGGGGCAAAGGATGGGGATCAAGCTCACCGCCCATGCCCCTTACTTCGTCAATCTCAACGCCCAGGAGCAGGAAAAGGTGGTCGCCAGCAAGCAAAGATTGCTCCATACCGCTCGCATCTGCTCCCTCTTCGGCGGCCAGAGCATCGTGTTTCATCCTGCTTTCTATTTAAATCGACCCCCAGATGAGGTTTACCAGACGGTGAAAAGAAATCTGGAGCAGGTGGTAACCGAGCTCAGGGCTCGGGGTAACCAGGTCTGGGTCAGACCCGAGCTCATGGGCAAGGGGACTCAGTTTGGCACCCTGGACGAGCTCCTCAGGCTCAGTGTCGAGTTGGAGAGGGTTGCTCCCTGCATTGATTTCGCCCATTGGCACGCGCGCACGGGACGATTCAACTCCTACGATGAGTTCATAGACATCTTAGACCAGATCGAAGCCCAGTTGGGAAGGAAGGGTCTTGATGATATGCTCATCCACGTCTCCGGCATCGATTATGGGAAGGGAGGGGAGAAGAAGCACCTCAATCTGAAGGACTCCGATTTGCAGTATTTGGAGCTGCTCAAGGCGCTCAAGGACCGAGGTGCCCAGGGACTGCTCATCTGCGAGAGCCCCAACCGCGAGCAAGATGCTCTGCTCCTGCAGCAAACCTATCATGCGCTATGATTCCCCGCTTCGGGAGGGCCCAGAGAATTGGATCTGTCAGTGCAATTAGCGCCCAATAATAGGCACGGGCTTCTGCTATCCAATCCAGTGATAGCCGCCTCGGGGACCTTCGGTTATGGCACCGAGCATGCCCAGGTTATCGATATCCAGAGATTGGGCGCCATCATTTGCAAGGGGACGACGCTGAATTCACGCCCGGGCAATCCCCAGCCGCGTCTGGCGGAGACCGCCTGCGGGCTTTTAAACTCCATTGGGCTGGATAATATCGGGGTCAAAGCGGTGATCGAGGACAAGGCGCCCATTTGGGCCCAATGGCATGTCCCGGTGCTGGTCAATATCGCCGGGGAAAGCATCGAAGAATATGCTGAGCTGGCGCGGATGCTGGAAGGGGTGGCGGGGATAAGCGGTATCGAGGTGAACATCAGCTGCCCCAACGTAAGAGCCGGTGGCATGGAGTTTGGCGTCAGCGCCGAGGCTGCGGCCGCGGTCACGGCAGCAGTGAGGAGGGGAAATAGCCTCCCCATCATCGTCAAACTATCGCCCAATGTCACCGACATTGTTGAAATCGCTCGGGCAGTAGTAAACGCTGGCGCCGATGCCTTATCGTTGATCAATACCCCAAAAGGCATGGCGATCGACATCAGCAAGCGCCGGCCGATTTTGGGCGGTATCAGCGGTGGTCTATCCGGACCGGCGATCAAGCCAATAGCCATCTATAAGGCTTATCAAGTGGCGCAAGAGGTAGCAGTGCCCATCATCGGCTGTGGCGGCATCGCCTCTGCCGATGATGCCCTTCAATTCATCATGGCCGGCGCCAGCGCCGTTCAAATGGGCACGGCGATCTTGGTCAATCCTCGCGCCCCCCTTGATGTCCTGAACGGGCTTGAGCGCTTCATGGAAAGGGAGGGCATCGGCGGGCTGGACCAGCTCATCGGCGCCGCTATCTAAACCATAAGCTTATGCCAACGCTGAGCCAATTCAAAAACGCGCTTTTCGACCTTTTGTTCCCGCCAAGGTGCATCGGGTGTGGGAGCAATGACGGTTTCCTTTGCCTCAGTTGTGCGCAGACATTGCCCAAGCTCAGCCCGCCTTACTGCCTGCGCTGCGGCATGCCTGCCGGCGGGGGCAGCGTGTGCTCGCAATGCACCAAGTTGGTCGCTATCGATGGCATTCGCTCCCCTTTCCTATACCGAGGCCTGGCTCGGGAGGCAATTATCCAACTCAAGTATAAAAGGATTAAAGCCTTGGCCGAGCCCCTGGGCCAGCTTCTGGCCAGTTATTTCAGCTCGAGCCCGTTACCCATTGATACCTTAGTCCCAGTGCCGCTACATCCAAAGCGAGTGAGAGAGCGAGGCTACAACCAGTCCTCCCTGATAGCGAAAGAGCTGGGGCGGCTTAGTGACTTGGCCGTAATAGAGGGTTCATTAGTTCGCCTCCGAAATACTGCCCCTCAGGTGAGGATAACAGGGACTGAGCAGCGGCAGCTCAATGTGCGCGGTGCTTTCCGCTGCGAAGACCGAAGTTTCCAGGGCAAGCGTGTCCTCGTCGTGGATGATGTGTGCACCACGGGCGCGACCTTAGATGCCTGTGCCTTAGCCCTCAAGGAAGCCGGTGCGGCATCGGTCTGGGGGCTGACCTTAGCCAGGGAGCTATAAGAGCAGGAGGATGGAATGGAGTTGTTGATCAAAGGCAAGAACGTGGAGATTACCACAGCAGTGGAGGAATATATCCAACAAAGGCTCAGCAAGCTGGAGCATCATCTCGCCAATATCACCAGTGTCAGGGTGGAACTATCTGAGGAGAAGACCAGGTCACTGGAGAGCCGCTATGTGGCCCAGGTGACCATCGAACGTCACGACACCCTGCTCAGAGGGGAGGAGCGAGCTGGTGATCTATTCGCCGCCATCGACGGCGTAGTCAATGTAATCACTCGCCAAATTGAACGCTACAAAGGCAAGCTCTATGGGAGAAAGAGGCCATCGCCCCTGCGAGGAGAGATAGCTATAGAGGAGGAGCCGAGAAAGATAGTCAAGCTCAAGCGCTTCCCGGTTAAGCCCATGTCCGTTGATGAGGCCGTAGACCAGATGGAGCTTCTGGGGCATGATTTCTTCCTCTTCTTCAACCCGGATGTTGCTCAGTTCAATCTGCTCTATCGGCGAAAGGATGGCAACTACGGACTGATCCAGCCCGAGCTGGACTGAAAAATGCACACCGAGGAAGCCAAGCTTTCCTTGACACATACGAATAGGCGTGTTATGTTTTAAACTAACACTCTGAAATCTCGAGGTCGAAATGAGAAGTGATATAGTGAAGCGAGGGATTGAGCGAGCTCCCCATCGGGCGCTTCTCCGCGCCCTGGGCTTAGGGCCAAGCGAAATAGAACAGCCGTTCATCGGCATTGTAAACAGCTTCAATGAGGTCATTCCCGGGCACAAGCATCTCCAGGCTATCGCCCAGGCCGTCAAGGAGGGAGTCTATACCGCCGGGGGAACTCCGCTCGAGGTCAATACCATCGCTGTCTGCGACGGCATCGCTATGAATCACCCGGGCATGAGATACAGCCTGCCCAGCCGGGAGCTCATCGCCGACTCGGTTGAGATTGTGGCTCAGGCACACGGCTTTGATGGCTTGGTCTTTATTGCCAGCTGCGATAAGATAGTCCCCGGGATGCTCTTGGCTGCGGTCAGGCTCAACATCCCCTCCATCTTCATCAGCGGCGGCCCCATGCTCGCCGGGCGCTTAGGGGATGGAAGCCTCGCTGACCTGAGCACGGTATACATGGCAGTGGGCAAGGTGGTTAAGGGGGAGATGAGCCAAGAGGAGCTGGAAGGACTCGAGGAGATTGCCTGTCCCGGCTGTGGTAGCTGCGCCGGGATGTTCACCGCCAATACCATGAATTGCTTGACTGAAGCCTTGGGCATGGGGCTTATCGGCAATGGCACTATCCCAGCGGTCGATGGTCGCCGCATCCAACTGGCCCGGGAGGCGGGAAGGAAGATGATGGCGCTTCTGGCGGCTGAGATCCGCCCCTCGGATATCATCTCCCGCGAATCCATTGCCAACGCCTTTATCGCCGATATGGCTTTAGGCGGGAGCACCAACTCGGTGCTTCATCTCATGGCCCTCGCTAATGAAGCTGGCATCGAGTTTCCTCTGGCTGAGATAAACAGGCTAAGCGAACGCACGCCCCATCTCTGCAAGCTAAGCCCATCTGGTGGCTATCATGTCGAGGATTTAGACCTCGCCGGGGGCATGGCGGCGGTGATGAAGGAACTGGAAGGGCTGTTGCACCTAAACATGAGGACGGCTTCGGGGAGGACTTTGGGCCAGGAGATCGCAGCGGCGAGGGTCAGAGACCATGAAGTCATTCGCCCCCACTCCCAGCCCCACTCTCAAAGGGGCGGTATTGCCATCCTCTTCGGCAATCTGGCCCCAGATGGTGCTGTGGTCAAGAGCGCAGCCGTCGCCCCTTCAATGCTGGTGCACCGAGGACCGGCTCGGCTCTTCGACTCCGAGGAAGAGGCAACTAAGGGGCTTATGTCCGGGCTCATCAATCTGGGAGAGGTGATAGTAATCCGCTATGAAGGACCGAGAGGGGGGCCGGGGATGCCTGAGATGCTGACCCCCACCTCACTCCTCTCCGGGATGGGACTGGATGACAAGGTAGCGCTGCTCACTGATGGCAGATTCTCCGGAGCCACCCGTGGCGCTGCCATCGGCCATGTCTCGCCCGAGGCTGCGGCGGGAGGCCCTATCGCTGCCCTACGCAATGGAGATATAATAAGCATAGATATCCCCAACCATAGGCTCGATGTGGAGCTCAGCGATGAGGAGCTGAGAAGAAGGATTGCGGAGCTGCCTGAGTTTGAGCCCAAGGTGAGAACAGGGTATCTGAGGCGCTATATAGAGAAGGTGACCTCAGCCAGCAGCGGGGCCATCTTCAAGAGTAGTGCATAATGAAGATGAAAGGAATTAGAACCTGATAGTGGATAGCAAGGAGAAGACCATGAAGATGTCAGGGGCCCAGATTCTATGCGAATGTTTAGTCAGGGAGGGGGTAGAGGTTATCTTCGGCTTCCCCGGCGGTGCCGTTCTGCCCCTCTACGATAGCTTTCCCCAGTTTCCACAGCTACGCCACATCTTGGTGCGCCATGAGCAGGGGGCAGCACACGCCGCCGATGGCTACGCCAGGGCCACAGGAAAGGTCGGAGTCTGCCTTGCCACCTCTGGCCCGGGGGCGACAAATTTGGTCACCGGCATCGCGAACGCTCATCTCGATTCCGCGCCGATAGTGGCGCTAACAGGGCAGGTAGCTCGCCCGTTCATCGGCAAGGATGCCTTCCAGGAGATCGACATCACAGGCATCACCGGGCCCATAACCAAGCATAACTATCTCGTGCTCAAGGCCGAGGAGCTTGCCGCCATAGTTCAGGAAGCATTCTATATCGCCAGGAGTGGCAGGCCAGGACCGGTGCTCATTGACATCCCTCGCGATGTGTTCATCGATGAGGCTGCCTTCAATTACCCGGAGAAGGTCAGCCTCCGCGGTTATAAGCTGACACCCCACGGGCATCCAGTCCAGATCAGAAAGGCAGCAAAGCTCATCAATGAGTGCAAACGGCCGCTGATCATTGCTGGGAGGGGGGTCATTCTCTCCCGTGCCTTTCAGCAGCTTCGGGAGCTGGCAGAGAAGGCTCAAATACCGCTGACCACCACGCTTCTGGGCATTGGTTGCTTCCCTGAGAGCCACATCCTGAGCCTGGGCATGTTGGGCATGCATGGCACTGCCTATGCTAATATGGCGGTGGATGCCTCAGACCTGGTGATCGCCATCGGCATGAGGTTCGATGACCGGGCTACAGGGAAGGTGAGCGCCTTCGCCCCTCAAGCCAAAATCATTCACATCGATATCGACCCCGCAGAGATCGGGAAGAATGTCAGGGTCGATGTACCCATTGTTGGCGATGTCAGAAATGTGCTGCAGGTGCTCAATGAGCAAATTACGCCTCAGACCCATGTCGATTGGGTCCGGCAAATCGATGACTGGCGCCGGAAGCATCCATCTAATGTCATCAGGGACCACGATGGCTTACTGCCGCAATACGTGGTGAGCAAGATCTACGAAGTGACCCAAGGGGATGCTATTATCGTCACCGGGGTCGGTCAGAACCAGATGTGGTCGGCACGCTACTTTGGCTATGATAAGCCCAACAGACTGATCTCCTCGGGGGGGTTGGGGACCATGGGCTTTGAACTCCCCGCCGCCATCGGAGCTAAGGTCGGCCGCCCTGAGCTGACTGTCTGGTGCATCGCCGGCGATGGCGGCTTTCAGATGACGATCCAAGAGCTGGCAACCGCGGTCCAAGACAATATCGCAGTCAAGATAGCCATCATCAACAATGGCTATCTGGGCATGGTGCGGCAGTGGCAGGAGCTCTTCTATGGCCGCCGCTATGTGGCCACTCCGCTCTCCAGCCCGGACTTCGTCAAGATCGCTGAGGCCTATGGCCTCCCCGGAATCAGGGTCACGGACAAGTTGCAGGTGGTAGCAGCGATTGAGGAGGCGATGGCGCATGAAGGGCCGTTCCTCATCGATTTCCAGGTTGAACCTGAAGAGAACGTATATCCCATGGTCGCGCCCGGTGCCGCTCTTGGCCAGCTCATCGAGGAGCCGAGAGCAGATATCGAGGCCAAGGTCGGTCCCCGAGAGACAAGCAATCTTTGAGGTGAAATATGGCTCCAACCAAGCATACTTTAGTCGCTTTGGTCGAGGATAAGCCCGGGGTGCTTAACCGCATCGCCAGCCTTTTTCGCAGGCGCGGGTTTAACATCGAAAGCATCACTGTCGGCAGCACCGAGGAGGCTAGAGTCTCCCGCATGACTATCGTCGTCGATGGCGCCACCACCGCCGTGGAGCAGGTGAGAAAGCAATTGGAAAAGGTCATCGAGGTAATCAAGGTAGCCGACATCACGCACGATCAAATGGTGGCCCGGGAGTTAGTACTGGTCAAGGTAAAAGCCACCGCTCAAACCAGGAGTGAGATCATACAGATTGTGGACATATTTCGCGGCAATATCGTCGATGTCTCCTCTGACTCGGTACTGATTGAGATCACTGGAGATGAGGACAAGATCGGGTCGCTGCTCGACCTGCTCAAAGGCTTTGGCGTCAAGGAGATCGCCCGCACCGGTCGCCTCGCCATGGTGCGAGGCTAACCCGTAACTATCCTAAGAGAAAGGAAGCGGTTATGACTAAGATTTATTACGATCAGGATGCGGATCTTGGGCTTCTTTCCGGCAAGACCATCGGCATCATCGGCTATGGTAGCCAGGGGCATGCCCAGGGACAAAACCTGAGGGATAGCGGCTGCCAGGTCAATGTTGGCGAGCTTGAGGGTAGTGAGCCCTGGAGGAGCGCTGAGGCAGCAGGGCTCAAAGTAGCTACCGCCGATGAGGTGGCCGCTGAGGCCGATATCATCGTCATGCTGGTGCCAGACACGCTCCAGCCCCAGGTCTATCGCCAGTCCATTGCCAAGGGGCTCAGGGCAGGAAAGTCGCTGATGTTTGCCCATGGCTTCAACATCCACTATAGCCAGATCATCCCGCCCCCTGAGATCGATGTGATTATGGTGGCGCCCAAATGCCCCGGTCATATGCTGCGCCAGCTTTACACCGAGGGCTCGGGCGCACCAGCGCTTATCGCCGTGCATCAGGATGCCTCAGGCAAAGCGAAGGAGACCGCTTTGGCCTATGCCAGGGGCATCGGCTGCACCAGAGCCGGCGTCTTGGAGACCACATTCGCCGAGGAGACCGAGACCGACCTCTTCGGTGAGCAGGTCGTCCTCTGCGGCGGCGTCTCCTCCCTGATCAAAGCCGCCTTTGAAACACTGGTCGATGCCGGTTACCAGCCGGAGCTCGCCTACTTTGAGTGCCTCCATGAGCTCAAGCTGATCACCGATCTCATCTACCAGGGCGGCCTCTCCTACATGCGCTACTCAGTGAGCGACACTGCGGAGTATGGAGATTACACCCGTGGTTCCCGCCTCATCGACGACTTGGTGCGGGATGAGATGGACGAGATTTTGAAGGAGATCCAGGATGGCAGCTTCGCCCGCGAGTGGATTTTAGAAAATCAAGCTGGGCGCCCTGTGTTCAATGCCCTGAGGCGCAAAGACCGAGAGCACCAGATTGAACTTGTGGGCCAAAAGCTCCGCGAGATGATGCCCTGGCTGAGGGGGTAGCTATGACTTACAGCAGAGAGGAAATAGACAATCGCTTTAAGAAATTGCAGGAAAGAGACTTATATATTGCGAAGGTGATGGCGCTGCACTTATGCACAATGGAATATAATGTGTATGCAAATTTTCTAAAGGGTGAGGAACGGAAATCATACATAGAGCTCTGGAAGAAGAAATTAAACGCTGCAAGTGCAGACATTAAAGCTTCGGAAACAGTTGAAAGCGCATTTGTCACAATCTATAAGTTTGAGGACGAACTCGTCGATTACCTAAAGGCTGAAAAGGTAAAAACTGCCGCCGAGGCTATGGATATTGCT
>SMTZ1_10008577_pt1 | contig 13298 bp, 8 predicted proteins | sample DeeMarSWOR136_30_FD_25667 | JGI IMG/M metagenome (IMG submission 25667) | reverse complement strand
CACGATCCTCCCAACTGCCCCCGCCGGAGGGAAAACCACCATACAGAGCCACACCGCTGATTAGCTGGAACGTGGCTTCCCTATCACCGGGCGTAACTCCAGCCCCCTTGTCGGGCTTGTATATACCCTGCGCCACACGTATTTCATCGCCGTCGGCGGCGTCTGCCAGAGCATCCTGAAGGTAGTTGAAGGCATCGGCCCAGGATGAGCCGTCGTTTGCACCATCTGCATCGTCATCGACATAAATTGTTTGTTCTGCAAAAGAATACCCGCACATAACCAAGACAACTAACGCTGCCCAAGTTATTCTTGTTATGCTATCCGTTTTCATTTTTCACTCCCTTCCTTTTTCAAATAATCAATTATTTCTGAACAATTCCAAAAGCCACGATATCCCTTCGTTACTTACTGACATACTCGCTTTACCAGCAGGGTCTGCAAATTCTCTAACCGCTTTGTCAATTTCCTGCAGATAAGAGAAGCTAAGCTCTCCCACTTGGCCTTCACTTTTTCTAAATGTTATTTGCTCGATAACGTCTTTTTCCATATCAATGGTATACACAATCTGTTTATCCAATGGCCTCAGCACTACCTCCGCCTTGTCGGTGCGCTTATCGTATTTCGTCGAGAACCATATCCTCTCTTTGGCCGCATCCCGTCGTATCGTATCTATCGTGTGCAGCCCCATCCACGGCCGACCAATACCCGCAAAGCCGGCTTCATTAACAATCCTGCCACCTACCTTCAATACCACCCAGGGCCAATGCCTGCCGCTGGCCGCGTAGACAAAGGGGATCCTGCCTCTGCCCTGAATCTCTTTGCCGTTAATTTCTCCTGTTATCGTAAAGTACGTCCAGCCCCGTTTGTGCATCACGTCACACCTATCGACCACCCTCGCCTCCGGCGGCCACTTATAGCGGAAATACTCCTCATCCAGAACATTGTAATGCTGAATTATCCGCAGTCGTTCACTTTTCTCCCCTCCTCCCCGCCTGGCGACAACCAGCAAACCGTCTCCCCCGCCGGGTACATATTCCATCTCGTCTCCCCCGCCCTCGACCAGCGAAACAAAATCTCTCATATTCACACCGTCTGTCGGCAGCCTCCGCACTGCTAATTCGCTATCCCACATCCGGTAGTTGTTTATATAAATTGTATTCCTGCTCTTCTCGAAGTAATAATTTGCCCGGCCGTCCTGCCACCACTTGCAATAAGATTCCTTCTCTTTGGAATCCCATTTAACCAATCTCAGCATAACCGGCCCATCCACACTCCGGGGATAATAGTACCAGCATTCCTCTTCGCCCCCCTGCGCCGGCCTCAATTGGCCCGCGACCGGCAAGCTCCGCGCTGGATTGTTCTTCGCAATATTCCCCTTTCCATCAAGTCCCGAAGTAGCCACTACTCCGCCTACCGTTATCACACCTGCCGCTGTCAATGAAATTATCGCCGTCTTCCCTCCCGCCACAGCCAGCAGCCCTGCCGCCGCACCTGCCTTAAACGTAGTGGCCGTCACGGAAACACCGGCCGCTGTGGCCTCGTTCGGCGCCGTGATTTTCCCAAAGATAACCAATGCAGTCACCAGGAATCCCCGCCCGAAGCCCTTACGCGAAAGCTGCTTTTGCAGCACCCTTTTCGCCCGGCAAAATAGCACCCGTGCGCCAAGCTCACTGCACCCCATCAATTCCGCAATCTCCGAATACTCCATCCCCTCATAACACCGCATCGTCAGCACCTTGCGATACTGTGGTTTCAACTCATCCATTGCGCCAATAACGGCCTGAGTCAGCTCCGCTGCCACCATTTTCGCCAGCCCCGTCTTGTCCTCCGGTGCTCCGCGCTGGGGATTATACGGCTGCGATAGGGCTGCCGCCCGCCGATGTCTTTCTTCCCTTTGGCGCTCGTGTATCTTATTGAACGCTATCCCCCGCAGCCACGGCCAAAATCGGTCCGATCTTTCCAATTTGTCTAATACCTTAAACATTTCAAGCAAACTCTCCTGTACAATATCCTGGGCCACATGCTCCCGCAATACTATCCGGTATACATACGCATACAACCTCCCTCGGACCAGCTCCGCGAGGGCATCGAGGCTCTCCCTTTTGCCGAGCCGGGCCTCTTCGACCAACTCGATATAATCTTTGTCCTCATCCATGGAATTCAGACTACGTACGACTACAACTAAGTGTAGATTTTGCGAGACTTGTTACACTTTATTTTACCCTTTTTGAAAAATTCTTGCCAATTCTCACCAAAATCCCCCCGAAAACGCCCGAAATCCCCCCAGAATCCCCCGTTTTGTGCCTTTTTTCATATCCTTCTGTTACAAAACCTTTTGATCTTCAACCAGCGATTCGCACTTTGCGATTTGCGAGGTGCACTTATGCCTTTCATCCGTCCTCTGTCTTCTGTCCTCTGGCGTGCCCCGAAGCGACAAGCGATTTGCGATTCGCATGGTCTTGGCTTCAATGTCTAATCAGGATAGGGTTTTTATCGGGAAAATGCGCCGACGTTTTGGCCGTGAAAAAATTAAACACATTTCTTTCAGTGGTTCAGGTATTTGTAGTGCTTTTCGCTCATAAGATCCGCATCGAGTGCCCTTACCGCAGCGTCACAATGGTATTCGAAATCATCACGCCCCTGGGTTATTACCGACCCCACAATCGCTCCTGTCGTGCTGTCGACAATCCGAACACGCAGCTTCTTTCCACCGACACCACTGCTCTCGTCATAGTATGTACAAATGATAAGCGCTTCAACGCCGAGAACCTGCTTTACCTTGGCACGGGTTTTCTCATCTAATCTTCCCTGAAGCAAATCTTGCTCACTGATGATCTCGTGCAATAGAGACCTTTCAACAAACGTAATGACCTTGCCCGGAAAGGCCTTGATATAGGAAGCCATGAATATCTGTTCCTGTTCAGGAGTTAGACCGAGCACTGCTAACCGATCAAAGGTAACAAGCTCAGCTTTAGTGAATAAAGCCTGCGTTTTCCTCCGGGCGCAGCCTCCTGAAATGGCAAGGCTTACTACAACAAAAAACGCCGAAATTCTGCAAAGAAATGCAATTCGTTTTCTCATTATGTCGCTCCCTGACAGTATGTAAGAAAAATCATTTGCCCAAACCGGATGTTTATCGCCCCGGCCGTTTCGAACCTGCCGGCTGCCAATATCATATATTTATGTTCCCATAACTTCTTCGCTGCTTACAATAAGCCGATTCCAAATATGGTTGTACTAAAATAAACTACTATCACTACTTTGACAAGAACCAATACAAAAATACTGCCGTCTAATATCGTTCTTATCCGACTCCTGCCGATTTCCCCCGCCGCTCCGAATCCCTGTAAGTCTTAGACAGGAACCCAGACGTCTTATTTCCTGCATGAAGTAGGCAGGGATCCAGACGCCTTTTTTAAACCATTTTAAATTCTCAATTCCCCCAATTATCAATCGTCAATAGTAAATAGTCAGTTACGAAGGCCCGCCTTCCGGATAGCATGGTAGTTTCTCATCTATGTATGCCCAGCCAACTGCACGTTTTGTCCATGTTTGACAGCTTGGCTTGATTAGTTCAGGTTCATCCAGACACCCTGCTTTGAGGAATACGAGATTGGGACATTTTTCGGCCCTCGTGAACAGAGGCGACCCGCAGCTCGGACAGAACTCACGCGTGATCTTCCTGCCGCTGTCGGCTGTGGTTGTATAGCCTTTCACTCGGCCGCAGATAATACGTAATTTAGCGGCTTCTACGAGCACGCCGACGGTATACGGGCCGCCTGTAGCTTTTTTACAGTCGTCGCAGTGACAATAACTGGCCGCTTCCGTATCTCCGCTGCATTCATATCGTACCGCTCCACATAAACATCCACCACGCAAAATCGTTTCCATATATTTCCCCTATGCCTTATGCTCTTGTGCTCTTGTGCCTTTTGCCTTGTGCACTTATCTGCCTTGTGCTCTTATGCCTTATGCTCACCTGTTCACCTGCTCAAATCCTCTGTTTCCTCTGGCCCCTGTCATCTTGACGCTGCGGAATTCTGACTTACTGATATCTTTATGACTGAATTTCTGTTTATCAGACATCGTTTTTACCCTTTTCACTTCTTCCTTTTTACTTCTCCCTTATATTCTCTACTTCCCCAACTCCCTAAATACTACCTTCGTCAGACCCACCCGAAATAATGCTGCTTCGGACGTTCTTCCCCTTTGAAATCCCAGAACAGCTTACCCTTGACCCAACACGTTCTGCGCACCCTATTACGCTGTTCCTCCTGCAACTTATTTTCCTTAATAGCTTTATCGATTTCTTCTTCAGCCACCCTTACAACACTTACCTCTCCATAACATTTATCTCTTAAAAGCTCATTTCGTACTCGTACTCCTTGCCACCCTCGAAGGTCCAACGCAACGCAATGTGGAGTTGCTGCCTTCTCACGCATCCATACCAATCGAAACCCACCGTACAATCCAAAGAATCCAAACGCTCCCTTCTCGTCTCTCCAAGCTGGTACAAATCCCTCATCTTTGGACAGCGCTGATTCCGGATACACTCGTCCAACAATAACAACAATCCCATCATTCACACTACATCCGCTCTTATTCAGCCATTTTTGTGATCTTCTTACGATTAGTTTTATTCTTTCTGCGCTATTTCCTTCCATCTCAACTTCCACTTCTTCATCTTCATCACTATTGTCACCATCCTTAACCTTAGTCATTCCGCACAATTGACGTATAAGATCCCGCTCGCTCGCGCGTCCAACCCACCTTCCCTCATCCTCGCCCAATCCTCTAACCATATTGGGCTGTCCCTTCACAAACAATTCCTTTGCAATCGAGTACTTAATTCTCTGTTTCGCCCCTTTATCAACGCAAACTTTGCCATTCATCAAGCAGTATGACAGAAAAGGAACTGATTCCTTATATCCATCCCAGAAATCCTTCACAAAACGCGAAATTCTCTCATTATCCAGGTTACTTTCAGCTATTTCCTTTTCCCTTTGTTCTTGGAAAGCCTCTTTGCAATCTCTGATCCACGTCTCCATAAGATCAATCATGCCTGGGTACGTGTGCCTGTATATCTTGCCTAATTTATCACCATCCTTAAGTCTTTCAATCACACCACTTAGATCTCTACCTGTCAAATCCACAGCCTTTATAACAACCTCGTCGCCTCCCTCCAATTGCTGCTTTGCGAAAACCGAAAGATATACAAATGTCAGCGCCGTCTCATATGTTCCCCTTGATCCGATACCAAATCCGCCCCTAGTCCCAGACATAGGATTAACCTGTGTCATTGAAATCGGTTTCAGAATCCTCATATATTCACTTACCACATCGTGCGGGAACCTACTTTCCAAATAGAAATCAGCAAGTTCATTGAAATCCAAATCCTTCTTACTTGCATGTCTCTCAAAGAAGAGTTGCTCAACATCTTCATCATTGACTCCTTTACCATCCAAAACCTTCAATAGCATATGACCAGCAAGAACGAAGTGCTGGTTCATCAACTTGCTCTTCCTAAACTCCAACTTGCCACGCCCGAACACTATTTCCCGTGTGGTTTCGCACAGAGGACCTACAAGCTCCGAATCTTCTCTTTCCACAGCCGCCAACATCCATTCTGTGACTCCTATATGGAGAATCACTCGCATCTCTGCTTCAGTAGCAGGATCTAGTCCAGCACCTTCCAACCAATCCTCAGCAAAGGTGTAGAATGCCCCGAACTTTGCCCTTTCTTCCCACACACCAGAATTCACTTCGAATCCGGATTCGCTGATGACTATATACATCCGACGCACAACCCAAGTGAAGAGCTTAACAGTTGCGCAATCACCAGCTTTGAACGCCCCGTCCACCTCATCCCATATCCTTTCGCGCAACTCCCTCAGGAATTGAACTACTAATTGCTCGCCCCATACTTTTCCAGTCGCACCCAATCGCAAAATTTCTCTGAGCCCACTCACATATAGATCAACGATTTCATAACATCTAGTTACTCCCTCTCTGTACAAATCTCTCACCACTGGGTGCTTTCTCGCTTCCCGCAATGCGCGAAGCGGCTGTCCTGCTGCCTTTAGGAAAACGCTCACCTCTTCAAGGTCAATTCTTTCGATCGCTCTCTTCAAAGCCTTTTCTAGTTCCAAAAAGTGAACTTTCCAAAACTGCTCTTGTACCTCCTTAAACTTGTCGAGTTTGAACCTACAACACTTTGCCGCTCTCTTCACTACCTCCCTGTGAAACAATTCGAAGCTCTTATCCGGACCGCGTAACCTGCCAACAAGCGCTTGATTCACTCTCAACGAATGCGGAGCCAACTCTAACTCTCCTCCCTGCGTCTTAACAAACGCGTCTAATTCACTCAGACATTCCAACTCAAAATCCATAAATCCTTGGTGAATGTCGTAGAAGCCAGGAACGATCACATACCGCTCGATGAGAGGATGGGCATCCCCCTTCTGTGAACGTAAATACGCCGCACTCAAGTATGCGGATGGTTTCTTTATCTCCTTCGCGTTTTTTTCGCACCATTCTTCAAGGATACGTTCATGTACACTATTGAACACACTAAGATATGCCGCCTTAAGGAAGGCTCGGCAAAGCTTTCTTGCCGCATAGTTTGCTCCCGCCTTAAACGACCCACTAGGTACAGAGCACTTTATTGTCTCCAACATTACAAAGCCAAGCATGCAAACACATCCTATTGCTCCTCCAAATGATGCAACAGCCAGACCAGCCCTAAGACTCACAGGCACTCCATCGATACGCACTGTACCCGCAGACAACACTCCGAACACTACACTTGAGAAAGTCACCAACCAGAATTGTTCCATTCTGCACACTTCGTTCAGGTACTCTGAAGCGAACTTACCCGACTCACTCACGCTCCTCACAAGGGTAGTAATAGAAACGCCTAAGACAAAAACTGGCACCATAATTCCGAGTGCCAGATCTGCCCATGCAGAATATCCATCTCCCGATCCTGACAAAGCCCGAACCGCTCCCACAAGTCCAAACAAAACTACCAAACCAAGCCAAAGCCAAGCACTGGGTCTAAACCATCTTATACACACAGACCCAATCTCCACTCGCTTCCGGCTTACCTCAAAAGCGGTTGCATCCTTGAATTCGCGCGCTGACTCCGTAATTCCTTTGAGTGCTTCGGTTCCCTCGCTGTCTCTGGTTACTATTCTCGAACTCCACATTCAATAAACCTTCCCGCTATTCTTCCTGTCTTCTAAGAACATTCATACCTCCTCAGCTTCAATATTACCCAAAAACCACAATTCCCATCAAACTAAAAACCATCTTAAGTAAAAGTATGAACACACCCACACTACCCCCCAAAGTATAACCACTAAAAACTGTATCCTTATCGCTCCAGGCCACCAGAAAATAAACCAGCGCCATCCATGGCTAGGAATGTTTCTTATTACTTCTATATCATCCCCAAAAGCGTCTTTTTCCAACTTATTTTTTATAATATTCTGCCATCGTGTAATCCAAAAAAAACTAACCATTATCGCTCTAAACCAAATTATAAATAAAATGACACCGAAAATACACATACCGTAAGCAAGTGTAATCGTAGTTTCCTTACTGCCTTTATCTTCTATTGATGCTACTATTTGTGCAAAAAATCCAAATAATGCGATATGCCCGATTAGAAAGAAACCAGATGTCGTCCAAAAAGTCGAGTTTTCATATTGCAAATATGATATTAATATTTCATACCGCCTTAATGCTGTATCTGCATCGGTCGTTGACTTCTTTACATCTTTTTTCTTAGCTACCTTTTTCTTTGCCATCTTCAGCCCCTTGTCCGCATTCCCGTGAAGACATGGATCCGGAAAACTAAAAACTCAAAAACTTACCATTCCCGTATATTAAAAAATTCCGTCAAGCTGCGTTATCTCTAAGTCTATTTATCTCTTACATCCCCCAAAATATCAGATAAACCTATCTCCTTAAAACAAAACCTCACTTGCCCCGCTTGCCCTCAAATGTCGTCTATCGTCTGTTCTTTGTTGTCTGGCGAGGCACGGCCACTAAAATGTTGATACCATTTTGCTTATCGCATATTGCTAATTGCGAATAGCCAAAAGATGCCGGCAAAGCCGGCGTTTTTTCAACATCCAAAGTTGTTCATTCCGCAAAGTTGCGGCCCCAAGATACCACAAACCAACCAAAAACGCAAAAACATAAAACCCAAAATCCCCTCTCAAGCCACGGGGCACGAGCGACGAGTCACGAATTGGCACTTTTTATCTTTTTTGCCCTTTTTGCTTGTCCTGAGCTTGGGAGTTTACCCTGAGTGAAATCGAAGGGAAGGGACCACAATTTGCCCATTTTTAGGCCATAATTTGCTTTTTACTGCCAGCCCTGTCCATCAAATGCAGGGTTGCCCAGCTTTACATTTGAGTTCCTGCTCGTTTGCTTTCACTTCTGTTGTAAAAAGGCAAAACCGGCACTTAAAGAAACAAATACCTCAACCAGAAACTCGAAACTAATCACTAATAACGTATCTCGCCTCAAAAAAATAAAAAATATTTGTTGACGAACCCACGAACAGGTATTATTACGTGCCAAAATAACGGAAAACATCAATAAATGACTTCTGTTGTTGTTCTTGCAGAATCATTGTATGGTTAAGAAAATTATTCCTTTTTGAAAAGGGAGGAAAAAAAGTGAGTGCTGATGAGGTAGATACTCAGGCGATTGAAGCTAAAGTCATTGACATAATAAGTGAGCAGATGGGTACAGAGAAGTCTGAAATTACACGGGAGACCTCATTTATTAACGATTTGAATGCCGACTCACTGGATACTGTCGAGCTCGTTATGGAATTCGAAGACGAGTTTGACATGAGCATACCTGACGAAGAAGCCGAGAAAATCCAGACCGTGGGCGCCGCAATTGATTACATCGTCAACATTGCACGTTCCAGGAACCAGCAGTAGCGATCAAGTATAACATGAGCAGACGGCGAGTAGTTATTACGGGCCTGGGATGTGTCACCGCCTTGGCCGAATCAGCCGACCGCCTTTTCACCGCGCTTTGCGAGGGAAAAAGCGGCATCTCTACTATTGAGTCCTTTGACGCCGGTGCGTATCCGGTCAGGTTCGGCGGCGAAATAAAAAACTTCGATATCACCAAGTATATCGACCAGCGCGAAGGCAAACGGATGGACCGCTTCTCGCAGCTGGCAATCGCGGCGGCAAGGCAGGCCGTGGACGACAGCGGACTCGACTTCGCAAAAGAGGATGTCTTTCGCGCAGGCGTCATCGTCGGCACCGGGATAGGCGGTATCAAAGAGATTGAAGACCAGCATATAAGGCTGCTGGATAAAGGAGTCAGGAAGGTTTCCCCTTTCACCGTACCGCGCCTTATGGCAAATGCCGCAGGTGGTAATATCGCTATCCACTACGGACTTCGCGGACCTAATTTTTCCGTCGCCAGCGCCTGTGCTTCCGGCAGCAATGCCATCGGCGAGGCCTTCTCGAATATTCTCGCCTACAAGAGTGACATTGTAATAACGGGCGGCTCCGAAGCGGCCCTTACCCCCATCGGCCTGGCATCGTTCTGCGCGGCCAGGTCTCTGAGTATGAGAAACGACAATCCGGCGGCGGCCTCGCGGCCGTTTGATAAGGACCGAGACGGATTTGTACTTTCCGAGGGTGCCGGAGTTTTGGTTCTGGAGGAAATGGAACACGCCGAGAAACGCGGTGCGCGAATTCATGCCGAGCTGCTCGGTTACAGTGCTACGGATGATGGTCATCATATTACGGCCCCCCTGCCGAACGGCGAAGGGGCCGCGATGGCTATGATGCTTGCAATAAAAGATGCCGGCATCGAGCCGGATAAAGTGGACTATATCAATGCACACGGAACCGGCACCGAGTTAAATGATATTATGGAAAGTGCCGCCATAAAAACGGTCTTTGGCGACCATGCTTATAAGCTGCTGGTCAGCTCGACGAAAAGCTGTCTCGGCCACCTCCTCGGCGCAAGCGGAGCGGTGGAACTGATAGTCTGTATAAAAGCCTGAAAATGGATTTCGTACCTCTTGAGGCCCGCGAGGCCAATGTCGATATCGCGATGAGCAATTCTTTCGGCTTCGGCGGACATAACGCCTGCCTTATCGTCGGCAAAGCTTAGCACTTCACTATCTTAACAAATCCCCTTTTTTGACCTAACAAGCCTCCAAACTCGGCCACTCAAAAATCTTATTGGTTCTCGAAAAATGCTGTTTAAACGCTGATTTTGCAGGCTGTTGAAGTAAAAAAAGGCATGACCGGGTATATGAAAAAAAATTTAAAAAAATCTCTAAACACCCGTGTTTTCCACGATTGACAACTGAGACTGAAGAGCATAAATTTACTTTTGAAAGAAAGGAGCGAGGCCTTCTATGGGCTTAGGAACTTGGATTGGTGAGTTTATGTTCTCCAATGAGAGTGAGAGTATAAATTTACATCGTGCACCTCTGCTTGGGCGGTTTTGCTTAGGAATTGACAGGGGGCAGTGTCCAGATTCGCTACATTTATATAAATTTGGAAACAAGTAATTAGGAATCGAGTAATGAAAGGTATGAAAGATAGTGTAAACGTCCCGATTAGGAGCAATTGTGTCATATACATTTTTTGTATTTTAATCGGCTTTTACAGTGTTTCGGTGAAAGCTGCATCATTGAGTCCTACTATCGAAACGGAAGGACGCGGGTATGACTCCAGGAGTCCCGCAGGCCAAGTTGATCCAAAAAATGACGGTGCTGTGTGGATAGCCGGGGATGGTTTCAATGCCGGGTGGGCTTATTACACTTTCAGGTTGCCTTATACTGCTCAAGGTACAATCTCGCAAATCAGAGTCACGTGGCGTGGTTACAATACGTTTATCAATGGAGTACGCGTCAAAGTGTACAATCATAGTACCGGGCTGTTTGAGGAACTCATGCTCGACAATGACACTAGGGATATATGGAGGCCAGAAGAGACAATTCAATCTTCCTATTTGCTCAAAGGGGTATGTGGACAGGACTTGTATCTCAAGTTCGAAACACCTGGTGCATGGGATTCATATATGTTGAGAAAGGTGAGAGTCAGGTTTTCATACTCTGATATACATCTCAGCCAAGGGGACTTAGAGGTTTCTTATGCCTGCTGCCTTGCAAGCAGTCAGAGTTTTAAATTTGAACAACAGATTTTAGAGTACGACTTATGGGATGGTAATGCTAATGTGGACGGCCAACTGTTCTGGATGTGGGCCTCCTCAGTCATGAACTTTGCCTGGCACCTTCAAGCTGTGAATGTCCAGAGCCTGCCCGACCTCGTGAACTTGCCATCGGGCATACAGGGGCTTTATGATGACATTTATGGTCTCGGTCTGTTTCAGGCTTTAGACATCGCTATTCTGAAGTTGCATTACCAGATGTGCCAGGGACCTGAACCAAGCTCATTTGCCACTGTACCTGAATTGTTGGAAACCAGATTTCGGCAAGCCTCCCGTCGGCTGGGTGGTTTCACTACTGATGTGGGAAACAGCCGAGAGGATGCATTGGATACCCTTCAGGAAATTCTTGCCGCTTCCCGTGTTAATTACTTTGGCTTCGGAGGCATCGAAACTAAAGCATTCTCAAGCCATGGCAATTGGTGGGATATATCTTGGGATTGCGCAGAGGATGCTGTCCAAGTACAGGCTACTAAGGACATGGCCCTAAAGGCTGCAAAGGCTGGTAAGATCATGAAGAATTTTGGTGAAGCTTGGATTAATTCATTCGCTACTATCGAGGTTACCACAAATCCTTCCGGAATAGATGTCCTGATTAATGGAAATCCCTGTAGTACGCCAAAAAGTTGGCATAATATTAGGGGTGTATCACATACAGTAGGTGCATATTCTCAAGTTACACACAATGGACATAGTTATCATTTCACCGGTTGGTCTGATGGGGGAGCTCAAATCCACACTGTAGCACCCATTGTCGGTATTACCTATATTGCCCATTATGAACTTGATACTGGTTCATTGAACGTGACTATTGAGCCAGCAGGTGCTCGAGATGCTGGAGCCCAATGGCGTGTTGACGGTGGTACTTGGCACAACAGCGGCTATACCCAAAGTGGCCTGACAGTGGGCCAGCATACAGTTGAGTTTAAACCAATATCTGGTTGGACTACCCCAGTCAACCAAACTGTTCAGATAAATCATAACCAGATAACTTATGCGGCGGGAACTTATACCCTTCAGACTGGTTCATTGAACGTGACCATTGAGCCGGAAGGCGCTCGAAGTGCTGGAGCTCAATGGCGTGTGGACAGTGGCACTTGGCACAACAGCGGCTATACCCAAAGTGGCCTGACAGTGGGCCAGCATACAGTTGAGTTTAAACCAGTATCAGGTTGGAGTACCCCAGCCGACCAGACTGTTCAGATAAATCATAACCAGATAACTTATGCGGCGGGAACTTATACGATTGCTAAGTTCATAACATTAACTGACCCCAATGGCGGGGAGCGCTTAATTGCTGGATGGATGTATACAGTGCGTTGGCAGAGCCAAGGAGATATCTCGAGTGTTCTTATAGAGTACTCGCTCGATACCGGTTCAAATTGGACAGTGGCAGATCCATGTGCTAGTAATATTGGGAGCTACCGCTGGCTGATTCCTAATATAAGGTCGGACCAATGCTTGGTGCGTATCAGCGACACCAGCGATCCCAGCGTTTTCGACACTAGCCAAGACATATTCACAATATTCGAGAGTCCTCTGAGGTACAAAGCCATATATCTGGGTACGCTGGGAGGAGGCTGGAGCGCTGCTTGCGGTATCAACGACAATGAGCAAGTCGTTGGGTATTCCCCAATCCTTGGTGGATATCAGCACGCCTTCCTTTACGAGAATGGGGAGATGACTGATCTTGGAACGCTTGGAGGCATTCGCAGTATTGCCAACGCTATCAGTGAGTCTGGACAGATTGTCGGTTACGCCACAACATCTAGTGGATATAACCACGCGTTTCTATACGAAAATAGCTTAATGAAGGACTTGGGTACTCTCGGAGGTAGTCAGAGTATAGCCTATGGGATAAACAATGCTGGACAGGTGGTCGGTAAATCACACAATGCGCAGGGCTATTGGCGTGCCTTTCTTTACGACGATGGTAGAATGATGGATATCAGCGTTGTGGACTTTCAACGGGCTTGCGATATAAATGGAAAAGGACAGATCGTTGGCTGGGCCGGCAGCGTTATGTCGAGCTATGCTTGCCTCTACGAAGACGGCACTCTAACCGACTTAGG
>SMTZ1_10011202_pt1 | contig 13300 bp, 9 predicted proteins | sample DeeMarSWOR136_30_FD_25667 | JGI IMG/M metagenome (IMG submission 25667) | reverse complement strand
TAAGTCACTTGAGGAATATAAGGAATTCTATGAAAAGCATCATCCGATGAAAAGAGAGATTGAGGCAATTAGTTATTTACCCTGAAATATTGGTAACTTTTTAGAGAATAAGATTCACCCAAAAGGAGGTTTTGGGGATGGTGAAGATGGTAGACCAAGAGATGAAGAGGAAAAGAACCTATCAGACAGCCGAAGGATAACGTAACTCTTCCCTCCTGAAGCTGCGATTCCTAGAAATGTTCTCTTAATCCAACATTTCAGCTCGAAACCGCCTTCCATCTACTAAGCTGATGATAATCACTAATCAATTACTATTTGAGACAAAAAAGGTCACATTTTTGTCTTTATCTAAAAGTTAATTACTTAAAAAACCTTTAAAAATCAAATAGTTTACATATTTAGTTCCTTTTGGCATTGAAATTGCTGCTAAACACCTTAGCATAATAAACTTAAAAGAAGATTGCCGATAAAGCCAAACCGCGAGTAATCGTGGGACGGAAAGCCACGGGTCCAAAATCGTTGGACAGCCGGGTTGCCGAAGTCGAGTTCAAAGAAACCGGATTACCGTGGCTTCATTCAAAATGGTAATCCGGTTTTTATTTTTCTGATAAACATTGCTTCTTGCTTGAGAGACTCTTAACAAATCTAATTGGATGAGGTCTGAACCATGACAAAAAATAAAGAATTAAAGTTAGGCATAAAACATATTAGAACCATTTGGTTTTCATTCAGATTGCAATACTTAAAATTGTCTATAAAAATATACAGCTTCATCAGTGAATTCAGAAACAAGTCAAAAAATAAATCTATATTTGTTGGAAAAGCCTTAAGAACTTGATTAGGACAGGAGGTGCAATATGCTAAGCGGTGAGGAGTTAATGTGGGGAATAGAGCAGTATGGCCGACGGACCATACTCCGATTTGTAGCCAGAAGTCAATTGTTAGAAATCCGAAATGAAAGGAGATTGAAGGCAATGGAAAAGCTGTTAGAATTCTTAAAAGATGATAGGGGTGCCAGTGCTGTCGAATATGGGCTCCTTGTAGCCTTGATCGCAGCAGTTATTGTGGGTGCCGTTACACTCTTGGGGGGAAATTTAAAAGCGACTTTCGATTATATTGCCAGCATAGTTCTGAAACCATAATTTCCCACCTTTGGCCGCGCGTTCGAGTGTTGCCGCCTTCATGGCAATCAAAAGATTTGTGATAAAAAAGAATGGAATCCTCCAAATATACAATTCTTGTGGTTGATGACGAAGAATTAATAAGAAGGTTAATAGTTACTTTTTTATCCCAACTGGGACATCTGTGCCTAACAGCAACTGATGGAGTTGATGCTCTGGAGAAAATGGATGGAGATAAAATCGATGCTGTCATAACAGACATAGAGATGCCCAAAATGGATGGAATTATTCTTACGAGGAAGATTTCAACAATATACCCTGGGCTTCCCGTAATGGTCATGACAGCATTTGATGAAGAATATTCCGTGGGGATGGCCATTTCTGTTGGGGCCCGAGAGTTTATAAGAAAACCATTCTCTCTTGACGAGTTTGCCATTAGATTACATAAGATGATCGTTGACTCGGAAACCATGAAGCGCATGGAGAGCAGAAGGGACGTAGATAATGATATCCAAAAACCTAGGAATGAGTTAAGGACTCTGAAGCGAATGAAGAGCGAGAAGGTTGTAGATGAGGATGTCAAAAAATTTATTGATGAGTTGAAAACCCTAGGCCGAATGGAGAGCGGACAGGATGTAGGGGAGCGTATGCGAGAACTTATGAATGAGTTAGAGAAACTCTTAAAGAAGAATTAGAGGTCCATAGAAGCGAATCATTCCTTCTCATCAGAGAATTGAGCATTTCAGCTAGCCCAACAGCGGTTTTTGAGGGGGTGGGGAGTTAATCCTAACCCACTCTGCATTACTCCTTTCAATTAGCCATATTTCTTCCCAGCAATCCCTAATTTTTAGAGCCAACTTGGAATCTACATAGCAGGTGAAAGTTTCAAATTGACCTTGTGATTGCCGGGATTTTAGAAGTGGGGACTTTTTCCTAAAGTTTTCCTAAAGTAAATATTGACAGGTGGTGGTATTGGGTGTAGATTTCAATCAGTAAATGGCGGAGTGATATACCTAAAATCATTTGAGATAGGAGAAAAACAAACATGGATTGGAAGATTTTTCTTACTACTTTCGGGACGATCCTCTTGGCTGAGTTGGGCGATAAGACGCAATTAGCGGCTATCATCATGACTTCTAAGACGGGGCGCCCATTGTCCGTTTTCGGGGGAGCTGTTATCGCCTTCTCTTTGGTGACCTTGATAGGGGTGGTATTCGGTGAGGTGCTAATTTCTATTATGCCGCAACATATCCTCCAAAAAGGAGCAGCCCTCGCTTTTATTCTAGTCGGTCTGGTAATGTTTTTCGGCAAGTTGTAGTTCTCGAAACGCATTTTCTTCATCTTTCCCTCATGAATTAGTTATTGCGCCATGGGATTCTCGCTAAAAAACCTGCAAAAATACACTCAAACCTTATTTTTAGAAATTTTTTCAATTTTCTATTGGATTTAAGGAGTTATATGTGCCCAATCTTTAAGCAAAGTGGTGGAGAAGGCATCTGTCATGGGCGAGAGAGATGAATTCAACAACTATTCAACAAATCATTGTGGATTACATAAAGAAAACTCTTTAAATCGCACCCCCTTCCATTTACGATTCCCGGTCAATTACTGATTGTGTCGGGTTTATTCAATAATTTAATGAAACCATTTTGAATCCGCACATTACATATCGGTGTTCCTTTTGGTATGGAAAATGCTTGATTTTCGGTATACTATAGATGCAAGAACGAACTAATATTTTTATGTCAACTGAGTACTGTTTGGTCAAGATTACCCATATGAGAAAAACTGTTCAGGGTACTGAAGAATAAAGACATGGTTAATGCACGAATATTAATAACAGGGGATTATCTCGCCCTTGAGACCGCCTTCATAGGGGAAGTCAAAACGTTAAGGGAGCACGAATCCTTTAAACCCCTCCTTATTCTCGTCTCTTCAAAACTTCTGGCCCTTCACCTCCGTCGCTTTCTTGCAGATCGGGGGGCCTCTCATTTCAATCTTCGGTTCTGGACTTTAGAAGAATTTGCACGGCAAGTAAGCACACCCCACCTTCTTAGCCAAGGAAGAACAGAACTTCCCTCTCACGCTGACGAACTCATCGTTGGCCATATCTCAAAGTCTTTGGCTGAGAAGGATGAACATTTTTACTTTCACAATATTGCAGACCGCCCGGGGTTCCACAGGGCTGTTCTTTCTACTTCAAAGGATCTCAAGAATGCCTGCCTCCTGCCCGGGGATATCGAGCGTATCCTTCGTGATACTAAGCTAGCAAAAAAAGTTCACCTTCAAAAATTGACGGATTTTCTCAGACTTTGGAAGGGTTACGAGGAATCTTTAGAAAATCTTAAATGGTACGATGAATGTGACCTCATCAACTCTGCCTCTCGATGGGTGAAAGAGTCAGCTAGCCTTAAACAGACTCCAAAAGTTCTGATCTTTGGCTTTTACGACTTCAATTCTGTTCAGAGGCGATTGCTACAAGCCTGTTTTGAAGAGAAAGAGACCGTTGCTTTCCTTCCCTACGAGCCCTCTTATGCTTTTGAGTATGTGAAACCGGCCTTAAACTGGCTCAAAGATAGTGGATTCACGGAAATTTGTCCCGGGACGACAGAGCCAGAAGGCCGCACACCGTCTCTAAGTCACCTGTGCCTGCACCTCTTCAATGGCGGAAAGCCGATAGAGAACTCCTCAGAGGCCATTCAGATTATTTCTGCTCCTGGTGAACCAAGGGAGGTTCGCGAAGTGATCAGGGCAACGCTGCAGGCCTCTCGTGAGCAAGGGATCCCTTTTCACGAAATTGGTATCCTTCTCCGGTCTCCAGGGGATTATGCTCGACTTTTTCGAGAGGCTTTTGACGGATTGGGTATTGATCCCTATCTGCGTGAAGGGTTGCCACTTGCCGAAACACGGTCGGGCAGGAGTCTATTGTTGCTCTTGAACATATCCAATCTAAATTTCTCAAGACAATCTGTGATGGAATTTGCTACCTTCACAAAATTGCGTTCAATTCCAATTTCTTCATCTCCATCCCATTGGGACGCGATCTCTATTCAGGCAGGGGTCGTCGAGGGCCAGGAGGAATGGGAAGAAAGGCTGGCAATACTTCGTAAGAACTGGTTGAAGAAATTGGAAGAAGAAGAAGAGGAGGAGGGAAAGAAGCGCTTTCACAAAGACGATGTTGTTGCCCTTGATGAGTTGATCCAGTTCTCCAAAAAGCTTTTCGTATCTATCCAGCAATTGGCAGGGTCAAACACCTGGAATGGGAAGGTTGCAGCTTTACTCAATGCCTTCGATGGTCTCGTGGAACAAAACGAAGAAAGCCTCCTTGTCAAGCAGGCGGTACGGAGACTGGCTGAATTCGATGGCACCGGCATCCTCCCATCTCAGGGAGATTTTTCGCGTCTGTTAGATGAGGTGTTGCAGGAAGGTGTCATCCCCGCAGGAAGATTCCAGAGAAACGGGCCAACCGTCGTCAATCTGATGGCAATACGCGGTGTTCCCTTCAAAATGGTCATCCTGCCCGGCATGGTGGAAAAGTCGTTTCCACCCCTCATACGACAGGATGCAATTCTACTGGACCATGAACGGGAGATCTTAAACCGGGCTCTGAGCGGAAAAGAGATTGAACCTTTACCATTAAAAGCTGAAGGTCGGCTCGATGAGGAGCGGCTCCTTTTTCGACTGGCCACCGGTGCTGCAACCGAGAAGTTGATCCTGAGTTTTCCTCGAATAGAAATTGGGACAGGAAGGGAACGTTTACCCTCCTCATTTATGCTTGCGTCAATAAAGGCGATGACAGGAAGAAGTGTCGATTTTCAACAGATCGAACAGGTTCCTGGATTTTTACGCATACCTTTATCTGAGATCGCGGTGAGAAGTCCGGAGAAGGCTCTGGAGGAAGTAGAGTTTGATCTTTCTGCCGGGCAACAGAAATTGGACGAAAAGAGGTTCGAGGCCTTGCTTTATTTGCGGGAGGTTTCTCCCTTTTTTGGCCGCGGCCTTCAGCTCGAATCCTCCCGATGGGGGAAAAGAGTTTTCACAGGTTTTGAAGGTATTCTCTCTTCCAAAGAGGCTCTTCAGATTCTGCGTGAGCGATATTCGATCTTTAAAAAGACTGTTTCTCCTACACGGCTCGAAACCTATGCCTCCTGTCCCTATCAATATCTATTAAATGTCGTCATGGGGATCGAGGCTTTGATCGAACCTGAGAAGGAGGCGACCATCAATCCCCTCGATAAAGGGATTCTCATCCATTCTATCCTCTGGAAGTTTTTTACGGACCTGAAGAAGGAAAGAGGGCCTTGGTTTCAACTGGAACAAAAAGACCTGGAGAGGCTGAAAGAGATAGCCAATAGGAAATTCGACGAATTCGAGCAGATGGGGGTTACAGGTTACTCCATGCTCTGGGAAGTGGAGAAGAGAAACATCCTAGATAACTTGGTTGACTTCTTTAATGAAGAGCTCAATGAGACTGAGTTCGTTCCGACCTATTTTGAGGTTCGGTACGGGATGAAACACCTCGATTTTCAGGAAAGCGAGATCTCAACTGAAGAACCAGTTCCACTGACATTGGCTGGGAAGACAATTCAATTAAAGGGGAGAATTGACCGAATTGATCTAACAAGGGATGGTAAACGGGCAAGGGTGAGGGACTACAAAACCGGCAGGATTCTGGCTAAAGAAAACGATTTTCAAAGAGGGACAACCCTTCAACTTCCCCTTTATCTTTATGCCGCCAGGCAGCTACTCGGCCGCCTCCACAAGGGAATTCAGGTTGAATCTGCTGAATATTACTCTCTCAAGGATGGAAAGCGTGTTGCTTTTGGAGGGTCGGTCCTGGAGGCGAGGGAAGGCGACCTTCATAAAATCCTGAAGGCCATTGCAGGAGGCATCAAAGAGGGGGTTTTTATTGCCGTCCCGGACAACCAGAATTGTCGATATCGATACTGTGATTTCAAAATGATCTGCGGGAGCTGGGCTCAAATACTTTTCGATCGCAAGGCAAAGGACCCGAGGGTGAAGAAATATTTAGAGATGCTGGAAGAGGAGACCAAAGAGAGCGAGAAATGAAATCCGCCGAAAAGCTCGTAGACCAGGAACAGCGAGGCAGAGCGGCTCAAGACCTCTCTCAAAGTTACATCGTTGAGGCTTCGGCCGGTACGGGTAAGACAACTGTTCTCGTCACCCGTATCATCAATCTGATCAGGGAAGGGGAAGCAGGACTCCAAGAGGTTGTTGCCATTACCTTTACGGAAAGGGCCGCAGCCGAATTAAAGGTGAAGTTGCGGCAGGAGCTGGAGAGAACTTTTGCAAATACATCCGAAATTCACGAATGTCAACGAATTTCTAAAGCCATTTCTGACTTAGAGCGGATGCAAGTGACGACCATCCACTCCTTCTGCGCTTCTCTGCTGCGGGAACGGCCTGTCGAAGCAGGGCTCGATCCCAATTTCGAAGTCGCCGATGACCTGACGGCCTCCTTGGTCCAGGCGGATGTGTGGGAGGAGTGGCTGGGAAAGCAGATGGATGCAAACGACTCCGCATTGCGCCGGGCCGTGCTCATTGGGATCACTCCGGACCAGATACGCAAGATCAGCGTGTCCATGTTAGAAAACCGGGATGTGTTGAGGTACCTGCCTTTTCCTCCATCCCCTGAAGAACTGGAGAAAGCCAATGGGCAATTCGTCAAGGCATTTCAAGAGAGTGTAGATTCATTGAACCATTTGAAGCAGTATTCCAAGGACGCGGAGGATAAAGCAGCCCTGAAGATTGAAGAGTTGAATGAGAAACTGAACAAGCTGGGATCGATTTCCCAGAAAGAGGAGAGGGGAATATTCATTTTTAGGGAGATCTTCATCGGGTCACCGAACATAGGAAACAAAGCAAAATGGAAGCCTCAGGATTATCTAAAAAATGTAAGGGGCCATTTCAGATCCATCTCGGAAACCCTGGATAATACAAAAGCAGCCATTGCCGAATCCATTATGACAGAACTGGCAAAACGTTTGACCAGCTATATCGAGACTTATGAAAAGGCTAAAGAGGAGCGAAACTTGCTCGACTTCCATGACCTCCTCATTTTCGCCAGAAACATGCTCAAAGACCATCCAGAGGTTCGGAAATACTTCCGTGGCCGCTACAAGTTCCTGCTGGTGGATGAATTCCAGGACACCGATCCCCTGCAAGCAGAGATCGTCTTTTTTCTTTCCGAAGCGGAGAAGGGAAGGGCATCTGAATGGAAAGATGTCAAAATTGCACCGAAGCGTCTTTTTCTCGTGGGCGATCCCAAACAGAGTGTCTACCGGTTCCGCCGCGCTGACATCGAAATGTACGAGGACGCCAAGATCCGGATGGGTAAAAGCCATCTCCTTACCATTTCACAGAATTTCCGTTGTGCGCCCTCTCTTGTTCAGACCGTGAATAGGATCTTTGAGGAGATTATCAGACCTCCGGAGGATGGGCAGTACCAGCCGGGATATGTGCCTCTCTATTTTGGCCGTCAAAAAGAGACTGTCCCATCGGAGCACGGTACCGTGCTTCTCTATCCGCCAAGAAATGGAAATATCGTGATGGAGCGTGTTGATGAATGTCGCTTATGGGAATCCCGCTGCATCGCTTCTTTCATTCAAAAGCTGGTGCGTGAAGACAAATGGCAGGTCTGGGACGATATAGATGAGTCCCTCCGGCCTGTGATGTTCCGGGATATTGCCATCTTGATGCGAACGTATACCCCTCTGCGTCCTCTAGAAGAAGCCTTGAGGTTCTATGAAGTGAACTACCGGGTGGTCGGCGGGAAATATTTCTACAAACGCCAGGAGGTAGAGCAGCTTCTGGCCGTTCTCCAGGCGATTGACAACCCCAACAATAAGGTTGCTCTGGTCGCAGCCCTGCGCTCACCCTTTTTCGGGATCTCCGATGAGGAACTCTTTCTGTTTCATGCCGGAGGAGGGAGTTTAAATTACCTGGAAGAAGCTCAGGGGACAGCATTGGAACAACCCTTCCGTCTCCTTCGGGAGCTCCACGAGAAGCGCAACCAGGCAAGTGTTGCGGTCCTTCTGAAAAGACTCTATGAAGTGACAAGCGGATTGGTTCTCTTTTTACTCAAACCACAGGGAGAGCAAAGGGTCGCGAATCTCCTCAAGATAGGCGACGTTGCACGGGCTTTAGATGAACGTGGAATGCTTAGCTTCAGAGGCTTTGTGCGCTGGCTTTCTGAAAGGCAGGAAGAAGAGGCTGAGGAGGAGGAACCGCCCACTGTGGAAAGGGGTGATAATTTCGTTCGGCTCCTGAGCATTCACAAAGCCAAGGGGCTTGAATTCCCCGTGGTCATCCTGGCGGACCTAGCCCATAAACCAGTGGGTCGTGAGAATTTTATCATCGACCGCAAGGGTCAAAGGATTGCTGTAAAGGTAGGGAGGAAGCAGGATTGGCTCCGGACAAGAAATTTTGAGGCGATGAATGAATGGGAAGAAATGCGAGGGAAAGCAGAAGAGAAGCGTCTTCTTTATGTTGGGATGACAAGGGCACGGGACTTTCTCATTCTTCCTGTCTACTGGGTGAAGGAGAAGAACGGAGAGAAGGAGGTGCCCGAGGGAAGTTTTCTATATTGCCTTAAACCGTATCTTGTCGAACCTGGAAGAATCCCATTTGGAAAATGGAATGAGGATATGATGTTTTATGATACCAATAAACTTGAACTTGAACCGGGAGAAACGACTCCCTTCCGATACCCCTTGAATCTTGAGGAGACAGTAGGAAAAGATTCCGAATTATTGCTGTCTCAAAGAGAGCAGTGGAAGGAAGAGCAGGAGAAAATAAAGAAACAGGCAGGGCTGGGTCGCTGCCTTAGGACTGCTATTGAGCAGATCAAGACTCCGGAAGAGATTGAGAAGGACGATGAATGGGTGATCTCACCGGTGACCAAGGGAGAAGGAGCAGTCTTTGGAAAACTCGCCCACCGTCTCTTTGAGAAAGTGGATTGGAGCCAGCCGGATCTCCTTGAAGAAATGGCGGTCATTGAGGGGAAAGACCTTGGAGCTTCAGGGCCCATGATAAAAAGGGCAGGGGAGATGGTAAGGAAGGCAATTGGTTCTCCGATTCTACAGCGGGCCGTAGAATCGGCTAATTATGAAAAGGAAGTTCCTTTCGCTTACAAAGACAATGGGACCATCTTCGAAGGGGTAATGGATGTTGTTTTCAAGGAAGAGGACGGCCTGGTCGTTCTTGATTTTAAGACGGACTTAGTCGAAAAGAATGAATTGAACCTCAAAATCGAACATTATCAACCCCAGGTGAAGGTATATTCCGACGCTATCAAGACCATCTTCGGCCAACCTCCCAAAGAAGTTATTCTGTTTTTCCTCCATCTAATGGAACCAGTTTCAGTGAGGGCAATTAACTAGGAGTTCTGGTGGGATGAAGAGCTGAATTTTTCAAAATCATCGTTGTGTTGCTTTTCTGCTATATCGGGACAGTTTTCCTGAAGAAGCAACCCCCAAGCGCAGTGGTCCTAAAATCATTGGCTTCAAGGGCCGTAGGCCCGCTCCTCCAACTCGCCATGCCAAGAAAATTGAATTAACAAATGTCGGAAATTCCTGTATGATTAGGGCAGATTTGTTGCGAGAGGGCTGAACGAATAAAAGGTGGTTAAGAATGCTTAATAAAAATAGGAAGTTGAAAAATGAAAGAGAACTCCAGAAAGCAATTTTGCGGGAAAAGGTAAAGGGCACTTCTGATTTAGAAATTGGGAAAAGATATGGAGTTACATTCAGGTTTATTGAACGACTTATGACTAGGTTGCAAGGAGTGAATGTCAGTTCTTTAAAAGAGGAAATTGGGCAACACATAGTGGGGAATATAGGGGGAATTGGTCGCCTTATATTCCAAGAAATGTGATACTTAAATATTCAAGAGAGGGAGAGACTGTTTTAGATTATTTCTGTGGAGCAGGCACGACGGCAGTTGAAGCGAAGTTATTGGGAAGAAGGTGGATTGCCTTTGATATAAACGATGGTGCAATAAAGAAGGCAAAGGAAAATCTGGATTTTGAAGCTGAGCCAAAACAGAAAATTCTTTTCCCCGGAAATTTGGAACCTGGCCAGATTTACGAACCTGAATTATCGGTTCGAGATGCTAGAGATTTATCATTCTTAAGAAAGGACTCAGTAGATTTAATTTGTGCTCATCCTCCCTATGCAGACATTATTCATTACACTGATTCGGAAGAGTCCGATCTGTCATTTTTTAGTATAGATGAATTTTTGAATGAGATGTCCAAGGTTGCTAAGGAAAGCCATAGAGTCCTAAAGCCAGGAAGACAATGTGCCATTCTAATAGGAGACACTAGAAAGAAAAGACATGTCATTCCATTGGGTTTTAAACTGATAAATGTTTATTTGGATGCCGGCTTTAGATTGAGAGAACTTATAATCAAGAGGCAACATAACTGCAAAACTACAGGATTTTGGTATGCTAATAGTCTAAAATACAATTTTTTGTTATTGGCGCATGAGTATCTACCCATCTTTGAAAAACCTATTATGCCAATTTTTTCAAATGAGAGAGACGAATTGGAAGGTTATAGTATGGGTGTTCCTACCTTACAGAGACCCGTGCTAAAGAAGAAAGTGGATAGCTATGAAACTACAACAGTATGGATTTTCCCTGACAAGGACTTCGAAGAACGTTTAAATAAAAACGTGGTTCATAGATACTCTGATGGGAAGGCATACCCAATCATAACATTTGTCTCTCAATCCAAGAATGGAAAGGATTTTGGCAAGGAAAGGGAACGAAAAATTGGAAAATTACTCTTTATCAAATCTCCATTTTTAGGTAACAATTCCTCCTCTTTAAATATTGAATTCTACTTACAACAGATGAAGGAGATTGTATTCCAAAAATTATGCAAAATTTCTGAAGGTGGATTTATCGTCATCCAAACCCAAGATGTAAGAGTGGATGGCTATATAGAGCCTCTTGCAAAAAGGTTGGTGGATGTGTTGATATATGATAATTTGTGGCTGAAAGAAATTATAATTATTATTCAAGAAAGCTCGAACTCAAACGTTCAGAACTCAGAAGATTACTTGACGATAACTCACCAATATCTACTTGTATATGAGGTGAAGAGATGAAGATGTCGATCTTGAAACTTAAACTCTATGGCTCTACAAATTTCAGATTTGCATTGGCTGGCAGAACGGTCTTCTAACGGGGGCCAGCCGGAATAGAATCATACTACAGAGGCAGGAAAGCTTGGAACGAGCTGTTTGGTATAGTAAGAGTCGAGGTTACCTTGCAAAAAATGATACTGTCTGCCCGGGCTGGATGATCTGCAATCCGTAAGAATAAACGTAAAACGACATCTTGTGGCGGCCCCAAAATTAAAAGGTGGGGTATATATTTTTGTGCTAGAGGCTTAAGTGGTGATCTAGGAATAAGTGGAAAAAGGAGGTGATGAGGTGAAGAAGTATCTGAACAAGAAAATGGAGACTATGGACCCTGGTGAGCTCCGGAGGATTCAGGAGGAGAAGTTTTTGAAGCAACTTGATTACGTTTTCGAAAAATCTCTATTCTACCGTAAGAAGTTTGAAACATGTGGGTTGGCCAAGGGAGATATAAAAGGACTTGCAGATCTGCCCAAACTTCCTTTTACAGAAAAGGATGAGCTGAGGAAAAGCCAGGAGGAGTATCCCCCTTTGGGGGCGCATTCGGCAGCACCCATGGAGCATGTGATAAGAATCCACTCATCATCAGGAACCACGGGCGTCCCAACGTTCATCGGAATTACCCGTCATGATCGAGATATCTGGACGGAGATCACGGCGCGGTCACTGTTTGCTAAAGGACTCAGGAAGGGTGACATTGTGATCCACGCCGTGGGACTCACCTTTTTCGTCGGTGGTCTTCCGGTTAAGGACGCTACTGAATATATCGGGGCCACTTTTGTTCCAATAGGTACGGGAGCCTCCGATCGGGTTGTTTTGACAACGAAAATGCTCCGCGCCAATGCCCTCCACAGCACCCCTTCTTATGCGCTTTATCTTGCTGAGTTTGTAAGAAAAAAATACGGAATGAATCCTGCCGAGCTTGGTTTCAGGAAAGCGGTTGTGGGAGCGGAGCCGGGAGGTGGAGTCCCTTCCATAAGGAAAAAGATTCAGGAGGAGTTTGGGTGCCTCCTCTGCGAGGGTTTGGGCAATTCGGATGCCGCCCCTATTATTTTCGGTGAGTGTCAGTACCAGCAGGGGATGCACTTTTGCGCTCAGGAATATATTGTATGCGAGTTAATCCACCCCGATACCGGTGATGTGATAGAATTCAGCGATGGTGCGGAAGGAGAACTCGTTTACACGCTGATTGATCGGGAGTGTTGCCCCTTGATGAGGTTTCGGACTCATGACCGGGTCGTTGTTTGGACTTCCCCCTGTCCATGTGGGAGAACAAGTTTTCGGTTACGGTGCATCGGAAGGACAGATGACATGCTGATCGCTCTGGGTGTCAATGTTTTCCCTTCTGCAGTCAGGGATGTCATCGCCTCATTCATTCCGCGCACGACAGGAGAAATGCTCATTCTTCTCGACAGACCGGGACCCAATGTGGAGCCTCCTCTTAAGGTCCAAGTGGAGTATGCTCAAGGGATTGAAGATCTCCAACGGTTGAAGAAGGAAATAGAAGAGGAACTTAGGCAGAGACTACTTTTCAGGGCGGACATACAGGTTGTTCCGCCTGGGACACTTCCCCGTTATGAGATGAAGGCGAAACTTGTAAAAAGACTATACGGAGAAGAGTAATGGGGGCGGACAACAGAAAAAGGAGGTGTTGTTATGAAACGGTTACGACCTTAAGGTATTCCAACTTCTTTCCACCCGTTCACAAAGTGAGCCTGCTCGCAGAGCAGTGGTGCAAGGAAGTTGAAAAAAGGACGAACGGGAGGGTGAAAGTTGACTATTTCCCTGGGAGTAGCCTTACACGACCCACCGAGACGTACGACAGTTTGTTGAAAGGGATTGCTGACATCGGATTGAGTTTTTGCTCATATACAGCAGGACGCTTCCCTTTGACTGAAGTAATTGACCTCCCACTAGGTTACAAGAGCGGGTATGTGGGGACGAAAATGGCCAATGCCTATTACAAGAAATTCACACCGAAGGAATTTAATGATGTGAAGGTTATTTACC
>SMTZ1_10005014_pt1 | contig 13300 bp, 9 predicted proteins | sample DeeMarSWOR136_30_FD_25667 | JGI IMG/M metagenome (IMG submission 25667) | reverse complement strand
GCGATATGTGGGATTTACAGCTACCACAGGAGATGCTTCTGTTAGACCCCAACCATGTTGGATGATAAGATCCTTAACCTTACATTTTTCCTGTGCGAGATTGTCAAATCTTTCAAGAAGTTCAAGAGGGATCGGTGCCGCTCCGTTATTAATTATTTTTAGATTTGTCCAATCATATCCTTTATTATTCGGGTCTTCGAGGTGTCGAACTACTGCTAAAAATATAGGAGGGACGCATAGGCTATAGGTAATTTGATATTTCTCAATAAATTCACAGAATTCTTTAACGTCAAATCGCGGTGTAATAACTTGTGCTGCACCTAGCCAAATCGCTTGATTCATGCACACATTTAATCCATAAATATGATAAAGAGGAAGCACGGTCATTGCAATATCTAGTTCACTTAACTCGAAAAGTTGGGATATTTGAATTACATTTGACACGATATTATAATGGGTAAGCATAGTCCCTTTGGGTAAACCTGTGGTTCCACTTGTATACACAAGAGCTGCGAGATCTTCCTTAGCATTAAATTTATATTCTGGAGGGTTTGGGTTTGTTTCTGTCATTAATTTTGACCATCCAATCGTTCCTTCTGGTATATTTAGTTTGCTATCATTTTCTTCTGACTCTATGATGATAATATTTTTAAGGTTTGTTTGGTCTTTAACCGATGCCACATTGGAGTATACAGGTTGAAAAACGATAATAGTTTCTGCTCCCGAATCATTTAGTTCATATTTTACTTCAGTTTCTTTAAATAATGGGTTCATAGGCACTAATATCGCCCCTGCTTTTTCTAATCCATAGAAAGAGATCTCCCATTGAATTGAATTCGGTCCATATAAAGCTACTCGATCTCCCTTCCTTACTCCTAAATTCTTTAATACTGTAGCAAAGAGATCTACTTTTTCTTTAAATTCTCTAAATGTCATTTTAATAGGATAGAGAAATGCAGATCTATCTGGAAATCTTTCTGCGGTATCTTCCAGGACTTTATAAACGGGAATTTCAGGGTAATATAAATGTCCTCTTTTGAATTTAACCAATATTTTCACTTCTTTTAAAAATTATCATATCAAATACTAATATTTATTATTTATAATTTGCCGCATTTCAATAAATAATTTTCACTTCTGTAAATTCAATAATTAGTTTTTTAAAGAATCCCAAAGATTTAAGTACGCTAAAAATGAAGAAAGCTATTAATATTTTGGAAGAAAAAATAGCTTTTAAAAAAAAGCTTAAATAAGGAAAAGACATAATTAAATATTGCAAAGAAATCTCACATTAACGAAATAGCTTTCAATATAGCTTATAATTATTAGATTAAATATAGAGAAATAGGAGGAATAAAATAATGAAAGATTTAACTGTTATTTTGAAAAATAAGCCTGGTACGTTAGCTGATATGGGGGAATCATTAGGAAAAATGGGCATTAATATGGAGGGTTTATGTGGACTTCCTATAAAAAATGAAGGTGTTATTCATATTTTAGTTGAAGATGAAACCACGGCTCGTTGGGCGCTTGAAGAAGCCGGATTTGAAGTACGTGCTGTACGTGAAGTTTTGGTTGCAGATATCGGCCATATTGCGGGAAAGCCTGGTAGCGGGGGGAAAATGGTTCGTAAGATAGGTAATGCAGGTATTAATATTGATCTAATCTATCTTGCTGAAAATAATAGAATAGTCCTCGGAGTTGATGATTTAGAAAAAGCTCGTATTGCTTTAGAAATGGATTAAAGCATAATTACTCAAAACTACCCTGCTCCAGTTCCCGAGGTCGTTGGAATTAAAATTAATTTCGACTTTTTCCCCAAAGGTTTCGACTTTGCATAACTACATTCATATAAAGTCTTATCTTCACATTCGTAGAGATAATAGATCATTTTTGCTGAATCCATTACAGATCCACCACCAAACCCAATAATTATTTCGGATTTAATTTTCCTTGCTATATCAGCTCCCTCTATAATCATTTGATCTAATGGTTCTGGAAGAACTTCTTTAAAAAAAGAAACTTGGTTTGATTTAAGGTATTTATTTATGAGATTACCATGTATTTCATATATTTGCTTATCAGTGACAACTAATATCTTTTTATTTTTCTGATTTTTTAACTGTTTTAAAATATCTTTCCCAAAATATGTTGTAGGAATTTTAATTCTGCTTAGAGACATAGAATTTCGCTAAATTTAGAGTATTCCCTCCTAGGATCAAATAATTAATTATTAGCAACTATTTAACATTTTTGTTAAATAATCTTTTGATTAAAATCTTTTTTAAATAAATTCATATTAACTAGTAGAATTTACAGGATCTTTGAGCATTATCTTTTAGAATACGTGAAATGTGAAATAATAAATTTTATTATAATTTAAAAAAAATATAATGAATTTCATGAAAAATATATATTCTTTCTTATCAGAGGTGTTATTTTATGAAAGTAACAGTCCCAGAAGAACTCTTTAGAGCAAAAAAATCAGGAGCTCTTTTACCTTTTTTTGGAGCGGGTGTTAGCGCAGCGCTAGGGGTTCCTTCTTGGAAAGGTTTATTGAAAGAGATTTCTGAGAAAATTAATTGCCCTGATGCGTTAAAAGAGAGAGTTCATGCATTAGATTGGGATACCGATTTTGAAGAATTATCTTTAGTTGCTTCTGAACTAATGAAAGCTTCAGGGGATATCCAAGTATTCATGAATTTTCTACAAGAATCCCTAAAGCCCGAGATCTCAGGTGATATGCCTGAAAGATTTAAAGCAGTATCTGAGCTCCGCGATGATTTACCTGGTTTGGTAACTACTAATTTTGATACGGTTCTTGAGGATTATTGTGGATTTGCTCCCAATGAGATAGTATATCGGAATTATGAAGATTTACTGAAAAGACTCCAGCAGAAAAAATTTTTATTCAAAATTCATGGAGATCCCAATAAATCTGATCTTATTGTATTTACAAAAGAACAGTATGAAAAGCTTGAAAATGATGATACATATCAAGAAGTGCTTAAACAAATTTTTTTACAATGGGCTATAATATTTGTAGGGTATTCAATTACTGATACTTATATTTTAAAAAATTTAGAATATTTACATAGAAATTTCGTTGATGAGTTAGAGGTATTTGCTCTTTTACCGGATGCAGAATTTGAACTCCAGAAGCATCTTCGCCGTATAGGAGTTCGTGTAATTCCCTATACTGTTGGAACAGGTGTATCAGCACATTCAGCTGTTGATGCTTTTTTAGCCTTATTAGATTCAAATGATTTCATACCTGCTCCAGAATCAGGATTTCAAGGGAGAATAGATGAAATTAATAATATAACCCAAGCTTTGATTGAAAAACAGGCAGTATTAGTTGAGCTTGTGGGACCTGCAGGTATAGGTAAAACACAATTAGCAAGAGCTGCTGCTCAAAATATACGACAAGAAGAGGGTACCAGTGGTACTTTCGGTACATCTATATTCGTGGATTTAATAAATAAACAAGGTTCCAATTCCCTTATATATGGTATTAGGGATGCGCTAGGGTTATCGGAAACAATTACCGAAAAGGAAGAAATTTTTAATGAAGTTGCCTCCCGTCGTGCATTAATTATCGCTGATAATGTTGAAGATCCACTTAATCAAGAAGAAGCACTTAAAATTGATTTTATTAATGCGTTAGTTGAATTATGTGTAAAATTAGAAAGACATGGAGCATTTATTATAACTTCAAGAACGGCTCTTAGCGATGAAATTATATCACGCATCGGAAATATTGATAAAACAATTAGAATTAACTTAGGACCTTTACAATATGAAGAAGCTCGAGAACTTTTTATACTTGAATCGAAATCAGAACTGATCTCTGAAATTGGGGAAAAAGTATTAAGACGTCTTTCTGCAAATCCCGGTTCTATTAGGATTCTTGGGCGTCGAGTTGCAAAATTATCGGATATAGGGAAAGAAAATCTTTTTCTAAACTTATTAGAAGATCCAGAAAAAGCTTCCAGAGCAATATTAAATACAACTTTCGAGCTTTTACCCGAAGATAGCCGCTCAGCTCTACAAGTTGCATTAGCTTTCCCCGCTGGTTTATCCCCCGAACTTGCTAGATTTGAGATCGGAGAGAAATTTACAGAATTATTGGCTCCAGCTTTACAAAACGGTTTGCTTTTAAGAGCAGGAGGTCGATATCGTAGTATAGAATCAATTAGACAATTAATATCCTCAAATGAAGTTACAGAACAAACGTTATTGAAAGCTATTGATTTTTATGTAAACGAGATAAACTTATTTCAAAATGAGCAGAAAAAAGGAGTTATGAAGCCATCAAATGCTACCTTTTTATTGGAAGAATATACTAATATCTCTAGTTGTGCTAAGATTGCAGAACAATTAGATCATGTGAAATTACAAGGATTAACATCATCTATCTGTATATTCTTTAAATGGTCCGGGTTTTTAGAAGATCCTACAAGATGGATTAAGACTGTTTATACAAGTGATGTTATTAAGTCTTATGATGTAGGGTTACTTCTCTTATATGCTAGTACCCTTGCTAGTTTCGGTAGTCCAGAAAATAATACACTAGCAGAAAAAATGTATAGAAGGATTTTAGAACATTATGAAAAGCAAACTGAATTGAGTTCTTTATCTCGAATTCGTATGATACAGGCGTCGGAATTCCTTGCTATTCTTTTAATGAATATAGGGGGTAAAAAAAATTTAGCAGAAGCAGAAAATCTTCTAAGAAAATCATTAATATTAAAAAAGGAACATTTGGGTGATTCAAATGAAGAACAAGCGGATATTGCTAAAACCACTGATGCATTAGCAAATCTATTATTAAGTTTTCAAGGGGAAGCAAATTTAAGAGAAGCGGAAACCCTAATTCGCGAAGCATTTACTATAAATGAACAATTAGCCGAAATTGACCCCCGTGTAAAATTTAATCTTGCTGGGTCAATGCTATCTTTAGCAAAAGTATTGAAGCGATCTGAAGAACCTGTAAAAGTAGCTGAAGTTGAAAAACTATGTAGTGAGGCTGTGAAGATACATAGAGAAGCAGTTACGATTATTCCTGGTGCAAAGAGGGCTTTAGTGCAATCCTTAACAGAATATGCTAATATTTTAACAATACAAAGAAATATAGATAGATATCAAGAAATAGAAGACATGTACCGAGAGGCAATAAAGATTCAAAGAGATTTAGTTAAAACCCAACCTTCATTGGAACGGGGTTTAGCTTATACTTTATATTCGTTAGCTATTCATTTAAGAATGGGGGGAGAAACTAACTTTGACGAAGCTGAAGCTTTACAGAGGGAAGCTTTGAGTATATTTAAGAATATTACTGAGACAATGCCTTCTGCTTTAATAGATCTCGCCCAAACTATGTATCAATTAGCTATTTTTATACGAGATTTTGATGATAAAGACAAGTTAAATGAAGCGGAGTTGATGCTTCGTGAATCACTGTCTATAGCAAATAAAGTCGAAGAAATGGGATTAAACGCGTCTAAATTAATAATGCAAAATTCGATAGCATTAGCCCAATTACTTAAAATTATAGGAGGCAAAGACAGATTAGAAGAAGCAGAGCTTATTTATCGAAAGGTTATTAGTATGATGAAAGAAGAGGCTAAATATTCACCGCGTGTAAAATGGAGTATACCATCTATGAATACTAATCTAGCACAATTGATAATTTTAAAAGGGGAAGAAAAAAATAAAGTAGAAGCAATAGCGTTATATAGGGAAGCGATTAAAATTCAAGAGGAATCGATTAAAGTAATTCCGCAATTAAAAGTTAATTTAGCACTTACTAAAATGAATCTTGCAAATTTTTTAGAAAATTTTGGCCAAGGGGACCAACATAATGAAATTTTATTTCTATATCAGGATGCTCTAAAGACCATCAAAGCTTTATTGGATTCAGATCCTCGATTGCGTGGACCTATGGCGCATATAATGCTCGCTTATGCTAATTATATTGCTACTAAAGGTAATATTAAAGCTGCAGAATCATTACTGAGGGATGCTTTAGAAGTTAATCGACAACTTGCCAAAGAATTTCCTACGGAACTATTTAGAGTTTCAGATATTCTAACTAGTTTAGGAGGATTTTTAAGAATGATGGGAGGATTAGCAAACTTTAATGAAGCTGAGAAGTATTATCGGGAGGCATTATCAATAAAGAGAGAATTAATGAAAACTAGTCATGGAATTAAAATAGATATTACAGCACCAACTACAGAATTAGCTAAAATATTAATTATTTTAGGTGGAGCACAGAAATACGCTGAAGCGGAAAATCTACTACTTGAAACACTAGACCTAAATAGAGAACAAGTTAAACAAAATCCTATGGCATCATTGAATACTGCTATTACTTTATCTATTCTAGCAAATCTTTTGAATAGATTCAATGATCCCACAAAATTAAGGGAAGCTGAAGAAAGATATAGGGAAGCTTTAGAGATATATAGAGAATGGGTTAAAACTACACCAGTAAAGATTGGAGATCTTGCACTTACATTGTTGAATTTATCATTATTATTAATAAAGCTGGGAGACCCTCAAAAAATAGAAGAAACCGAGAAGTTATTAATTGAAGCTTTAAATTTATATAGAGAAAACAAAAACAACATACCAGAAGCAGAAAAAAATTTATACAAAACTGAAAGTACATTGGTAGACCTTTATCTCCGATTAGGTAATAAAGATAAATTATTACGAGCAGAATCATTATGTAGAGAAGCTCTTAATAACTTAAAGAGTCAAACTCAAGTGAAAGGCGTAGAAATTCCTATAATGGATACATCCTATAAATTGGCTAATATACTATTATCCTTTGGTGGAAGAGAAAACTATAATAAAGCAGAAATGATACTAAGAGAGGCTTTAGCTTATGCAAGAACCCATGTTATAGATTCCGCTCAATTCCAAGTTACATTTGCTCGGATTGAATATGGGTTAGGACTAGTTTTAGCTAACTTAAGAACTGAACAAAATTTAGTTGAAGCAGAATCACTTTTGAAAGATGCATCCAATATCCAGCGAAAATTTGCTCAGACATTCCCAGAAGTTAAAGCTGATATGCTTAAAAACTCATTTTTACTAGCAGAATTATATACTCAACGCAGAACTAAAGATAATTTAATACAAGCAGAGATTTTATATCGAGAGGTGTTAAATATGTTTAAAGCTGATCCAAGTTTATCTCAGAACCCTGATTCTGATATTTTAAATGTTAATGTAAAACTCGCAGATGTTCTGCAAGTAATTGGGACTATTGAAAAAGTTAGTGAAAGTGAGGAAATTTTAAAACAATCTTTAATAAAAGTAAGACAGATGGCAGAAACGGCACCAGATGTGAAAATAAATATTGCTATTATGCAGCATAATTTAGGTAGAATCTTAGAATCACAAATAAAATTAGGAAAAAAAGAAAAAATTAATGAAATTGAAGCTTTAATGGACGAAGCTATTATGATATGCAAAGAAGAAGTGAAAGAAAAACTAAATTTAAAGATGAATTTAGCAGAATTCGAATTTTTTCTAGCAGCAAACTTAAAGCTGTATGGCCCTCCTCAAAAATATAATAAAGCGGAATTATTGTATAATGAAGTATTGAACATTTTTAGAGAAATGGAACAAACACCCGATATCAAAGGAAGAATTTCTAAAACTTACTCTCAATTAGCAGGATTATTAGAGAAAATTAATCGTATTGATGATGCTGAAGTACTCCACCGTAAGGCTTTAATGATAGCTAGAGAACTAGCAGACTCAAATCCAGAAATAAATGAATATTTAGGCAGTCGAGCTTATTATTTAGCAATTTTTCTTAAAACTAATAAAGCATCTGCAGCAAAGGAAGAAATATTAGAACTGTTTCAAGAAGCTAAAGACTTTTACCGTAAGGCTGGTAAAGAGAATTTGATCAAACAGGTAGAAGAAGCTGAAAAGAAAAATGCGTAATAATTCAAATTTTAACTATAATTTTTTTAATTTAAATCCTATAAGGTTCTATTTTTAAAAGCCTTCCGCATCTAATCGCTCATTACATAATGTATCGCATTTTTTTATATAGGGATTATTTCTTTTTACATGAATAAATTCGATATTTTTATACTTCTTACTGAGTTTAAAGATTTTATTGAGTAAATCTGATAAATGCGGAGAATTGATTTTCCATTTTCTATTAATTTGTTGGATTGCTAAATAACTATCAGAAAATACTTGGAGATGTTCTGTATGAAATTTCTCCGCTACTTTTAAAGCGTTGATAATTGCTCGATATTCTGCAGTGTTGTTTGTAGCGGTTCCAATAAAGTCACACCCTTTATGGATAATCTGGCCATCATGAACAAATAGAAAACAACATGCAGCAGGACCAGGATTACCGCGAGCAGCGCCATCGGTATAAATTTTTAGAATATCTTCTTTGTTTATTAGTTTTTTATTCATATCAATACTTAACCAAGATTTAAATTTAAATAATATAGTTATTTTTATAGGTTTCAATTTTAGAATTTTTATAAGATTAGGAGAGGTAGCATGTACCTCTCCATAGTAAACCCCTAAGATCTAGTCGTTTAAACGGCAGATTTCATTCTTGCACGTCTCTCATTGTTGTCAGGCAACACGTGAACTGAAACAGGGCCAACTTTAAGATATCGACCCAATACTTCCCCAGCAACTACACTTTAGCTTCTATTGAATTGTTTTGAATTCTCTCTTGATAGCATGTCGAGAGCTTGTTAAAATTGTATACATAACAATCAGAGATAACAAATAAAAGGGTTAAGGAGTCCATTTTTTGCCTCTGATTTAAATTATTTATTCCTTCATATTCGGTTTTTAAATTTAAATCGATAAAATCAATTAATTTTTTGTCATATTTATGAAAAATATTTTCTGGATCAGAACTTCCTGCAATTAAAAAATTTTAAATAATCTAATTTTTATTTAGTTTTTATATAGGTTGTTTCTCGACAAAATTATCTAATGAGAGGGTTTTTAAAGAGAAGAAAAATGTATGATGCAATCTTCAAAGTTATAATTTTCGGAGATGCAGGAACGGGTAAAACAACTTTAACAAAAAGGTATATGACCGAATTATTTACCCCTGACACTACTATGACAATTGGAGTTGATTTTGAGATAAAGGATTTTGAGCTAGATGGAAAGCATGTAAAGTTAATGGTATGGGATTTTGCTGGTGAAGAAAGATTTCGGTTTCTTTTACCTAAGTATGTTAGTGGTGCTATGGGTGGGATTTTTTTGTATGATATTACTAACTATTCTTCTCTTTCTCATATTGAAGATTGGTTGTCCGTTATTAATGAAGCTGATTTAGAATTTCCAATTATTTTAGCAGGAAGTAAGGCAGATTTAGAAAAATATAGGGAAGTCTCCATTAAAGAAGGTATGGTTATTGCTAGATCAACTGGTTTAGATGAATTTATTGAATGTTCAAGCAAGACAGGAGAAAATGTAGAAAAATTATTTGAAGCATTAACGAAAAGGATGTTAAATATAGCATATCTTCAATCATAAGCAATTTTAAATTTAGTTAAAATTTAAATAACTTATATTTAATTACGTACTTTTCTTAATTAAGAGATTTTTAGTATATTAACTTAAAATCAATTTTAACTTGATAAAGATTAGACTTTTATCAATTATATTTAAACTATCGATAGAAAATGAAGATTTTTAAGTTATTCAAACAAAGTACTTTCAAATTTACTGGGATCTTCATTCCTATTTATCGTATGTTTGAATTTAAACGGAATGGAAGGTTATAGAAATCTAAAATTTGCACTCGAAAATTGGGTTTTGAAATGAATCGCATTATGATCTTTATTGATAACAGCAACATTTTCAATGGTTTTAAAAAATATAAAATTAAAGCAGATTATGAAAAGTTGAAGAATCTTATAACTATGAACCGAGTATTAGTAAAGATTATTTTATATGAGGGGGTTGTTTATCCTATTAGTTCAAATAAAAAGAAGTGGTATAAAAACTTAAGTAATAATAGTGGATATATTATTAAAACGAGTTTTGATAAGATAACATTTGATGAAGCTATTGAAAAGAAAATTGATATACAAATCGCTATTGATATAATTTCATTTGCTTATGAGGATGCATATGATACAGCGGTTTTGGTATCTGGAGATGGGGATTTTGTCCCTGTTGTAAAAAAAGTAAAAGATTTAGACAAAAATGTGGAAATATGGGCATTTAAATACTCTTTCGCGAATGCATTAAAGGAGACAATTGAACAGGAGAAAGTTTATTATCTTGATGATATATTAAATAGAATAAAAATCTAATACCTTATCTTAAAATGCCAGTAAATTACGAAATTTTAGTATCTAACTTAATGCGGACTTTACCTTTTGTTAATGCATTAACTATAATTGAAGGAAGGGCTGAAATTGTGTATTCAACAAATAATTGGGACATAAAAGCAGATGTTGATGAAATTATATCTGGGTGGTCATCTTTGAAATCTCAACCTATAAATGTTTCTGGTATAGAATATTTAATGAGACTATTTACAAGCGATAGATTAGTTGCAACTTCAGTAAAAGGAAAAGGTCATATTGTTGGTGTTAAAGATGATAAAAGAACAATAATTGCCCTTATTGAACCAGATGGGATTATTCCTTTTGCCTTCATAGAGATGGCTAGAGAATTAGCAGCGTTAAGGATTAAAAGAGAGGTAAATAGGATAAATGAAAGAACTGTCAAAAATAGTGAGAATTTAAAGAAAAAAGAAGCAAAAAGAGGCAAAAAGAAGCACCCACAAAAACAAAATGAACAGAAACAAGATAATATTGATACAGGATTACCCTTCACTGCTCGACTTATGGCTTATTATCGTGCTTTAGAATATAAAAAGGAAGAACCCCTCATTATGGATCCATTTGCTGAATACCTTGCTGGAGATATGACTACTTATTTAAATGAGCATATACGTTTCTCTGAAATGGATTATCCTATCGTACGTTCATATTACATAGAAAATAATTTATTGACACCTTGGTGTAAAACTGGTGAGGTATCGCAAATCCTTTTTCTAGGCGCAGGTTTGGATACACGTGCTTATAGATTTAAACATTTCAAAACAAATTTACATACTATTTTTGAAATCGATTTTCCAATAGTAAACCATTACAAAGAAAAGGTTTTGCGGGGCATGAAGCCACTCTGCAAACTGGTAAGATTATATACGGACTTTACCTCTCCCACGTGGACAACTGATTTAATAGAGAGCGGTTTTTCTGTAGATATTCCCACTTTCTGGGTATTAGAAGGAGTTGCTTATTATATGGAACAAAAAGTTATTAGCTCTTTACTCATAAAAGCGGCAGAAATTAGTGTAGAAAAAAGTCAAATTTTTGTAGATATCATGCATGCCTCAAGATGGTTTCCTTTTCCTTACACTTCCCCTAATGATTTAAGAGATCCGTTTACTAGACACGTTAAATGGGATTTAAATATAAAATCCGTCCCATCATTTTTTGAACCAACTGGTTGGGATGTGACTTGTTCTTTTGCGGATAAACATGATCAAGGCCGAAATGTTGGCCAGAAGGGTATGATTTTTATTCATGGAATTCGAAAACGTTAATTACTAATGAAAGATAATTATCTTCTAGTTTTGAGTTAAATAGTTTTGCTAAAATTTTGACGAGGTTTATAAAGTAAAAACATAATTTATTTATGCCCCTAAACATTTAAAATCGTAATGAAGACAGAAAAAGAAAAAGACGACAATGAGTCGTGCCAATCCACTAATAATCCCAGCAAGTGGGATGGAAGAACAATAGAAATTGATGATGCTGGGACGGGAGATCTCGTCGGAGATGCTTTCATTGGCTTTCGAGATACAGAAACTGGAAAGATTATCTTTCAATCGATCCCTGTAGGTCTCTATAACAAAGAAAATAAGGATGATGATCGTCCAAAAAAACATATAGTTAAGATTGTAATCAAGGGTCTTAAAGAACTCAATCATACTAAAGGAGATAGGATACTTCTATGTAGGGGGACTTGTTTCGATCTTGTTAGAGAATATTTTAATGAGAATAATATATACTACGAGCCTGCAATCATAGAAGGTGAGCTCCAAGATGCCGTAGAAGGCAGATTTATTCAACATTTAAGAAAGCTTGGAATAACTTCAAATAAACTTACCAGAGAATCTGGTGCTCAACGATATTTTGTACTATTTGATTGGGTGTGCCAGGATTTTCCAAAACGCGAACGCTTCGTCAAAACAGGGTTTCCCTCTTGGAAAAAGAAATGGAGAAAGATTGCTATGAGGAGATATGAAAAATATCAGAAGAGTAAATCTAATAGCAGGGACAATATCCTGAGAAGAGCAAATGAGATCTATAAACTTATGTTTGCGAAACTACATTCTTCTAAAGAAATTTCTTCGAAGAATTAATATAACCTTATTTTTAAGTTATCCTTCTATTTCTAATTATTTTATTTGGAAAAACTTTTAAGTAAAATTATTCTTTAAAAATCTTGTATTTTATTTTAAAAAGTCATCCATGGAATAACGTTTAGGTTTTATACTAGTTACTGTGTATCTTAATGAACTTATCATCTGCTGGGCTTCATGCTTAACAAGTTTACTCGCTTCTTCCTCATTACCAGCACTAATATTAAATTTTCGATATGGAAAAATATGGAATGTAACTTTCACTTCATATTCAGGCATAAGAATTTCCTCCAATTTTTAAAACAAAACAAAAAAAGATTTTTTGCTATTTTTAAAATAAATTGGCTTACTTAAAAATATTAATCAGAAAAAAGGATCTTGAAATTTGTAATAAAATTCAATAAACTCATAAAGAAGTGAAATTGTTATATATTTATGAATACTACAATCTACTATTTTACAGGAACCGGTAATTCTTTAAAAGTCGCACAAATTCTAGCCAAAAAGTTGGATAACTGCGAACTTATACCTATAGCGAAGATAATGTATAAGGAGAAATTAAAATCAACTTCTGTAAAAGTAGGCTTTATTTTTCCCCTCTATTATGCAGGGTTACCTAAAATAGTATACGATTTTGTAGAAAGATTAGATCTTGATAGTTCTAATTACATATTCTCAGTTATAACGAATGCAGGAGATATAAACGAATTACCTCTGCAGCAATTAGAAAAAATATTAAAAACTAAAAAGAAAATGCTTAGTGCTGCTTTTTTAATTACTATGCCTAATAATTATATAATAGGGTATGATATCCATTCTGAGGAACGTCAAAAAGAGTTT
>SMTZ1_10005013_pt1 | contig 13301 bp, 6 predicted proteins | sample DeeMarSWOR136_30_FD_25667 | JGI IMG/M metagenome (IMG submission 25667) | reverse complement strand
AGGTTTTGTTGACTCTCTGGGACAGCGGCTGTACGACATTATGCCAGAGAAATTCCCATCTGATGTTCAAAAGCGTTCGATCACGCTACAACATCTGTTAACGATGAGATCGGGTTTATCATTTGATAATGATGTATTTTCTGTGGAAATTTTTGCTGATAAACCGAGTGATCCAATCAAATATATTTTGAAAAAACCAATGTATGCAGCGCCTGGAGAAAGGTACTATTATCGGGATTGCGATCCGCATTTAATCAGCTACGCCATTCAGCGATTGACAGGCAAAACCCTGGAGCAATGGACAAAGGAGCGACTGTTTGATCCATTGGGAATTTCAGATTATTACTGGGTATCAGATCACAAAGGTACAACCGCTGGAGCTTTTGGATTATGGCTCAAGCCACGTGATATGGCAAAGATTGGGCAAATGGTGCTAGATCACGGTCAATGGCAGGGAGTTCAAATCGTTGATTCAAGCTGGGTAGCTATTTCCACACAGAAGCAGGTGGAAACCGAGGATCACACGGAGCCGTACATTTATCATTATGGCTATTATTGGTGGATTATTCCCCGCTGGAATGCAATTTCGGCATTTGGATCAGGAGGTAATTATATTTTTATCATACCAAGCAAGGAGATGGTTATTGTGATGACTTCGATGCCTGATGTGGACAGTGACCTATTTGATCAAAATCTGCCCAGTTTTGAGGAGTTGATTAGACCGCTGTTAGAGTAGGTGGTTCGGCAAAGCTGTTTAGATATACCCGTTAAGTATTAGTTTGTAACTTCTTACTCTACTTTTATCCCAATAATTTTAATTGCTTATGGGTATAAGAAAGGTTACTTTTTATTACTTAACGGGTATAATATCATAGAGATGTTATAAATTGGAAACAGAACGTATTTTAATTGTGCATTACAAAAATAACGATATAAAAGGAGTTTATGATAATCTAAAAGAATTGAATATTATCGAATGATTAATATATTTTTCAAGGTTGATTTAATTTGAATTATTTCTCTTTTATCCCTAATTTGCCAGTCTTTGACTGAGAACTCATAATTTACAGGAGGGCATTATGCGTTATTTGATGTTCGTTATTATGCTGTTTGCGTTTGCGGCAAATTTGGCAGCGCAGGAGGAAGAAACGCTTTTCAAAGGTGATTTCGAAAAAGGAGGATTCGGTGGACCAGTAGTTAAATTCACATCGATTAAAAATCAGGGCGCCATAATGGTTGGTGGACGCGGCGGCTGGATCATCAATCATTCGCTGGCGCTCGGAGGTGGCGGATACGGTGTGGTGACCGAAGTTGATGCACCGGCAGGAGTGCTACCCCTGGAAGGACCTCTGGATATCGAATTCGGGTACATCGGATTCGAAGTGGAATATATTATTCATCCCAAGTCCTTATTACATTTTAGTATTTACACTCTCGCCGGTGGCGGGGCAACCAATTTTGTAAAAGATGTCGGTCCTGTTACTGAAAGCAATGAACAAGCCGGTGAAACCGATTTCTTGTTCGTTCTGGAGCCGGCGGTAAATGCCGAGTTGAATATCACAACCTGGTTCCGTCTGAATGCCGGGGTGTCCTACCGTTTAACCAGTGGAGTCAATCAGGTAGGATTGGACGAAAGCGATTTCAGCGGTATGACCGCGACACTTACCTTCAAGTTCGGCAAGTTCTAAGAAGTGAGACTTCTTATGGGGCTATATCAGAAGTCAAGAATTACTAAAATTTATTATTCCGGGCATCTTCCTTCTGGTAGGCAGGTGTCCCGGAATTTCATGTTGTATAAGCTTCAGTCCTGTAGGTGCGCCGTGGCACGCATAAGCGATATGGCAAGCTGTGCCGAATGTCAATAATCTTAGAAATTAGTTCGATTCTATAAAAATAACCAATGGAGAGGGATTTAATCTGCTAGGATTTTAAACCCTACCTGAACTTTTGAAATCAAACACTAAGTTATCAGCTTCATCATCTATACCAATTCAAAAATTAGCTTGACAATCTGCAAAATTTTATTAGATTACCAGCAGTTAGCATTGCCTGTTGAAAACTTTTTCTTATAAGGATATTTCTATGGTCAATTTTGCACAACTCAATCATAAGTTTTTTGCATAGAAGTTTGGAGATAACAATGTTGCCTAAAATAAAAAAAATTTATGGAAAGGAATTTTTTACTCAATTTGTTTACTTATACTAACTTCTAACTCTTTTACCCAGCATGGTTCAACTTATACTGATAGTCGTGGGAAAAGGGTAAATTTTCCGTTGGGTGAACTATCATTTACTGACGAAAGCGTCTCCTTTAATAAAGGAATGCCATCTTCAGCCGAAAAATATAGGAAACCCGACCAGGTATTAGGTCCACCAGATTATGTAAATGATTACCAGGAACCACCGGGGTATGTAACTTTAGGGTGCGGTAGAACTTTAATTGTACGATTTTTAGATAATGCCTTGGTGGATGTTGATGGACCTGATTTATATGTGTTTGAAATAGGACCTGATATTGAATCAACAGAAATTTCAATATCAAAAAATAGGGCAAGTGCAGTGCGAGATTATTTATTAACAATAGAGGAATTGAAGAATTTTGAAATGGAAATTAACGGATATGGGGAATCCAGACCAATAGCAACAAATGACACAGAAGAAGGAAGAGAAAAAAATAGAAGAGTAGAGATATTAATAATTCCACAAAGTAAACAGTAAATTTTATAACAAAAAATTTAGCTTCAGGTGTTTGTTTGTACCGAATTCAGATGATGGACCTTAGTAAGGTGAAAAAGATGATTTTAATCGAATAGATGTCCAAAGAATTTTAATTATACTTGTTGCGGATTAGTTTTTCATTTTATGCCCCAAAGGGACTTCATTCGGTCGCTTGTGAATACAGGAATCTACTAATCGTTTGTTTATAATGAGATTTCTGCATCCGCAGAAATGACATCAATACTGTAATTCTTATCCTTAACAGGTATAACTATTATTAGGTACTTTACTCTTATAAATTGATATTTGATTAATATTTGAGATTTCTGACTCTTAGGAGAAAATCATTATACAAAAAAATTATATTGTTTTTAGGTATTTATTTTTCATAAGTATAGTTATCGTATCTTTAACTTCGTCGATAATAGCTGATACATTTGTTGTCACTAACACTAATGATTCAGGACCGGGTTCGCTAAGGCACTCAATGATTGCTGCGTGTGATTCTGCTGAACCGGATACGATAATATTTAACATTCCAACTTCGGATCCCGGTTATGATGCAGGCATGGGTGTATGGAAAATTCAACCAATAATTGCACTGCCTGAAATACGGGCTGATGGTACGGTGATTAATGGTACAACCCAGGCAGTTTTTATCGGTGGCGATCCCAATCCGCTGGGACCCGAAATCGTCGTGGACGGTCTGCAAGCTGGAGAGGCAATTGGCTTTTATGTCCATGGATCGAATAATGAGATCAGGGGAATTGTTATTCAATGTTTCAGTGCGGATTTGATCGGAATTCTCGGTGATAGTAACAAAGTTACCGGTTGTTACCTCGGACCCGATGCCACCGGTGATAACCGGTTTAATAATTATCATAGTGGTATTAAAATTACCGGTTCATGTAATATAATCGGCGGAAGCTCGGAAGCTGATCGCAATGTTGTTTCAGGAAATCAACTGAATGGTATCTTTATCTCTGGATTCTCAACTTATAATCATATTTTAGGTAATTACATCGGGATTAACGGCAGTGGGACAGATACCCTGGGGAACAGTTTCGGTATCAGGATTGCGAAATCCAATCATAATATTATTGGTCCGGGTAACGTTATATCTGGCAATATCAATGATGGACTTACTCTCCAGCAAAATTCAGACAGTAATTCAGTCATTGGTAATATCATTGGAACTAATCCCAATGGTACTATTGCCTGGGGTAACGGGAATGATGGTATTTTTATAACCGATGAGGCTTCGCATAATATTATCGGGGGCAGTACACCAGAGGAAAGGAATATCATTTCAGGAAATGGCAGCGTCGGACTGGTCATTCGTATGGAAGGTACAAATTACAACTGTGTGAAGGGAAATTATATTGGAACTGACGTTACCGGCAATAGAGCGCTTCCCAACGCAGTGAGAGGAATTTCTATCATCAGAAATGCCAAATATAATATTATCGGAGACGAGACTATTGAAGATCGCAATGTCATTTCGGGTAATATATGGGAAGGTATCTTTATCAATGGTGAAGGCACTGATGAAAATGTCATCCAAAATAACTATATCGGGACCAATGCCGATGGAGCACCACTCCCCAATGGTGAAACCGGGATTCGGATTGAGAACTATTCAGATAACAATATCATCGGTCCCGGTAATGTGATCGCCTATAACAGCGGAGATGGTATTTTAGTGTACAGCAATGCCATCGGTAATACGATAACACAAAACAGCATTCACAGCAATGAAGGCAAAGGAATCAGCACTATTAGCGGTGGCAATATTGAATTGCCTCCACCAGTGATCACCGATATTGGTTCGGTAGTGGGTACTGCACCGCCAAATTCAACCATCGAAATCTTTTCCACACTCGATGATGAAGGAAAGATTTACGAGGGAGCAACAACAGCAGATGGCAGCGGCAATTTTAACTGGACTGGAACGCCTGCTGGTCCGTTTGTCACGGCTACTGCCACTGATAGCGAGGGCAATACATCGGAATTTTCTGAACCACGAATCTCTGGTGCGATAATCGTAACTTCCACTGCTGATGCAGGTGAAGGCTCTTTACGCCAGGCGATTTATGAGGCAAATATTAATCCCGGTTCTGATTTAATTCTATTTGATATTCCCACCTCAGATGCTGGCTTTAATGGTACCATTTGGGTAATTAAACCTCTAACGAATTTGCCTAAATTTCAAGATGACGGTATCATTATCGATGGATTTTCTCAGACTGCAAATCAAGGAGATACCAATCCGAATGGCCCCGAAATTGTGGTTGATGGCAGTGATAATACAGAAGGATTTCGTGTTGGTTTTAGAGTACACTCTGCTCACAATGTGATCTCAGGATTGGTTATATCAGGATTCAGTACCATGGGAATGGAAATCTACTTCGAAGAGGGACACCACAACCGGATTACAGGCAATTACATCGGATTGACTGCCAGCGGGAATGATACTTTGGGCAACTATAGAGGCATTTCCATCGGTGGGGGTGCGAAACATAATATCATTGGAGGGATTCAATCTCATGAACGGAATGTGATATCGGGGAATTTTTATCATGGTATATCTATGATTGCTGATAGCAACACCGTTATTGGCAATTATATCGGTACTGATGCAGATGGAATGATTGCACTCGGCAATGGTGGTGCCGGAGTAAAAATGTCATCTTCTTCAGCGGGGAACCGAATTGGAGGACGCTTAAGTGGAGAGGGTAACGTAATTTCTGGAAACACCAATTACGGTATCATAATCGAAGGTAATGGTAACCAAAACAATATAATCATGGGAAATATCATTGGACTGAATGCTGCCGGCAATCATAGCCTGGGTAATATGGCAGGGATTTATCTTGCGGATAACTGCAGGAACAATGTTATTGGCGGTTCAGACATAAATGATGCAAATATCATTTCAGGAAATAAACAGGATGGAATAGCTATTTCAAGCGCTCATCATAATCAGGTAGTGCGCAATAGAATCGGTACAGATTTGAATGGTCAAGGGATTTTTCCTAATAGCCTTTATGGTATTTCTTTAATGAGTGGCGCCGCATATAATATTGTTGGACCTGATAATGTCATTTGTCATAATAAAGGTCATGGCATCGAAGTCAGCGGGGCTGAAACATTGTGCAATCGAATTACACAAAATTCGATTTTCAATAACGATGGGAAAGGAATTTTACTTTATAATGGCGGGAATGGAGGGCTTGAAGCGCCGATAATTACCAGTGTAAATCCCATCGAAGGAACGGCGCCGCCTTTATCAACTGTGGAGATTTTTTCTGATTCATTGGATGAGGGAAGGATTTTCGAAGATTTTGTCGTTACAGATGCCAGTGGTTTTTTTAGCTGGTCTGGAAATCCGGCAGGTCCTTTTATTACAGCAACTGCAATAGATGATTCCGGGAACACTTCCGAATTTTCAGCTAATCTCCCTGTTAGCGTTGATAATGAAAAAATGCTGGACGTACCACAACAGTTTTCTTTGACTCAGAATTTTCCAAACCCTTTTAATCCTTCAACTCAAATAAAATACAATCTGCCAAAAACGACTTACATTAACTTGAAAATTTATAATATTCAGGGACAGGAAATAAGAACACTGATCGATGAATTTCAAACAGCAGGCATAAAATCAGTTGTCTGGGATGGTTTGGACAACAGGGGACAACAAGTTCATTCAGGCCTGTATATTTATCAGATCAAAACACCCACGTTCTCGACCTCGAAAAAGATGGTCTTGGTTCATTAAAATTTGTAAAGTCAAAAATCAAATATTATAAACCAAAATGAAAGGATACACAATGAAAACAAAAATTTTATTTACAATTGTAATGATGTTATTAACGTTAAAAGTAACCGCTCAAACTTTTACTGAAATCACAGAAGGTGGTTGGGGACAGGGAAAGGCGAATAGCAGACCTGTATTAATCGATCTGGATAACGATGGATTGTTAGATATGATTATCGGTGACAATCGAGGAATATTATACTATTATGAACAAGATGAGCCTAAATCAATGAACTTTTCTCTTATTTCGGACAATTTGAGTGAAATAGATGTCGGCTACGGATCGGCTCCTTGCTTCACCGATCTCGATAATGACGGATTACTGGATTTAATCATCGGTCAATGGTCATCAGGAAGCCTTCAACATTACGAACAGGAGGCAATTGGCTCAACCAATTTTAATCTCATTGCAGAAAGTTTCAATGGAATCAATGTCGGCGAATATGCCTCACCTTGTATCACTGATCTGGATAATGATGGACTTCTGGATTTAATTGTGGGTGAAACCATTGGCAATCTTAATTATTACGAACAGGATGAGATCGGTTCGACAATATTTACATTAATCTCGGACAGTCTAAGCGGAATTGATGTGGGAGGCGATGCTACTCCTTGCATTATTGATCTGGATAATGATGGACTCCTGGATATGATTGTGGGCGAAGCTGCTGGCAATCTTAATCATTACGAGCAGAATGCCCCAGGATCGACTGACTTTACTTTGATATCAGACAGCTTTAACGGAATTAATGTGGATGGTCGTGCAGCACCTTTCTTTGCCGATCTGGATAACGATGGTTTATTGGATTTAATTATCGGTAACGTTGATGGTTACATCTATCATTATGAGCAAGAGAGTATTGGATCAATTACCTTTAACATACTGTCAGAAAGCATGTTCAAAAATTATGATATGGGTTTCGATTCCTCCCCAACCTTCATCGACCTTGATAACAATGGTTTGCTGGATATGATTGTCGGAGAAAGGAACTGGAATCTCAATCATTACGAACAGGATGTTAGTGGATCGATTAACTTCATTCTTAAAACCAATAACTTTAACGAGATTAGTGTGGGTGGCTATTGCACACCTTGCTTCGTTGATCTGGATAACAATGGCTTATTGGATTTAATTATCGGAGAAAGCAGTGGGAATCTTCATCATTTCGAGCAGGATGCAGCGATGTCAACCAGCTTCACCCTGATATCGGAAAACTTTAACGGAATTAATGTGGGGGCAAGATCGGATCCCTGCTTCACTGATTTAGATAATGATGGCTTGTTGGATTTGATTATTGGAGAAGGCGATGGAAAACTTTATCATTATGAACAGGATACGGTTGGTTCAGAGACTTTTATTTTTATAACTGATAGTTTAAGCGGAATCGATGTGGGAAACAGGGCGTCACCGCGTGTTCTTGATTTAGATCATAATGGTTTACTGGACTTAATGGTCGGCGAATCAACCGGTAAAATCAGACATTACGAACAGGATGCAACCGGATCAACTACGTTTACTTTAAAATCGAACACGTTTGGCAATATTGATGTAGGCGACAGGGCAAAGCCTGCCTTTGTCGATATAAACGGAGATGATTTGATAGACGTGTTTGTGGGCGAGCTATTCGGTGGTATTTATTATTTTCAACAAGATGAATCTGTCGGCGTGTTCACGGAACAAGAAGTGAACTTGTATCCCTTTAATATAAAACTTTTCCAGAATTATCCCAATCCATTTAATCCGAGTACAGCGATCAGCTATACTCTTATGAAATCAACGCATGTTACATTGAAAATTTACAACATTCAGGGGCAGGAGATAAAGACACTCATTGATGAATTTCAAACTGCAGGTATCAAATCAGTTACCTGGGATGGACTGGATAACTCTGGACAAACTGTAGCATCAGGAGTTTATATATATCAGATTAATCTTGGTGATTTATCTCTATCTAAAAAAATGATTTTGGTACGATAAAGCAATATTACCTGATAGACGAAAAATTTCCAATCTTAAACAGAATTTCAGTAAGAAAAAACTTATCGTAAAAATAAAAACCCATTGAAAGGAGATAACAGTATGTCAAGATTTAACGATTGTCACAATTATGCCTTAATATTATCGATCATTGTTTTTTTTATTACCATTCCGCTGCTCCAGGCTCAATCCAATCTCAATTGTACCCTGCATGGGCGCTGGGCTAAAGGACCATGTTACGCCATGGCTTTCAATGGCAATCTTGCCTACATTGGCACCGGCGGCTGTCTTCAGGTGTTCGATATTTCCGATCCTGCAAATCCACAAGTGCTTGGCAGCGTTAATGTAACAGCAGCAATTCGTTCCATTGCATTACAGGGAACGTATGCATTCGTTGCGACTGAAATTTCAGGAATTCATGTGATTGATATGGCTGATCCTGCCAATCCGATTGATCTGGGCATTAAAATGGACTATTTCGTGCATCAAATCTCCATAGGCGGTAATGTCTTAGTGGCAACAAGTGGTCAGGATTATACCCGTTTTTTTGACATTTCTGATCCGGTTAATCCCGTTAAACTGGCGCAATATGATACGCCCGGTTATGCCAGGGGTATATTCATTCGGGAGAATTTGGCTTACATTGCTGATAATGATTCCGGTCTGCTCATTATTGACCTCGCCGATCCGCAAAATCCAGTTGAAAAAGGGCGAGTGGTGACCGGGCAAAAAGCTTTGAACCTCGATATTTCTGGAAATTACGCTTATGTAGCGAATCGTTTCAGCCGCAGCATCAGCATTATCGATATTTCTGATCCGGTAAATCCGGTTGAAGTCAAACTCATTGAAAATTCCAAGATGCCTTCAGATCTGAAAATTCACGGTGAGTTCGCTTATTTTGCATGTTACTGGAATCGTTTAACCGTGTACCGAATTTCAGACCCGATCAATCCGGAACTTGTCAGCGAACGCACAATTGAAGGAAATCCGATTTTTATAACTTTGAAAGACAATCATGTTTTTATGTCAAATGAGAATGGCGGGCTTTACTTTCTGAATGTCGCTGATCCGTACAATCCTATTGAAACATATTATCTGAACACCGGCGGAAATACCTTGGGTATCGGAATTCAAGGGAATTATGCCTACCTGGCAAACTCTACCGGCGGGCTGGTGATTTTGGACATTGCCGATCCGAACGCCCCGGTTGAAATTGCCATGATCGACTCCCTGAGGTACGCTTACAATATTGCCCTGTATGATAAGTACGCCTATCTGCTTGCCGAAAGCATGGGTATAAGGATCGTTGATTTAACTGATCCGGTATATCCAGTGCTGGTAAACGAGTACCTGATTGAAGGTAACGCCAAAGATATCGTTTTTAAGGAAAACTATGCTTACCTGGCAAATGGTTCCACAGGCCTCCGTATTCTGGATATTTCTGATCCAGTAAACCCAATAGAAACGGGATTCATCGATACGTTAGGTAATGTGATTGCTGTGGCTGTTAGCGGAAATGTAACGGGTGTCATTCAAGATCGGGAAGGCTTCCATCTGATTGATATTTCCGATAATGCCAATCCATTGTTGTTGGCTTCGGTAACCACTCCTGGGAATGCGAGAGCAATTGCGATAGACGGTAATAATGTTTATATTGCCGATAGCAACGGAGGATTAAGAATCTATGACATTACTAATTCCGCAGCACCCACTCAAATCGGTCATTTTCATGAAGCGTACCACGCATACGATGTCAGGTTGCAACAGAATTGGGCTTATGTTGGCGACGGTTCTAACGGCATTAAAATTTTAGATATTACCGATCCGACGAATCCTGAAGAAGTTGGAAATTTTGATACTGGCTTCTATGTTCAGAATATTACGTTCGATGATAATTATATCTATATTGCTGATGGACAAAATGGGGTCTATATTATTGAATTTCAGGACCCTGGTGTTGGCATTAGTGAACAGCCGCGATCGGTCATTAACCATTCCCATTTAGCACAAAATTACCCCAACCCGTTCAATCCTTCTACACAGATTAAATACAATCTGCAAAAGTCAACCCGTGTTAGCCTTAAAATCTATAATATTCAGGGGCAGGAAATCAGAACGCTGGTCAATGAATTTCAATCTGCCGGGAGGAAATCGGTTCAGTGGAATGGATTGGATAGTTCTGGTCATGAAGTGTCGTCAGGTGTCTATATTTATAAGATTGATTGCGGTGACTTTTCTCTTTCAAAAAAAATGATTTTGATCAGATAAGGAAATAAAGACATAAGGAAACAGGGATATAAGGGTATAAGTAAATTAGTGTATAAAGGAGTATTATAATGAGAAAATATATCTTCTTTGTTTTGGCGACTTCAATTGTTATTATTTTTTCATGCTCTCTTCTCGCCAATGCCCAGGGCATTACCCTTGTCGATTTCGGTTCTTCTGTATCGACGAACTCTTTTGGCCTGGCAGGTTGGAATACTGTGTTAAAAAGCAGCAATCTCAGTTATACATCCCTGGGAAATGGTGGCCTGGTTGCTACATCCGAGGTTGGAGAATATGATGACTATCGTGGGATTCGTGGCACACAACGCAGTTTTTCTGTCGGGGAACGAATCGTGGTTAGCTGGTATAATAACTCCGATGAAACCTTCTTGTTCACAGCGAGAATTAGTTTTACTGATGATGATGAACCAAATGACATTACACATGATGGCAATTGGTATACCATGCGCAGCTTCAGCGACTATCGTTACACCTATTCAGAAATTCAACCCCATTCTTATGCCAGGACTGTTTTTAATATTACCGATACCGGTGTTCATAAGAGTAATGAGACCTATTCACTGGTAAATATCAATCTTCATATTGAATGGTTTTCTTCTTATCAAAAACAATTCTTGGTCTGTGATAAGATTGAGCTGTTCACGGATGCGGATATCACACCGCCCTCCCAACCGAACGGGCTTACCGCAACTGTTATTTCCGATTCAAAAATTCGGCTAAACTGGAATCCGGCTGCGGATAATGTGGGAGTTGTCGAATATCTCATTTATATGAATGGCGCTATTGAAGGTTATTCTCGATCGAATGATTTTACATGCGTTTTCCTGGAACCTAAAAAAGAATACACATTTTATGTAACAGCGTTGGATGCGGTTGGAAATGAAAGCATCTCATCCTCCTCTATTACCGCGACGACGCAATCCTTTAAGGGAACAACCGATTTAATCAATCCATCTGGCCTGGAATACCTGGGGACGTTCGCTTTATCCGAAGATTTTTGCTGGGGTGGTGAAGCCATTGCCTATTATCCTGATGGAGATGGTGGCCAGGCTGGATCTTCCGATGGTTTCCCGGGTTCCCTATTTGTTACCAACCTCAACCAGCCTGAAAATGGGCTGGTGGGTGAAGTTAGTATCCCGGTGCCGATAATTTCACCACAAAAAAATGTGGAGAATCTCAATCAGGCACTTACACTCACCCAGCCGGTAAATATCAGACCCTCCAACGTTAACGATTGGGAATACGTCGATATCTGGAGAACGGGATTGGAATACTTGCCAGAGGAAGGAAGACTTTACAACTCGTGGAGCATTCACTATACGGTCACCGGGGAAAAACACGCATCCATCAGTTGTTGCAGCGCTTCGGATTTAGCGGGAAGTACGAAGCATGGCGCCTGGTACGTGGGTAATGCCAATCAACCTCCCATCGATGCCATGATGAATGATTGGCTCTTTTCGCTACCGCAATCCTGGGCTGATGCCAATTGTTCCGGGCGAAACCTCGTGGTGGGACGATGTCGCGATGGTGGTTTAAGCGGCCTTGGCCCTACAATGTATGCGTTTTCAGAAGTCGGCACTACACCCCCGGCAGCAAATAGTGAACTGCAATTTACAACTCTGCTGGAATATGGATCAGTCGAGGGAGTGGATGATTATCATTTCCCCAATTCAGTGGATGGCTATAAACACAGCGACGATTGGCGGGAAGCCTTATGGATGACAGCAGAAAATCAACATGCAGTGGCTATTGTCGGGAACAAGGCATTGGGGCATAACTGGTACGGCTACAACGGTGAAAGAATGCGCCACGACTGGGTGATTGCCGATGTACCCTACCCCGAGTTTTATGAAACAGACCCGGACGGTAAGGGCTGGCGCGCTCACAATCGACAGCCCATGATCATTTTTTTCGATCCGACTGAACTGGCAGAAGTTGGGGCCGGACAAATCCCATCATACCAGCCTCAGCCTTATGCTGCCCTGCGCATTCCTAAAAATATTTTCTTTGGCGCCACGCACGAAATTTTTTCTGCGGCTTTCAATACTGAGGACGGAATATTGTTTGTGACCGAATTTGAAAGAGAACTGGAAGGGAAACTTCTATTGCATACCTGGAAAGTTAATTCGGTTACCAGTACGGTACCAACAGCAACACCCATGCTCACTGGGTTACAGCTTGAGCAGAATTATCCAAATCCGTTTAATAGCTTCACAACTGTTAACTATCAGCTTTCAGTGTTCGGCAATTTGAGATTGGCGATTTATGATATACGTGGACGAAAGGTTTGCACCCTTGTCAACACCCAACAGCAAATGGGAAATTATCAAATTGTCTGGGACGGCACCGATGAGCATAACCTGCCGGTGGCTGCTGGTTTGTATTTTTGCCGGATGGAGGCAGAGGCATTCGTGAAGGTGATTAAGCTGGCGCTGGTGAAATAAAATTTAAAGTAAAAAACTGGTTCTCCTCAAAATTACTTATTTTGGGGAGAGTTTGTTT
>SMTZ1_10005012_pt1 | contig 13301 bp, 13 predicted proteins | sample DeeMarSWOR136_30_FD_25667 | JGI IMG/M metagenome (IMG submission 25667) | reverse complement strand
CATCTGAAGCAGAAGAAACAATCCGGAAAGATGATCCGAGTGGGTATGAGTTACAAAGATGGCATCTATATTGTTATAATCGACGCCAAATCTTAAAATCGAGGAGCTAACCCCTTCTCCGCAATCGAAAAGATAACTTTTCCCCTCAGATGTCTCCAGAATCCAGGAAGAGCAATTTCTGTTCACAGAAGGCATTCCTGAGGAAGACCCCAAAATGACTATTCTTTTCTTCATATGTTTTTTTTCGCGTAAAAAGCTTTGATCAAATTGAAGATTTAGTATAACACCACTTCTAATTCAAGTCAATCAAAAATTAAACCTTAAGGCAAAGCAAATGCTTAAGCATTTGTACAGCATATAATAGTTACCCCTAAGAAGTTTCTTAGCCAGTTTTTTTGTGAAAAAATTCACCTTTTATGATGTAGCTCATATTTTTTCTGAGAATTTTTTTTATAATAAACAAGCATTATCGCATTTGAAGTTTTCAAAAGAAAGGAAAAAAGATGAAAAATCTCAAAAGGACAGTTAAAGGATCCATGTCCATATTTCTTTTTCTTCTGCTTGTTTCACCTCTAACTGAGATCAAAGCGGAAACCTCTGAGCGTTCAGAATCTGACTCTTCAAAGGTTCCGGAATACTATCTAAATGAGATAGTGGTAACAGCAAGCAGATACGAGAAGTCTCCCTTTACGACTTCGCAGGCTGTTTCGGTGGCTTCCAAATTGAAAATCCAGAGAGAAAACAGCCAGATCATATCTGATCTATTCCGATTTATGCCTGGAATAGAGGTTAACGATGCCGGTCCTTTTCGCACTCGTCCGGTAATTCGGGGTTTTTTCGGAAGCAGAATCCTTATCCTGGTAGACGGTGAGAGATTGAATGATACCCGGGAATCAACTTTCTCAGGGGCTCAGCTCTCTTTGGTGGATCTGGGAGGAGTGGATCGGGTGGAGGTAGTTCGAGGTTCTGGGTCGGTACTTTACGGCACCGACGCGGTGGGTGGGGTAATAAACATTATCAACAGGCAGCCGCGGCTTTCCAGAGATGGACGTCTGAGGTTAAACGGCAATATTCAACTGAGATACTCCACTGCTGATGCTCAGCGCAGGGGAAGAGTGGAATTCGGGCTTGCTCACCGTAAGTTCAGCTTTCTTCTGGGGAGCGGCCTCAGAGAGGCTAAAGATTATAAGTCCCCTGAGGAAACCGTGGTCAACTCCGGACTGGGACAGGAGCAAAGCTTTGATTTCAAGGGAAAATACCAGATATCAGAAAACCGTAATGTCTTTCTGGATTATCAAAAATTGGAAGCAGAAGATATAGGCTATCCCGGAGCGCCCAATAAATTCACTCCCAAATTCTTCTTTCCCTACCATAACAGAGATAAGATCGTTTTAAGATATGAGGCTAAAAACATTTCGAATCTTCTGCCTCAACTAAAAGCCAGGGTCTATTATCAGGAACTAAAAAAGGAGTTTGACTCTGAGGTTTCAGTCTTTATGGGACCAGGAAGAAGCTTCTCATCTTTAAGCAAAACCTTCACCGATGTGAAATTATACGGAATCAGCTTTCAGGAGCTTTTCCTGATCTCCAAAGATCAGCATTTAAGCTGGGGAATAGACTATTTCCGCGAAATAGTTGATGGGAACCGGTGGGTACAAAGAGCTACTGTTAGCGATTTCATCGATACTACCAAATCCATTGACACGTCGTCTACGGTTCCGGAGAATACCCTGGATGCATTGGGAGTTTTTCTGGAAAATGAATTCAATTCTTTGAAAAGGACCTCTGTAAATTTAGGCATAAGATACGATCGCTTCTGGGTTAAGACCAAAGAGACCTCTGATTATATGGACTATCGCAGTTTTCCGCCCCAACCGTTTGCGGAAACAAAGCAGAGTTTAAGCTCTGTAAACGGGAGCGTGGGTATAGTCTACAAGCTTTCAGAACATTTAAACCTGACAGGAAACGCAGGTTCTGCTTACCGGGCGCCCAATGTGGTTGAGAAATATTTCTTCGGTCAAGCCTCCGGAGAGGAATTCGTTATTCCCAACTACGATCTGGAACCCGAAAAGAGCACCACCTTTGATCTGGGCTTCAGGCTGAATCTAAAAAGATATTATGGCTCTTTGACATTTTTCTACAATTCAGTTCACGATTTCATAGAGCTGGAGTCGACCGGCGATTCTTTAAAAATTGGACATGCCTCCTTTCCGGTTTGGCATTACACCAACATCACCGAGGCTGAGATAAAGGGAGTCGAGGGGGAGTTTCAAGGAGACTTACCCCGGAATTTCTTCGGGTTTTGCAATTTCACATATAATAGGGGTGATAACATTACCCTGAATCAGCCGCTTTTCGTGGCACCTTTTAAAGCAGCCATTGGCCTGGGCTGGAAAGATAGATCCGAAAAATTCCTGGTTGAAATGAGCTTAAGATATGTGGCAGAACAGAACAGGGTTCCCAAAGACTCTGAGGGCAAGTATCTTGACAGGCTGCCGACTGCCAGCTTTGCGGTAGTTAATCTCAAAACCTCGCTCAACCTATTCAGCTGGCAGACATTGAACATCGCCGTAGACAACCTGACTGATAAAACCTATTCTGAACCTTTCAATGCATCCAATAGTTACAATCCCGTAGTGGAACCTGGACGAAATCTAATTGTATCTCTGACTACCCGATTTTAAAGGAATTCGATAAAGGAATGTCAAATACTCACGCCATTTTTATTGACAATTGAGAATATTGGAGTAAGTTTATTTGAGATTTTGTATCAGGGGAGTGCAGCAACCATAAGAGGAATGTTCTAAATTCATTTCCTCCAAAAATTAAGTGTGCGTATGGACGAAAAGTTAAGAATATTAAAAAAGGTTCCCTTTTTCCAGGATTTGTCCCAGTCGGAGCTGTCTCAGATTTGCAGAAGCTTCACCCAGAGAGAATTCAAAAGGGGTCAATATCTATTCTGGGAGGGGGATCCTGCAAACTGGCTTTATGTGATCAAAGAGGGAAAGGTAAAGATCATAAAACACTCAACATCAGGAAAGGAGATGGTTCTGGAAATTGTGACTCCTGGTGATATCTGCGGCGGGGGGGCGATCTTCTCCGAAACCCATCCTGCCTCCGCCAAAGCTGCGGAGAGAACCATTACCTTTTCCATATCCAAGCAGAGTTTGTTTGGACTTTTAGCAAAATATCAAAGCTTAGCCCAGGGTATCATAGTCTATCTGGGGGAGAAGCTGATGAAGGCTCACGAGATGATAATGGCTTTGGCATCCAGCAAAGTGGATAAGAGAATCGCAGCGCTTCTTCTGGGACTATCCGAGAAGCACGGCTCTCCCACTCCCCAGGGCGTAAAGATAAATATTCGCCTAACCCGACAGGATATTGCCGACATAGTTGGGACTACCGTGGAGACAGCTATCCGGGTGATGAGCAAACTGAAAAAGCAGGGATTGATCACTTCAGATTCGAAAAGGATCATCCTCATTGATAAGGAGAAGTTGAAAAACTGGATCGCAAAGAACTGATGAATATTCTGTGAAGAGAAAAAAGACCAACCTGCTAAAAATCTTTCAACTCAGTTTCTCGTCTACCTTTGCTCAATAACAAAATCAGAATATAAAAAGAAAAAATAGCTTTAAATTTTGGAAAAAGATAAATGTCTGACTGTGGGGGGGGAATTATTATTTATTTTGATCCTTCAGCCAGGGTGCCCCACAGCTCTGCTGTGGGTTAGCTGCACCCATCATTCTATCACAGTAACAACCTGAGTAATATTGCTTCTAACCCGACCTCTGAGAAAACCTATTCAATTTATATTATAATTATTAACCTTTATGCAGGCTTGTCAAGGAATATTTATTGATACATTGGTATTAATCTCAAGACCCCCCGCCTTTGGCGGGGGGGAAATGCCGATGCCTATAGCTTCGGGAATTCCTATTCCCGAAGCATCAGTAAATCAAAAAACTGAATGTTGGCTTAGATGAATCACTGGAGGAGTTCTTAACTTTTCAAAATCGAATTCCTTTATCCATATACCACCAACTCCTCCCTTATGATAAAGAATATACCTTCCATCCGGAGTCCAAGTTGGAGTATAGCAACTAACTCCCTTCTCTGTGGTAAACTGATACTCGAGGCTATCGGGTATGCTACGAATCCATATTTGATCAGTACCATCTCTATCCGAGATAAAGGCTATATATTCACCGTCGGGTGACCATGCAGGCTCTGCTTCCTTATAGGGGCTTGAGATCAAGGGGTGTATTGTCCTGTCTTTTAATATGACCTGCATGATTTCCCGTCCATTTTCACAACTACAGGCAGTATAGATTATACAGGAGCCATCAGGTGAAAAACAGGGCTCATCATCCCGAGGACCTTGGGTTAATTGTTCCATTCTTTTGTCATTCATGGAAACAATCCATATAGTCATCTTTTCTTGATCATGATAACTGTAAGCTATATATTCTCCAATAGGTGACCAAGAAGGATTTTGCATGCCTTGCTTGATAATAACTCCAAATTTACCATCTGATGATACCCAGTAGTCTTTATACGGCTTCCTTTGGTAATCAGTCATCATTGTCGGCTCTTCTTTTCCCCAAGGGTCAAATATCCAAATGTTCGATTTCAAATCAGCAGAACCAACCGCAGCAATCTTTTTACCATCAGGAGACCAAGAAATGCTGGAATGCCTTAGCATACCATCACCAAAGTTCCCCAGAGCTTTCTTTTCAGAAATATCCCAGATATAACCTTTGAGCTCAACATCGGGTATTTCACCCTCAATTGCCAAAAAAGCTACAATGTGTTCTTTCGGTGAGATACTTGGACCATATCCATGGCGAACGATTCGTTCATCTATTTTGGACTTCTCACAACAAAAGAAAAGCAAACACAACACTAATACTGGCAAAGTTTTTTTATTCATCTTATAATTCTCCTTTCAAATTTGGTTTAATCAATTCTTGAAATAGAATTCCTTGTTCTGTCAGGTCTTGCCCAAAGGGTGTGACCTGACACAACGAAAAACAGACCTCAGAATTAGAGCTATTCATCAAAGATTATCTTACTCACCTTTACCTTATCAACTGTTCCGTGAAGCCAGTAGATGGTGCCGTCGCCACTCACTTTAAACGCTCTACTAACTTCAAAAAGTTCCTTATCAGAACATTCTTCCGTACCTTTGGCAAAAGCTACCTCCACTTCCCCTGTTTTTGTTAATTCACCATCTTCCAGGTGATACCTTCTTAAACGATAGATACGACATGCCCTCATGAGCCTTTTTGGACCATAGTGAAACTCGCTCATGACAAAGTAGAAGTTGCTGTTCCTGTCGAATCCAATAAAGGTGAACGGGTTCTCTTCCCATACCGGGTCTTTTAGGTTATCATAGAACTCCTTCACCCTTATTATATCCGGTAGAACTGCCACTGTATCGATCTTGCCCCTGATAACACGCCCCGTGGAATCAACTTTTGCGTCCTTGCTATATTCTTCAAAGCTAGTTCTCACAAGGTACTTGTTCTCCCTGAAATAGATGTCGTCTCCCACCTCGTTCTGGACTATGCCCAGGTCCCAATAATAATCGAATAAGTGTAGATCCTTCTCCAATCTATCTATCCGTCCATCCCGCCGACCTTCTAAACCATAAATATTCACAAGTGAAAATTGATCCTGGAAGCTATAAAGTCTTCCAGTTCTATCTGTTAAAAGAACCTGTCCTCCTCCACATTTAAAGAGTAACTTTCCCTGGGGTGAGAATTTAAAGTTATCTACATAGATATTCCCCCAGTTATCAACCGTTATATCTCCCAACATGTATGGAGAACATTTGCCACTTGGGTTTTTTTTCGTGCGTTTCCCAGGTATTGAAAAGGAGAAAACCCACTTTCCAGTATTATCGTACTTCTGAACCTGGCAATCAAACCGATCCAGAATGTAGATATTTCCATCTTTGTCAACATCGAATTGGGTTGGACCTTTAGAATACCATCCATCCTCGAATTTAGTAGCAATTGTAGAATCTGTGTAGCCGCTATCTGCAGCTACCACCTCTACCAGTTTTCCACCATAATGAACCTCTAATCCCCATATTCCGTCAGAGCTGAATACAAATATGAGGATAAACAGAATAAACGATAACTTAGCTCTCATGAGACTTACTCCTTTGTTTTATTGTTCTGTCAGGTCTTGCCCGCCTTTGGCGGGTCTTGCCCAAAGGATGTGACCTGACAGACAGTGTGCCACAGCTCTGCTGTGGGTTAGCTGCACCCATCATTCTATCACCCGTAACAATCTGAGTTATATTGCTTCTAACCCGGCCACTGGAAAAACCTATTCAATTTATATTGTATTTATTAACCTTTATGCAGGCTTGTCAAGGAATATTTATGAAGATACTGAAGATTTGATAGTTTACGCTTTTTTAAGATTTGCATTTATTTTCAGTTCAAGGAAACTCGAGCTGGATAAGTATAAATATTCATTCTTTTTCCTCTGGCAAATCCCACGATGGTTATCCCAAGTTTTTGCGCCATTTCAATGGCTAAGCTGGTGGGGGCGGAGCGGGAGATAATCAGGTTAATTTTCCCCCGCGCAGATTTCAATAATATGTCGGATGATATTCTTCCGCTTAAGATTAGCACCTTGTCTTCCATTGAAATTGCCTGGATAGAGCTTCTCCTAAAACTTTATCCACGGCATTGTGTCGACCAATGTCCTCTTTGAAAAGCAAAATCCTTTCTTTGTCTGCCAGGGCAGCGCTATGAGTGCCTCCGGTTGATCTAAAAACAGATGATTTTTGTTCGAACTCTTTAATCAATTTTTCTATTTGACCCGGTGTTATGGTGAATTCAAGATTTATCAGTATATCTGCTAATGGATCTAAATCACTTAACTTTTGCAAGCTTTTGCCCTTGCCGCATCCGGAAGTTAAAATGCTGCTCTCCGAAAAGTTTTCAGGAACCTTAATGGTTTTTTTTGTAAAAACCTTCACCTCATTTTTCCGGGAGTCGAAAAGGATTTTCTTCAGATCACTTTTTTCTTTTACCCACCCCTCTGAAAACAAAAAACCCAAGGCCAGATATTTCTGATCTGAGGGAGTGCTCATCAGGGTAACCAGCTTTTTGTCATTTAAGTAAATGGAAAGCGGGGTTTCCTCAACTACCTCGTCTTCAATTGACTGTAACTTGCCCTTTGTGATTTTAATAATTTTTTGAATCCTGGTCTTTTTTTCTTTAGCCATTATAATTTATGAATTCATAACTTAAATAACAATTCAAATTATTATATCATCTGAATCTATCTGTGCTTGGAGTAAATATCTTTTGCCTTTGCCAGATCCTCCTGAGTATTGACGTTGAAAAAACTCAAATGCTCTGGATCGAACCTTTCGACTTCTTCTGGGGTTATTTTTAAAGCCATGAGATCACTCAATAGATCCTGGAGTTTCAATTTATCTTTCAAAAGATGAGAGCAGATGACTGGAAGCGTATTCTTAGAATACCTGGCAAAAAGCGTTTCGGCTTTGTTATTTATTACAGGTATGACTAAATCATATTCCACGGGTTTTTGTATAATATAGTTGATTAAATCCGAATTGGGAAAGGGCATGTCGCAACCTATCATAAAATTGACCTGGGATGTGGAAAAACAAAGTCCCGTGAAAATACCACCCAAAGAACCTTTGTCTTTGATTAGATCCTCAACCACCTTGGTTTCAAATTTAGAATAGGCTCCAGGATTATTGGTAACTATAATGATCTCAGGAAAAATCTTTTTAAAAAGTGTAAGAGTATTTTCAATAAGAGTGATTTTACCATTGAGTTGGATAAAAGCCTTTTTGGTTTTTATTCTGGTATTTTTACCTCCGGCTAAAATAATCCCGCTTGCTTTCATTTTATATTGGGCTTTTAAAATTCAATTTCCATTCCTGCTCCCAGGGTTCTTCCGGGCATGGGGAATCCGTATTCGGTCTGGTAGTTTTTGTCGAAAATATTTTTAGCCTCGAAAATTAAAACCAGATGATCCCACAGAGTTTGCCTGAGTCTTCCGTCGATTATAGTATAATCTGGCATACCATGATCTTGGTCCTCATCGTCCAGATAGCTTCTCTCTCCAACGTAATTCCCGGTCAAACTGAGTGCTAAGCCAAACTCGAAATTATACTCCGCCTGTAATCTAGCTCGATGCTGGGGACGGAATTCCAGCTTATCTGAGACTCTATCCTCTGAGAGGTTTTTAGCCTTCAAGAAAGTATAGCTCCCTGAAATGAAAGTGTTTTTCTCGGGTTTTAAGCTGATCGAAAGTTCCGCTCCAAGATTACGAGCCTTTCCGATATTATCCATCTTGCTTTTCTCTTCTCCCTCCTCCATAACTATCTTCTCTACGATCAGGTTTGTTATCTCACTGTTAAACAAAACCAGTTCCAAGTTGCTTGCTGAAGAGAGGGGAAAGCTTGTTCCCATCTCGAAATTATAGGCTGATTCCTCCTTCAAGTGGGGATTGGGGATGTTTCTGCCCGAGTAACCGGAATAAAGCTCTTTTAAAGTAGGAAACCTGGTCTTATGGGAAAAAGAACCAAACACTTCAAAATCATCTGAAATTTCATAGTGCATTCCCATTCTTCCATCCAGAACTTCTATGTCGCCTCTTAATGGCTGTTCATAGGCATATACCGGATGTTCAACGTTAAAGCTTAAACCTCCAGAAAATGCAACTCGATCCATAAGAGTGTGCTCATATTCTGCTCCCAAAGTGTAAGTATCCATCTTGTATTCTTCCCAGGGCTCCCCATAATCATCCATCTCCTTGTGCACATCTCTTTTGAAATTTACACCCCAGGTAACATCACTCATTTCTGACAACCTATGGGCGACAAAGACATTGAAGCCGAACGAATAATCGTCATAAGTAGAGTGAAAAGCATACCCTCTTGTCTGAGTGGTGTAAGTGGCATCATCATAGGAATCCAAAGTGTTGTCATACTTATCATAGAAAAGTAGGACCTTTCCCAAAACCCTCTCGCTGACTCTCTGGCTGGAACTCAGGTTCAAGACCCATTTACGCCAAACCGGAAATTTCCAGTATCGAGGCCGGCTGGCATATATATCCGGAGGAATCCCTTTCTCGTTGTCCAAAAATGAGAAAGAGAGGGCAGTGTGATGCTCTGGATCGGGTCTGAAGCTTATTTTTCCGAAGAAATCCTTTTTCTTGTAGTAACTGTTCTCCCTTTCTTCTCCGTCTTCAATCTCATTTGATGTGAAATCACCGGATAGCGGATAGTAATCCTGCCTCTGCTGCCCTGCGCTCAGAAGGATTCCGAGCTTATCCAGCGAAAAACTCTGTTGAAGAGAATAGGCAAACATCGCCCCCTCTGCTCCAAGTATTCTTATTTTTGAACTCCTTTTTAAAGGCATTGAAGTCAGGATGTTTATTGATCCGCCCAGTGAATTGGGTCCATACAAAACCGAAGCATTCCCTTCAGTCACGGTTATCTTTTTAACCGCACTCACAGGTATCTGCCCCAAATCGACCAAGCCATCATAGGGGACATAAATGGGAACCCCATCCAGCATCACTGAGATCTGTCTCTGCTCTATGCCTCGAAGCTGAATCATCATTTCATTTCTTGATCCTATGCTGACGTAAGCGCCCTGAGTCAACTCTACAGCCTGGGCTATATTCAAGACCCCCTCTTTTCCCATTCTCTCCGAGTCTATCTCCTTTAATGCGCTGATTAATGTGGCCGGGGTTCTCCGGGCAGTTACCACTATCTCTCCTAAGGAATAAACCCGGAGAGTATCACTCGAATCCGAATCATCAGCACATACACCTTCCCCCGCAAAAAGAGTGAAAAAGTAAATCCCAACCAAAATCGCAGTTTTTCGCAGTAACGACCAATCCATTTTATTCCTTCCTTGGTATTTTGATTTCTTTTGCGAGAAAATCAACTAATGATTCAATTTGATCCAGAGAAAAAACAGGAACGAAAGAATCGATGCTTTCACCGCAGACCAAAGCGATCAAATTATCATTATTACTGCACAGAGGCTCAGTATCCTTGGTTGAGTCAAAAACCTCAACCTTGGGATAAGGAGAGTTTTTAAAACCCTCTCCGATAATTAAATCATAACCCTGAAAAAAATGTTTGAAAAGCTCGTCCGGTTCCTTTTTTCTCAAATCAGAAGAGAAAAGGGCAATACTTTTGGGGGATAATATCAAAGTTGTCTCAGCACCAGCCTGAGCATGTCTGAATGAATCTTTGCCTGGAACGTCAAACTGGTGATCCAGGGTAGTGTATTTAATACTACCCACTTTATACCCTCTTTTCTTGAACTCCGGTATGAGCTTTTCCACCAGAGAAGTTTTCCCCCTTTTTTTTCTTCCCACCACTAACAGAATGCGCATATATATCTATTCAGTCTACTTATCGTTTTCGTTTCAGGTAACCCTGAGCACACGCTTCGAAATCTTTGTCCGGAGGGGCAAGCTCAAAGATTTGGCCAAACTCGTCCTCATCTAAAATCTTATAGGTTAACTTCGCTCTCCAGCCAGCAGGAATATTCTCGATGCTCTCCGTGATGAAAATCAATGTCTTGCCATCTTCGGAGATGCTCTCCAGAACATACTGGTTGACAAATCCCTCCACGTGGAATTGTCGAAAAACGAACTTTTCTCTGTTTTTATCATAACTGAAAAATCCCAGATCCTGGTGCACCTCCCCTTTCGGTTCTTTCTCGGTTGGTTCAAAGGTGGATTTGTTCTCTATCCGAAGAAATTCTCCGCTTAGCACAAATTGGAATTCTTGTTCTATCTTGGCTTGACCATATTTTCCTTCTACTTTGCCTTCCCACTGACCCAAGAAAAACTTGAAAGGTTCCCATATATCTTGTTTCTTGTCTTCCTGTGCCCAGAGGATACTTGAAAGTATCATCAAAATAAGAAAAACTCTAATCTGTGTCCCAGAAATTCTTGACACTTTACATCCTCCTTTTCAAAGAAGATTCCACCGGGCTGCTACGGGAGGGAGATCTTAATCTCAATATTCTCGGGTTTCTCTTCTAATTTCAGGGAAGACACCATACTCCAGATAGTGCTGCTGAGGATGTTGTTGGCAAATGGATTCAAAGATATCTCTTTGCCATTTACCTTGAGTTCTATTTTTTTGAGCGCTTGCTCCATCGAATCTTCTCCATTTCAAAAAAAGGGGTATGGCCTTATAAAACCATACCCCTTCCATACTTTTTCAGTTCATCTGTAGAGCACGAAACCTAAAACCCAGCAACCTAGGGCCGCTACTGCAGTTCCGATGTTGTAGGCTCTTGCTTTCAGGGCTTGCCACTGGGTGAATCCAGGAGCTAAAGATCTGCCTAAGGAGAACCCTAGGTTGATGCACAGAAAGCATAGGAGCGCGGCTGCGCTTCCTTCCAGGAAGGTATAGTTCAGCACACCGGAGAAACCTTTGTCCACCCAGAATGGGTTCAACACCACGTAAGTCTCCAAAAAAGAAAAGAGGGCATAGTTGATATAGATGGCAAAAACGCCCACCATCCCCAAGGAAAACCATTTAGAGACATCTTTCTTCTCTGCATAAGAGAAGGCTAAATCCATAACAGCTCCCTGAAGGGCAACCGCCAGCACCTGGCAGAAGAGTATCTGGGGTAGAGTCAGGAACTTAAAGCCAGCAGCGACAAGTCCCATAAGAAAAGTGCTGCCCCTTTTTGGCATCATCATTCTTGCTGCTCCCAAGATCAATATACCGGTAGCGGCCAGAAAGGGAGACTTAAAGGAGAAATCGAAAGACCGCATAATGCTTATTCCCAGTGCCTCCAGGCCTCCCCAGATAGAACCGAAAAGGATAATTCCCAAAATCAGCTTCTTTTTATCTACCATAAGCTATCTCCTTTTTAAAATAGAATTTGGACCTGCGCCACTATCTGGTCGTTGTCAAATTCTCTGTCCTCTGTCTCACCCGCTACGTTCTTCTGTCCCGGTTCCATCTTGTGGATGAAGTTCAAGTAGAACATTGCATTGAGCCCTTCTATATAGTAATTCGCTCCTACTGTTAACCAGGATTCCTCATCGTCATCAGACTCATCTTTCACAAACTCCATATCCTTATCCGGGTCGTGGAAATCATAACGAGCCAGAAACTCCACCTGGGGACTGGGTTGAATACCCAGGTGAGCAAAAAAGGCCTGGCCATCGACGCTACAGACATCTTCCACATCAGCAGACTCAAGCTTTTCGTCGGAAGCCATCAAAAATTCGCCTCTGAACTTGACCTTAACCTTGTTAGCCGTATAATCCAATTTGGCGAAGCCTCCGAAACGATTCATCTCCAGGGTTTTTTCATCTGGATTATCTACCTTCAATCCTCCGTAATAATCTGGCGGCTTAGCACTGCCGATCCAGGCATAGCCTCCGAAAGTCAAGTTGGCATTTTCAATTGGAGGTTTAAATTCAACTCGTCCCAGAAAATCCTTGGCATCATTATTGTCAGAGGTATTATTCACCTGATCTGCTCCGTTGAAGATACCGGCATTGAAATTAACGTAATCCGTCTGGGTTGTGGTCTGGATTCCCACCTGTCTCCACATGGCATACTTGAGAGTGGTCAAGGGATAATTGATCATCTCCAGGGCGGCAGTGGAGTAAGGCATATAAAGGGTGAAATTGGGCAGGAATCTTCCAACTGCGATCTCGGTCTTCTCGATGTAGAAAAATTGAGCCTTGTAATCCAAAAAACAGGGCGATAGTTTAGTGTCCAACTGGACAAAGTACTTCACTTTTTTGGGAACAATCTCTCCCCAGAAAAGGAAGCGGGCTCGGTTCAAAGTGAAGGAATTGGCAAATTTATTTACCTCCTCATCCTCCATATTAAAGGTGAATCCTGCCTGAAGGATACCCCCGATCCTGAGCGTGCCCTTTCCTACTTTGACCTCAGCCATCTCGGCCGAGGATATCTGAGCGGTGAAAAGTGCAAGAAGGAAAACAACTGCTAAGATAGTGATTCTTTTCATAAAATCTCCTTTTGTCCTGCGCTAAGCTTTTTGTTTTTCCTTTGTTTGCTTGACCTTAGCTATTAGCATGCCTATCACAGAAGCAGTCAAGGTTAATTTGCCTATCGGCTTCAGAAGCTCTCTGAACAGTCCCAGATCCTCTGAGACTTTAGGACTCTTGGGCAGATCGGGATAGAAATCCAAAGCTTCGGGAAGGACATAGATCTTATGGGTTCCGGTCTGAAGCTCCTTCTCCCCGTAGACCACCGGATTTCGTCCTTTTTGTGCAAGGCG
>SMTZ1_10006054_pt1 | contig 13302 bp, 12 predicted proteins | sample DeeMarSWOR136_30_FD_25667 | JGI IMG/M metagenome (IMG submission 25667) | reverse complement strand
CAGCATCGGCAATCCGAGGTCCCCCGCGATGTTGCACGCCAACTGAACTCGGCCAAGCTCCTCATCCGCGACGTCCTTCATCTGACCGATGATCAACGCCAGGTAATCGGTTCGCTCCAGATGCCGTCTTATGATCCCGGGGTCCAACGCGAGTATCCCTGCCGCAGTGAGGTCGATCGGAATGTGGCCCGTTTCAGTGATCGTCTTGACCAGCAGATCACGCTCGGCACGCAGCTCTGAACCGACGGAGGCGAGCGATACTTGGTACCGGACGTTCATGAATGCTCCGCTACGCTGGTTGTAAACTGCGGATGGCAGCCCAAATTGAATGTGGCAAAGATACGCCGGGGGGCCGGCGAGAGCTACTGGCCTCTCTGTCCAGCTATGGAGAGGGCGGAGGAAGTCCAATTAGTGCGCCAGCCACTGTAACAGTGGCGCGCTCAGTCAGATAGATGCGCTTATGCCAGCGTCGAATCCAGATTGGGACACCTTGAACGGGAGATGAAGGTGAGACTCTTGACTGTGCTCCTACCGCTCTGCAGCATCGCGGCAACGGTTTGTACCCGCGAGGGTGGGCCGGGATCGGGCCGAGCCGGCCTGGCCGACAGCGTGAGGGCGGCGTTCCAGCACGCGTGGTCGGGATACAGCAGATATGCCTGGGGCCATGACGAACTCAAGCCGCTGAGCAACGGGTTTCGAGACTGGCACGACGTCTCGCTCTATATGACCCCCCTCGATGCGTTTGACACGATGCTAATCATGGGTCTACACGAGGAGGCTGCCGAGGCGAAGCGGCTTGTGCTGGGCAACCTCACTTTCGACCATGATTTCTCCGTCCAGGTGTTCGAAATAACGATTCGAACGCTTGGCGGCCTTATATCGGCGTATCAGATGGACGGAGATCCCAGGTTTCTGGAGTTAGCTACTGACTTAGCGAATCGGCTGCTTCCAGCTTTCGATTCCAGAACTGGAATGCCCTACCGCAGGGTTAACCTGCAGACGGGGGCAACGGAGTGGAGTGTCTCCAATCCAGCCGAGATCGGCACGTTGATGCTTGAGTTCGGCACTATGAGCAAGCTGACGCGCAACCAGGTCTACTACGACAAGGCCAAGCGTGCGGCGGACGTGGATCTCGTAGGCACGACGATCAATGTTGAAACGGGTGACTGGCAGAACACCGAGAGCCACATCGGCGGCATGATTGACTCCTACTACGAGTACCTACTCAAAGCCTGGCTTCTATTCGATGACGAAGACTTCAAGCTTATGTGGGATGAGAGCATTGCGGCCGTGAACCGCCACTTGACTGACGAACGCGACACCGGCTTCTGGTATGGGCGCTCAGATATGCACGAGGGCAATAGGACGCGGACTGTTTTTGGAGCACTGGATTCGTTCATGCCGGCAGTGTTGGCGCTTAGCGGGGACCTGATCCGGGCCGAGCGATTGATGGAGTCTTGCTTCTCGATGTGGACCACCTTCGGGATCGAACCGGAGATGCTTGACTACAGCACGATGGAAGTCGTGAATGCCGCGTATCCGCTGCGGCCAGAGGCTCTTGAGTCTGCCTACTATCTATTCCGCCTGACAGGTGGGGAGAAATACGTCTCGATGGGGCAGGAGATGTTCGAGAATATCGGTCGATACACGCGAACGGAGAGCGGTTTCGCTGCGTTGGAGAGCGTCGTTACAAGACGGAAGGCGGATGCTATGGAGAGCTTCTTCATGGCCGAGACGTTGAAATACGCGTACCTGCTGTTTGCACCGGAAGATGCCATTGATTTCTCAGGGGTGATCTTCAACACCGAAGCGCATCCCATTCGGAGGTCGTGGTAGGAGGACTGAGGTCGGCGATGGCGTATGGGCTACACTGGGAGTGGCGGGGCTTCGGGTGGTTGGATGATCGAGTTCGCGGGCGTATTGCCAGTCTGCCATCGCTCACGTCCTCGGGGGGGACCATTTGTGATCGATATATCTGGAAACCGGATTGCAGCATAAATGTGAAGCTACGGTCATGGGGGTCGACGGCTGGCCTCAAGTTCAAGAGGCTGATCGAGTGTGACAGCGAGCTCCAATTGCAGCTTTGGCTGGAGAGACCGGAAGAGGACTATCGCTTCCCTATCCAGCCGGCTGCGATACTTGAATTAGCTAAGAGTCTCGGCATTGAGCTACCGGCTGATCACGCGGTCGCCGATTCGGGGGAATTGATCGCGATTTTGCAGACCGTGGCTGGGAGCGTACACGTGGTTCGCGTGAAGAAATCGCGACAAGCATTCGTCTGGGACCAGGGAGGCGATGCAGTACTTGTCGACCTGACTGAGATCGTTGCACCGGTTGCGACTACGACCGTGGGTTTGGAGGACTCTGCTCACCTGGAAGACGGCAGCTCGGCATCAGTAGTGCGCGCCGCGGGTAGGGCTGTCAGCGCCGCAAGAGCAGGATTGGGACTTCCGGCTGGCCTGGAGACAAGTAGCTACCTCGATATCCTGCCGAGCTGGATTGGTTAAAGACTCGCCAGGGCAGATCCAAACTGGTCAGCCGCGACTCTATGGATACAGCCGCTGTATCTTCCAGCGACTGCCTTCGCGCGTGTATTGGATCCTGTCGTGCAGGCGGTTGACGCGCCCCTGCCAGAACTCGATTCGATCCGGCCTCACTCGGAACCCTCCCCAAAAAGGTGGCAGCGGCACATCACGTCCGCCGAACCGACGTTCGTATTCGTGGAAGCGCTGCTCCAACTCCTCGCGGCTATCGAGTGGTGAACTCTGCTTAGACGACCACGCACCGATGCAGCTACCTCGCGGCCGAGTCCGGAAGTAAGCCGCCGACTCTTCTGTCGAGATCTTCTCAACTCCACCTTCGATTCTTATCTGCCGCTGCAACGTGGGCCAATGAAACACCAGAGCTGCCCGCGGGTTCTCCTGTAAGTCGTCGGCCTTGCGGCTCTCATAGTTGGTATAGAACACGAACCCGTCGGGTCCGAAGTCCTTTAATAGCATCATACGGGCCGACGGCGACCCGTCCGCTGCAGCTGTTGCAACCGTCATCGCTTCAGGTAATGCGAGGCCCGCGCGCTTGGCGCTGTTGAACCAAGTTGCGAACAGAGACAAGGGATCTTCGCTCACCTTCAATTCGGAGATCCCTCTGGTCATGCCTTCGCCGAGCGTAATCAGGGCGCGGATCTTGGCTATGATCGACATACACCTCTAACTATAGTCTGCTATGGGATGAGGCCGGCTGCCTCCATGGTGCAGCTGACTGCCCGATCTGTGGGCTGCCTGCCGGGCCTTAATCTACTGACTTTCTTTGCTCTGAGCAGGGGAACAGCGGCGGCTTACCGTGGTCTGTGTTGCGCCGGGGCCTGAGTGTGACGAGTTGCTACCACCGCATCGTGGATCGGTAATCCAATCTCAGTTCGAGGGTGGCCACGTGGGACTGGGACGCGCCGGATCGATGACGTCGATGAATGACGGGCGTGTTCCCGTGAAGCCGGTCGGGGAGCTGATGCGGCAGATCGTGCTGTTGCAGGCGCGACGCGCGGCGATCCGATGAAGCTTGAGCCCAAGGGCCAAGTCCGAGTCGTGTCCGACAGGTCGAGAAAGCAGCTACACTCGAGTCATGGAGTTAAGATGTTGCCCATCAACGCATTAAACGATCTTGAGTATCATGTTGTATGGAGAATACCTTTGTTGACACAGCGGTTCTTGATGTTCAGCGCCGGCGGCGGCAATAGTCGACGGCGTTGCGATTCCGCGCTGGCGTGCTAAGCTCAGTTGGGGCTCGCAGTTGGAGTCTATGTGGACGAGAATGAACATTCATGAGACAGGAGAATGAGATGCTGCCGAAGGCCAGAATCCCCTATGGGACCTGGGGGAGCAGCTATTTCCCCGCCTGGCAAACGTCGGCCCTGGCAGAAGTGAACATCGGCCAATTTGCCGGCGAGTCAATGAATAGGATCCTGGGCCTCAGGAAGGTGCCGAAGAGTGAGCTGGAGTACCTGATCATCGGCTCCACCATACCGTGGCACTGGAAGTTCTGGAATGCGCCACTCGTGGCAAGCTGCATGGGACATCGCATTCCAGGATACCATATGGAGCAAGCGTGTGCCACGGGATTGCAGGCGGTGCTACTGGGCGGGACGGAGGTCGAGAACGGCGGATACGATGTAGTTGGCGTGTTGACGTTCGATCGAACCAGCGATTCGCCCGTGGGAGTGTTCCCGGAACGTCGTGCTCACGAGAGAACTCGAGCCATAGCGGACGTTTGGGACAACTTCGGGTTCGATCCTGCGACCGGCAATGCGATGATCACGGCCGCTGGAATCACGGCGCGGAAGTACAAGTGCGATCGAAGGGAGGTGGACGAGGTGGCGTACCATCGCCTGCAGCAGTACTTCGAAGCCAAGAATTCGGGTTTCCTCGATCGCGTGCTCGTGCCACTGGATGTGCTGAACGTTCAAGGTCGCCCGCTCGGGCGGATCGACGGTGACTACGGAGTGCGTGAGCTGAGCCTGAGCGCGTTGCATTCGATGCCGGAGTTGGACACCTGCGTTACCGGAGGCACTCAGACGCACGCCTCCGATGGGATGGGCATGTTGCTAGTGACTAGCAAGGACAGGGTCGAGGAATTCTCCCCACGGCCTGAGATCGGGATTGAGTTCATTGCCAAGACGGAGGTGCGGGCCCACCATAGCCTCATGCCAGAGGCTCCAGCGTTCGCAGTGAAGCGGCTGCTTGATCGATGCGGGATGACAATGGATGACATGGTCGTGGTCAAGAACCACAACCCGTTTGCAGTCAACGATGTCATTTTCTCCGATATCATGGACTACGATTGGCGCAAGATGAACAAGACAGGATCACCCCTGGTATGGGGACACCCGCAGGGGCCAACGCTCACCAGGGTCTTGATCGAGGCGCTGGAAGAGGCGGTGGATCTGGGTGGCGGCCACGTACTCATCTTCGGATGTGCCGCGGGTGACATCGGTATCGCGGCCGTCTTCAAAGTCTCGTAAGGGGATAGCTACAAATGGCTACCGTATTGAGAGAATCAACGCTCCAGACACTGGGTCTGGGCAACGTCATAGAGATCTTCCGGCGCGGGCAACTTCCGGCAGAAACGAGCGACCTGGTGGATCGAGTGTTCGGCAACTCGGGTAAGCGCGGTGCACTGGTCATATCCGGAGCTAACGGCATCGTTGGGGCGGGCAAGACGATGCAGCTCGGGTCGAGGCTGCAACAGTTTGACGTTCCGATCGTCGCTCTGGACTTCCCGGCGGCGCCGGACGGGATAGGCAAGCAGTACCCAGCGCTAGTACGGGCGTTCGGTCCGGAAGGGGCAAGCCGGATAATGACCAACGTCATCAGGTTGCACTATGACGGGCGAGAGCTCCCCCGCGACCTCAAGCAACTGCAGCCCACATTCCTGCTGGAGGCGATTCCGGAAATCCTCGATGTGAAGAGAGCTCATTATGCTGTGTTCAGGCAATCGTTCCCCGACATCGAAATTCGCTCGGTTACCTCGGGATTCCCGAGTTCGGAGCTGGGAGTCCGAATCGCGCATCCCGCGTTCCCCCATGAGATCAACAAGTTATGGGAGACAGTTGAGCCGGAGCCCTCTGCGATAACGCAGCTGTTGTGGTGCACCGGCCTGATCCCAGTACCCGTGAGCGACGACTGGTCCTTCATCTTGGACGTGTTGTTCTGTGGCATCACACTGGCAGCGCTCCGGTATCACCACGCCAGCAACATGCCCGTGTGGAAGATAGACAAATATGTGCGCAAGCTCGTGGGTCCTAACCCGTTCAGGGCGCACGACGCAATCGGTGCAGCGGGTGCCAATTTCTTGACGTGGTCCTGCCTCCACCACCTCAGTCAACGGTACGGAGATGTGTTCAAACCCACGGAAGAGCTAGTACGCCAAAAGGAGAATGGACAGAACTGGTATCCATTCAATCACTTCCGGCCGCTGGTTGACTGGACTCTCGAAGCTGATGAGATGGATGAGTTCCGGACCTGGATACTAGGTCCGCTGTTCCAAATGACCAGCCTCATGCTGCACGAGGGTCGTGGCCACCTTTCCCACATGAACGCGATAGGTGAACTATGTGCGCAGTTCCGTCGCGGTGTCGTGGCAATGGCACGTGCTCTCGGGCCAGATGCGGTGGTGAACATAGTCGAGGCATATCACCAACTACACCGCGAGGCTGCCACTGATAGTTGGCATCCCGACGTCTACACCAAGATGGACACTAGTGAATGGCAACAGCTCTATGTGAACGCCGAGCATGATGGTAATGTGGGCGTGATCACAATCAATCGAGAGAGCTACAACAGCGACGTTGACGCAGAGTTGAATCGTGCCATTAGCTGGTTGAACGACCAAGGAGTCGATCGAGTGATCGTGACAGGTGACTTCCACCTGTCGACGCAGTTGGTCGGTGCCGATACTAGTGAATTCTATCCTGCGCTCGACGACACTGATGCTGGAGCGAGGGTCTCGGCCGAATGGTCGCGAACGGCTCGGCGTCTGAATGATGACTTCAAGGTTTCCGTGGGATTCGTAAATGGGAAGCGGTGTTTGGGCGGAATGCTCGAGTTGCTGATGCACTGTCATTATTTCGTGGCTGTTGAAGGAGCAGAGCTGGGAATGCCGGAAGTGACACTTCCGGTCGTCCCCGGTATGGAGGGGTGTCATTGGATGTTCCGGAAGAGCCGCTCGGAGCACTGGTCCAAGGTTCTCTACCTTCTGTTGAGCGGAACGACGGTCAAAGCAGAAAAGACGCTAGGGTGGTTGATTGATTACGCCGGTCCGTTGCGTGAGTCACTGATGACTGCCTGGAGGATAGCGATTGGCAGTGATCATGGGCTGCAGCAACGTCCCTTGGCGGAGGGTATCCTGACAGGAGTGCCCAGCGAGGTGACCGGACTCTCGGCGACTGATGGCGAACTGGGTGAAACCGCACGAAAGGCTATCATAGACACTGTACAACAGTCATGTGGGGCTACAGTGGCTGATGCGCTAGCGATTCAGACTCGGCACTCAGCCGAGTTCATGATCTCCAAAGCTTGCCGTAAGGGGCGAATCGGAACCGAATTCCAGAAGACGATGGGGGTCTAGGGCCGGTTGAAGCCGGGGTATGCAGGAGGGGTTCCTACTATCCCATCTGCCTCCCGGCTTCGAACGCCTTGCGGTTTAACTCCAGCAGCGAGTGGGGTATGCGGTCTCGCAAGATTCGATCCCAGACCTCAGCAGGAATGTCCAATTGACCGGCTAATGCACCGAGCATCACGACATTGGCAGCACGGTGATTGCCCAGTTCAACTGCGATCTGAGTCGCTTTGATGACCCTCACGGCAAAGCCCTTACTTTTCAGGAAGACCACCGCGCGTTTCGGGTATGGCCGCGCGTCCCCGGTCCGGATAGGCTCTATTTCGTGGTCGTTCACCAATATCGCGCCACCGGGTCTGACGAAGTGGGCGTAACGCAGTGCTTCCAATTTCTCTAGGGCCAGCAGGAAATCCACCTCCCCGCGGCGTGTCGTCGGGGAGTACACCTGATCTCCGAAGCGGACGTGGCTGAACACCGCACCGCCGCGTTGCGCAACGCCGTGAAACTCCCCCTGCTTGACATCGTGGCCAGCAGTAAGCGCCGCTAGAGCAAGGAGCTCGCTCGCGAGGACGACACCCTGTCCACCCACCCCAGCAAGCAGGACATTAGTGACCGGCATCTGTACTCGCCTCCACCTGGCAGATGGCGTCGATTGGACACAGGTAGGCACACATTGCGCAACCAGCGCACTCCCACTCGCGAATGTGTGGAGTGTCGCCCTCCCAGACTAATGCTGGGCAGCCGGTTTGCATGCAGTCCCCACATTGTATGCAGTTTAACTCCTCCACTTGGTACGGGGTTGTGTCCTTCGCCTTTTCGTGCGGTAGCAGTCGACAACTTCGTCTGGCAATGATCACGGCTGGGCCAGGGTGATCCAGGCCCGACTTGATCGCGGCCGCTGTAGCCTCGGGATCCCACGGATCCACTACCGATACGTGTTCGACGCCGAGCGACCGGATTAGATCTTCATAGTTGACGGCGGGTGCTGGTCGGTTCTTGAGTGTGTGTCCTGTTCCAGGGTGCTGCTGGTGGCCTGTCATGCCCGTCGTACCGTTATCGAGTAGCACCGTCGTCGTCGGCACCTGATTGTATACAGCGCTCAGCAGGCTTGGCACACCACTATGAAGAAATGTCGAGTCCCCGATCAGGCCTACTACGTGATCTTCGCCAGACTTGTTGAATCCTGTGGCATTACCGATGCTCGCGCCCATACAAAAGGTGGTATGCATTGCCTCATAAGGGGGCAAGCATCCCAGCGTGTAGCAGCCAATATCGCCCGTGACCAGCACTCCGAGGTTCTTCAGGACGGCGAGCACGCCTCTGTGGGAGCAACCCGGACATAGCACTGGCGGGCGGGGCAGTATCGTCGTCTCGGCCACAAAATCACTCGGTACGACGCCGCCTTTGAGTTCCTGTGCCACTAGGTCGGCGCTCAGCTCCCCGATGTTCGTGAATCGGTCCTTGCCGATCAGATTCAGGATGCCGAAGCCGGCCATCTCTTGCTCGATGAAACCTTCACTCTCCTCCACGACAAACACCCTGTCGAAGCGGGCACAGAACTGCTTCAGCCGTTCTTTCGGGAGGGGGTAGATCATCCCCAGCCTGAATATCGTGGCATCCGGCACTGCCTCCTTCACGTACTGGTATGGAATACCGTGGCTCACGATGCCGACCACGTCTGAGCCTTCTTCGATGATATTGCCCGTAAACTGCTCCGCGAACTCCCGCAGGCGATTGAGTTTGTCCTCCAACTCGGGCCGGCGGGACCGAGCGTAGACTGGGATTGCGTATTGGCTGATCTTGCGTGAAAATGACTTCCGGGCTGCTTCCGTTCGTTCGCCGGTATCGACCACACCTCGAGTGTGTGCCAGTCGCGTCGTTGTTCGAAACATCACAGGCGTTTCGAATTGCTCGCTCAACTCGAAGGCCGTTTTCACCATCGCGTGGGCTTCTCTAGCATCGCTCGGTTCCAGCAACGGTACCTTTGCCATCTTGGTGAAGTAACGGCTGTCCTGCTCGTTTTGTGACGAGTACATGCCGGGATCGTCTGCTACCAGTGTCACGAAGCCGGCGTTGGTCCCCGCGTAGGGGAAGACCATGAATGGGTCCGCTGCTACGTTCAGTCCGACGTGCTTCATGGTGACCATGGATCGAGCGCCACCGAGTGCGGCGCCGACACATTCATCAAAAGCCACCTTCTCATTTGTTGACCACTGGGCGTCTACTTCAGGGTAGGTGGATAGTGCCTCCAGGACTTCGGTGCTTGGTGTGCCCGGGTAGCCGGCTGCGAACAACACTCCTGCCTCCCAGGCCCCGCGCGCTATCGCTTCATTGCCGGACATCAACTGTCTCACGGATATCCCCCCAAAGACGGTGCAGTGTTCTCATCGCTCTCGTGCTGCTGCCTCGTGCTCGAACGAGCCTCGTATGCGGTAGGCTCCCGCAGCCATGAGCGAAGGATAGTGTTCTTCAAACGCTGCTCGGATTTCCTGGATTGGCACGTCGGCGAACGTGCCTCGATCGTTTACGTACTGGATGAATTGCCTGCCATCCGGGCCGATCGGCTGGAACACCGAATCGTTGCGGCCGTCAAAGGCAAGTGGCTCCAACTTCAACCGCCGGCATAGTGACTCATTGAATGCTGGTGTCGCCTTAACCCACCTGCCGCTCAGATATAGCTCGGTGTAGCCGTGGAATACGAACAGATCCGTCTGCATCATGTGTAATAGGCGCTCTGTTGTCAGATGGTTTTTCACATCGGCGAAGCCGAGACGACTCGGAATTCGCATTGCCCGAGCAGCTGCGGCCAAGAGGGCTGCCTTCGGTATGCAGAAGCCACGCTTCCGTTCTAGCGTGTCACTGGCTCGCATGCCGGCAACGGACAAGTCTACATTGTAAGGATCGTAGCGGATTCCATCCCGGACGGCGTAGTAGAGCGCAACTCCCCTGGCGATGTCGGTTGTCTCATGGGGGGCAACACTGTTGGCGAATTGGATGATTCGGGGATGGTCACTATCAATGACACGCGTAGAGCACAAGTACTCGTTGAGTTCAGATCCCAGCGAGTGATTCTTCACTGTAACCGTAACAGCCCTCAGGTTTGATTCGTCGAGTCTGGTGATGCCTCATGATGCCGCGTTGTGGCAGCGTCGGCTACCGATGATCGCCGACCGAGTACACGGCCTCGCGTATCTCATCTTCGGTGAGGAGGCGCTCAGATCTCTTCGCAGCTGCAAGGACCGCCTCAACCACGTCGGGTCCACCGGGGAGACCATGAGCGTTCAAGTAGTACACTACATTCGAGGCACCTGACATATGCCCGATCTCGATCTCTTGTTCCCGTCCTACCCAACTGGCTGGGACCCCCGAGTAGACACGATCGGCGAGCCAGGCTTGTCCCCTGCGTTGTGCCTTGATGACTGCGGCTGCGTGCACTCCAGTGGCGGTGCGGAAAGCGTCACGGCCGACTATCGGAGTGTTCACGGGTATCGGCACATCAACGGCTTTCGCGACTGTATCGACGTACTCCGGTAGGCACGTCAGATCATCGTCACGCCAGCCAAGCAGCTTGAGGTTGACCAGGAGTTGTTCCATAGGAGTGTTACCTACGCGCTCTCCCACACCGAGGGCAGTGCCGTGTACACGCGTCGCGCCGGCCTCTATCGCGGCAAGCGTGTTGGCGACGTCGAGGCCGCGATCACGGTGACCGTGCCAGTCTATGCCGACCTTGTCGCCGACACCCAAACCATCGAGCAGCTGCTTAACCCAGGTTACCAGGTTTGCCACCCCTCTTGGGATCGCTGCGCCAACTGTGTCGCACAGGCAGACCCGCTTCGCTCCGGCTTCGACTCCAGCTGTCAGCAGCACCCGGAGGTCTTCCGGTCTGGCGCGAATGGTATCCTCGGTCACGTACATCACCTCCAGACCTTCCCGCACGCCGAATTCCACGGATTCTCTGGTGTGGCGCAGAATGTGGTCCAGGTCCCACTCCTCGGCATACTGCCGAATCGGGCTGCTTCCGATGAAGACGCAAGCCTCGATGGGAACCCCGGTCTTCTGGACCGCATCGGCGATGGGCTGGATATCGACAATCATGGTGCGTGCCGCGCAGTTTGCCTTGATGAGGAGCTTATTGTCGGCTATCTCGCGGCACAAACGTTCAACGGCGTCTCGCTGCCGTGGTCCGGATCCAGGAAGTCCGATATCGGCCGTCTCGATGCCCAGACTGTTCATGAGATGGAGTATCTTGATCTTCACTTCTGTCGGCGGGTCGGTGACGGAGGGGCTCTGGAGGCCATCTCGTAGAGTCTCATCGTCCAACATAGCAGTGCGACTCCGATCCGTCTCATCCCCATTGGCAAGGGACCAGTCGTACACGAGTCGTTCTTCGGACAGAACCGTCACCCTAACCTCCCGATCGATTGATTCAGCGGCTCGCCGGCCCCGGCTTTGACCCAGTAAAGATGTCGTGACGGGGGCGTGGACACCAGAATCAGATTCGCTGCGCTCGCGGCACCACTTGTGAGACCGGGCCGGGACCGCCATGTTGGCTGCAAGAGTGGCCGCTTGCTGCGTGTTGGTGTCGGCGGCATCGGGTCACCAGAGAATCACCTTGATTGGAGACAGTAATGAATTCTTATGATATCGGTGTGATTCCGGGCGACGGTATCGGTCCGGAGGTCAACAACGAAGGATTGAAGGTGCTCGCAGCCGTGGCTACGATCGAGGGATTCCAATACCAGCTGGCCGAATACCCCTACAGCGGCGAGCACTACCTCAAGACGAAAGAGCTAGTGCCAGATTCAGTGATTGACGAGTGGCGTTCACTGGATGCCGTGCTGCTCGGTGCGATCGGGCATCCCGACGTGGAAACGGGCCTGGTGGAACGTTCCGTGATTCTGGGGCTGCGTTTCGGGCTCGATCTGTACATCAATCTCCGTCCGATCAAGCTGTACGCCGAGCATCTTTGTCCGCTCAAGGGAAAGGGACCTGATGATATTGACTTTGTAGTCGTTCGGGAGAACACCGAGGGCTTCTACTCCCAGATTGGCGGCCACCTCAAGAAAGGCACGCCGGAAGAGGTCGCGCTGATCAACGGTGTGTACACGTGGAAGGGTTGCGAGCGGGCGTGCCGCTACGCCTTTGAACTCGCGCTGCAGCGGGCCGGGCTGAAAGGAGCTGATCATAGACCCAAAGTGACGCTGGTGGACAAGGCCAACGCATTGAGACCACAGGACATATGGACGCGTGCCTTCGCTCAGGTCGCAGCCGAGTTCCCCGATGTGGAGACGGATCACGCATATGTCGACGCATGCTGCATGTGGATGATCAAGAACCCAGAGTGGTTTGACGTGATCGTTACAACCAACATGTTCGGAGATATAATCACTGACCTTGGCTCAATGCTGCAGGGCGGGATGGGCATCGCAGCATCAGGTAATATCCACCCCGGCAGGACCTCCATGTTTGAACCGATCCACGGCTCGGCACCGAAGCATGCTGGCAAGAACGTGGCTTGCCCACTGGGTTCAATTGGTGCGGTAGGTATGATGCTGGACTTCCTGGGGGAGACCCGCGCCGCTCTGAGGATTGAGAACGCGGTGAGCAGACTCCTCAGGAGCGGAACGGTCCCTTCAGCCGATGCTCGCAGTGGGATCGGCACCAGGGAAATGGGTGACTTGGTAGTGAAGGAGTTGGGCCGCGAATAAGGGCCGCGCAGATACAGTGACTGGGAGTGGGCGTCCTAGCCTTCGGAGAGCGATTGGCCTGCCGCACGCTACCGCCATGGTCGTCGGTACCATCGTGGGGGCGTCGATATTCGTCCAACCCTCGGAGATCACGGGCCAGGTGCCTACGATTGCTGGAGTCTTTGCGGTATGGCTGATATCCGGGGTGCTCACTCTCGTCGGCGCGTTGGTGTGCGCCGAACTTGCCTCGACGTTCCATGAATCCGGTGGAGTCTACGTCTATCTCAGGGAGGCATACAATCCGGCCACCGGCTTCCTCTGGGGCTGGGCGATGTTCTGGAGCATGCACTCCGGTATCATCGCCGCGATTGCAGTCGTGTTTGCCAGGTACACGGCCTACTTCCTCCCCCTAGGTGACTATGGTGTCAAAGCCGTTGCCATAACGGCGATTTTGCTCTTGTCCGGGATAAATTACATCGGGGTACGCAGCGGCAGTCTGTTGCAG
>SMTZ1_10014916_pt1 | contig 13303 bp, 16 predicted proteins | sample DeeMarSWOR136_30_FD_25667 | JGI IMG/M metagenome (IMG submission 25667) | reverse complement strand
GTGCAAATGATCCCGATAACGTAATCACCTTCACAACAGTGATTTACCACGTCAAACTCGACATGTCCGCAAACCTCTCGTGCCGGCACCGGGTTGTCAAGGACCAACGTCACGTTTGCAATTCCGTCACATGGTTCCTCAAGAACCACAACCTCCACGCTCACCACCTGACCATCTTCATCTGGATCCCAGTTACAGAAGCCAGTCGAGACGTAGTGCCCGTTTATGTGGAGCGACATGTCGTCAGGCTCCAGTGTGCACTCCGGCGGTTGGTTGGGTATGATGCAGATGCTGTCACAGACCTCCAGCCAGTCTCCGGCATAGCCTCTGGGCTTGTAGTTTTTCGCGTCGATTCTGGTGAACTCAAGCAAACCAGTGGGCGGCCACAGCATGGTGTCCATGCAAATCGCAACACCACCGACGCCGCACTCACAAGTGGCTCTCTCCATTCCATAAACCAGGAAGGTGATGTTGGCCAGAAGCACTCTGCTTCCCTCCCACCATCTGCGAGCACTGCCACCTGCGATTGTGCTCAACCAGACATGTCCGGCATTCCCTGCGCTCGTTATGTTGATTGTGGTCTCCCACATCGGCAGATAGTCGTCGTTAACCATCCGAGCAAATCGGTTGTAAGTGGTATCCCCGCTATGGGTATCCACAATGTCACGGAAGACGCTGCGCTTGAATGGCGGCGCAAACTGGTTGGTGTTGGTGTTGTTCCAATTATCAAGGGTGGGGCAGGTGACCGAATCAAAGTCACAACCACCATAGGCCTGTGCGTACCAGCTGAACGGCATCACGAAACCACTGATGGAGTCTCCCGCCGGATTCCCTAAGTGAATAATCTCATTGTAATCGTGGGTAACGAAATAGGCAACCCGGACCGAATCGTAGCCCGTCCCGATGTCATATTCATGGTCACAATCGAAGGTCTCAACATAGAAGGTGTCGCAAATACCCAAGTCAAGCGTATCCTGCGGACACTGAGCCGAACCCTGGGTGCTGAAAAGCAACACCGCTGAAACCATAACTGCGAGAAGTAACAAATTTCGTTTCATTTTGTTGCTCCTTACAAGTTAATTTTAAGTTATCAACTCCTTGATTCTTTGGAATCCCTTAAAAATCTTCAATCAAAATCGAATTCCAAAAAACCAGTCTTCTTTTCCCCCTCCTTCTTCAAAAGGTTACAAGGTTAGTTAGTAGCCTTTTGTTTTTGCTTTCTCACCTCCTTGCTTAGGTCCTTTTGAGGATTAAAGTTGGTAAAAGTGATTGGTTTTACCCCTTCCTTTCTTCACCTCCTTTCAAGCAAAGGTTAAAGGTTTTAGTTTTCAAAAAGCTCAAAATCGTCTTCTTTTCCTCTTGCCCCCGGTGATTTAGGACAATAGCAACCTCTTTTGGGCGGAGGTCCTCCCTTAAAGAGGTAGTCTATCAAAAGTACGATATCTGCTGAGTTCACGCTGCAATTTGAGTCTACATCCCCTGCTTCCGGTATGCACGGTAAAGGTCCCCCCTTAAAGAGATAGTCGATCAAGGAAACGATGTCAGCAGAGCTCACCGTACTATCGTTGTTTGCATCTCCTGCCACGGACCACCAAGCGTCAAGCTGACCCTGCTCACCTATGTGAAATTTGAAAGGGACAGGCATACCTATGTTATCGCTCAAAGTGCTGAATCCCGGACTTACCAAGAACCACACATTTTTTTCCGAATCGGAGTCGCATATGCAAGATAGATTCACGCCAAATTCGAAAAGAAGGTCATAGTTTCCCCTGGGTGGTATGGAACTGTCTTCGTAAGTCTTGGCAAATACCGTCACCGATTTACAGGAATCGGGAAGCGGAAGAGTATCGGCCCCGGGATCACCGTGACAGCTTACTCTTTCAAAATCATTTATCAGAGACCCTACAGTGTCGAGATGACACTCTCGCACTGGAAAATAATCCCACTCCCTACAAATAGAATCAGGTTCGTCGTAGCAAGTGTCCACCCGGCATACTGAGTCTGGAATTTCAGGGCAAGTGTCTACCACAACATACAGGCTGTCCATATAAGTATCTACCGTCGCAAAGTTCACCAACTCTTGTCGTCCACCCAAAGTCATGAGGATGTCAAAAGCGGAGATCGGAACCGGATTTTTCATCAGCATGCGCATTTTCACGAAATGACCCGGGTAACCAGTATTATAGTCAACTACCAGATCTACGGTGTCACTCTGCAACGCTTGGCCTGCCCAGACTTCACAACCCACAACACCAAAGCAGATAAAGGCGAAACACCAGAACAGAACAGTTTTTTTGTTCATCGTTCCCCTCTTCGTTTTATAAGGTTATTCTCATTCTTCACCTTTATCTACCGCCTCTTTAGCCGACCTCCTTTCTTTTAGACAATCTATTCACGCAGCAGACAGAATCCTCTGCCGTCTCTTAGTCGAACAATGTTTTAACCAGTAAGGCTTCAGCAGCCCCAAACCTATACCAGCGGAATAATTAAGATATCTTTTTTTGAACCTATTAGCTGAACAACTCCCTCTTAGGAATCCCTTCTTACACAGTCTCTAATCCTTCATTAGATCTTTAAATCATGATATGATTGAGAGCGTCGATATCTTAACTTTCAGTAGGTAATATACACCCAATTTAAATTTTGTCAAGAAAAAAAATGAAATTTTTTTAAAAAATTTTCATTTTTTTCAGCTTTGCAGTTTCCTCGACCTCACTCCGGTCCAAAGGACTCAGCTTTGAAGAGACGAAAATCCGCAAAAAACGTGCCATACTGCTCTCTTTCATGGATCTAAGAAGCTTGGCTTTACTTTGATGGTCGCCTCCTCCTTTCAGCAGAGCTTGCATCTCCCCTAAGTAAAAATGCGACTTTGAGTTAGCACATATTTAGATTTTTGCCCAATGGACAGTTTTACCTAAGAAATATTGACATACGTTAATCTCTATTCCTGAGCTTCATCCAAACTTATGCAAAACTGTTCAAGAAAAGTGTAAAATTTTTCTCAAATTCAGACGAACAAATCTAAGTTATTATAGTTTATTAACTTACTGATGCCTGCGGGAGGGATGACAAATCACGGGTGTATATTTTTTGTTGGGAGACAAGAACTTAGTCAAATTCGAATGGATGAAAGCAGCTTCTCATCCAGAGAGGAGGCCTCCACCTTACGACACTTCTCTGGTGAATTTGACCATATTTTTACGGTAAGGTTCTTCAGTTCCTTTTCGTCACAATATCTGGCACAGATTCTTGACGCCAGAGTTTGATCTTCAAGGGCGGGTTCCCCTAAAAGGAGGGTGTAAGTACTTTTGTATCCCTCTACGGTGAATTTTAGCTCAGAAGGAAGCGAAAGAGACAGAAGAGTTTCATTTTCTTTCTGATTTCTCCCGGCTATAACTTTAGCTTTGGTGGGCAACCTGAAATGCCTTCCAATCTTTAGCAGAAATATGTTCCTCATCGAGTCTTCTCCGTGCTCAAAGGAATCCTTTAACCGCCGGGAGAAATTCTCATCAGTCAGAAGGCAGCCTCCTGCGGGACAAGGATAATCTTCAATCCGGTATCTCTTGGCCAAAGCCATCTGGGGTTTTCGGGATCTTCCCTGGATGGACAAAAGTCTCTCCCGGTCTACTATCCCCCTTTTTTCAACCTGGATTGGCTTGAAAAGCTTGGCGGAGAGAGGACGCAGAACTTTTCCCTCTAAATCTGACTCCTTCTCAATCAATTTCATCGCATACATTCTCTGAGACATGGGCCTTTCCCCTAAAACCTCACCGGTGAAGATAAACTCAGCACCAACCTCTTCCATCAATTCCTTTCCTTTTTTGAAAAGAAAAATTCTGCAATCGATGCAGGGATTCATGTTCTTCCCGTAACCATGCTTGGGGTTCTTCACCAACTCCAGATAATCTTCTCCCCCATAGATTTTTTTCAGAGGGATATTGAATCTTTGGGCTACGGAATCGGACCAGCATCTGTCATCTGTATCACAGCAACAGAAAGGAGTCTTGAGGTTCAAAGCTATTATCTCAAACCCCATATCCAACATCATCTTTGTGGCTAAGATACTGTCAAGACCTCCGGAGAGAAGCCCGATCGCTTTCCTTCTCATTAAATCACCCGTTTTAATAAAGTCGAAGTCTATATTCTGACACCCCCGTTCCAAGCCTAGGGAGTGTATCAGACTACTCCTAAAAAAACGTAAATCGATAAAAAAACAAGTTGTTTTGTCTTTAATTTAGCTCTTTTAGTTATAGATTAAAAAATCCTCCGCCCCATTTATCTATCTGAGAGGGGGGCAGGAACTCAGAGTAGAGTAATATGGGACAGAGGATTAGATTTCCTCATTATGTTTTCACAAATGAAACGTATTAAATTCCCTTTTTGTTTTAGTTTTTTTATTCCTTAAGCAACTGGTCGATTCTACTCACAACGTAAGGACTCTCCCACTCCCTACCCCCCACTATCTTCCATTTTATCACCCCATTCTTATCCAGCAGAAATGATGTGGGAATGGCTCGAACCCAATACTTGCTTCCCACATCTCCCCGGCGGCTCAACAAAATGGGAAAACTCATCCCATATTCTTGTGCAAAGGAAGCTATCTGGGAGGCAGAAGCTCTCTCCTGGTTTACCGCCACGATCTCAAATCCCTGGTCTTTTTTGGATTGGTATAGCCTCTCCAATGACGGGATTTCTCTTCTGCAGGGTGAGCACCAGGTGGCCCAAAAATTCAAGAGAACCACTTTTCCTCTAAAATCCGCTAATCTGACCAGATTGCCACTTAGATCATATAAGCTGAACTGAGGCGCCAAGAAACCCTCCTTAGCAGCCTCCTTCCTTTCAACCTCTTTAGGAACTTCCTGTGTCTTAATAGTCGGATTTTTTTTCTGGTGCTCCTTACTACCTTGAGTAAAATAAATGGTCCCGGAGATCAGCCCTATAATTCCGATCAGAACCAAAAAAACGGGAAGTTTTTTGCTCAAATAAATCTACTCCTAAAGGTTAGAGTTTGATCTCTTCTCCTCTTTCTGAAACTGAGCTTCCTTTCTCCAAATTGCTGCTCAAGAAATAACATTGCTCCCAATTTTCCATTGCGAAAAGCCATCTCTTTTTGATTGAATCGACAAAATCGGTTCTGAGGTTTAAGAATTTGATGGATTCGTCCCCAACAATTCATTGGCTAAAAAAACTGGGGCAGAAGAAAACTCCTGCCCCATACCAATGGGAGTTTTTTCTATTTTTATTCTTCATCTGATTTCTCTTTACCAGACTCAGCCTCTTTCTTAGCCGCCACCTTGTCCTCAAAGCCTTTTTTCACTGGTATGGTGAATCTGTAGGTGGTATCCCCTTTTGCCACCAAAGTGATCGATTTCTGGAAACGCTGATCCTCCGTTTCTCTTTCCAGTTCAACCTTTAATTTTGCTGTCTGATTAGGCTTAATTTCATCTTTGGACAATTTCACCTTTTTGAAGAATTCTGGTGGGTAATCCACTATAGAAAGTTCCAGCTTCTCATCACCAAGATTCTTGATCTTGGTTTCTAATTTGGTCCTTCGTTTCTCCCCCAAGGGACCGAAGTCCAAAACTTGAGGATTAACATCTAACATAATGATAGTATCCTCAGAAGGCTGCCACCCCTCTCCACTAAAAGAGATGGTATCATTGGTGGTTACGCTGGCGCTTTTAGAGGTCTTTCGGGAATGTTGTCCCATAGTGTATATCAACTCGATCCAAGTGCTGTCTCCGACAGCCAGCTCCGTCTTGATCAAGGGAGCTTTGGTGCACCCTCACCCAGGCCTCACCTTTTCAATCTTCAGGGTATCAGTTCCTACATTCTTTATCAGATAATAATGGCTGACTACGTTGCCTGTAGGGATAAGTCCAAAATCCCACATAGTTTCTGGAATCAACACCTTCGGCTCGCCAGCTTGGGCCTGACACATAAAGATCACCCCAAGAACCATAAGTACCATCATCCCAAAAAAGAAAACCGCTCTTTTCATTTTGTCCTCCATTTACATTAGTCCAACTATTGACAAAACAGAGATTAGTCCATATTTAGCCATTATATATAAAATAAACAATTTTGGTCTCCTGTCAACAACTTTTTGGAATTTTCTTGTCGCTCAATCCATTCTTGCTTTCACAATCCAAGTTATTTATCGATAAATATAACGTCAAAGTTTAACTTCTATTTGATCACCCATTGTTTTCTGTTTCGATTCACTTTTCGAAAATTTCCCTACTCTGCAGATTTGCCTTAATGAAAAAACTCTCTAAAAAGGGGCGCATTCCAAGAATCATGGCTATAGCACAAGACAAACCCTCATTCAACAAATCACACTTCATTATTGTTTCTTGACCCTCAGACATTAGTGAACAAAACATACAAGCCCGCCAAAAAGATTAGACCCCCGCTGATCTTCTTGGTGAGACTGGAGAAGTTGCTTACCCCTTTAGACTTGGCGTAGCTTTCCACGAATCCTGTGAAAACACCGGCTAAGACTATCAAAGCACAATGTCCGATGGCGTAGACAAAGAGCAAAGATGTGCCATAGATTATCCTTGCCTTGGTGGCGATAAAAGCTAAAATCACAGCCAGAACTGGGGTGGCGCACGGAGAGGAGACTGCTCCGAATAAAAGGCCAAGGAGAAAGGCACCGATAACGCCCTTGTGTTTAGTTCTGAGGGTAACCGGTTGAGGAAGTTTGAAACGAAGCACTCCGGCAAGATACAATCCCATGATAATGGCAACAGCTGCGGCCACATAATACCAGAACTTCCCCACATCGCCAAAAAGCCTACCCAAAAGAGAGGCAATTGCACCCAGTATGGTGAAGGTTATGGAAAGCCCCAGTGCGAACACGACGGCGTAAGTGATCGCTTTCTTTTTGTTTCCCTCCGAGTAACCGCCCACAAATCCGATTACCAAAGGAATTATTGCCAAAACACAAGGACTGGATGCGGAGAGCAGACCACCCAAAAAAACGAGAAGGTAGGCCAACCCAGGGGAGTTGTTTATCACCTCTGAGACGCTTGATAAGATCGATTCCATATCAATATACCCCCATCTCAGCAAATTTCATTCTTATAGATTGTTTGTCCATAAATCCCTCATGTCGATAGACCTCATTTCCTTCTGCATCAAAGAAAATTTGAGTGGGAATCAACCGAATTCCATATTTTCTTGCTTCCCGAGGCTCATATCTTAGGTCGATTACTTTCACGATTGCCCTTCCGTGGTATTCTGTCTTCAGTTCATCTAAAATCGGCTTCATCTTTTTGCACGGGATACAGGTCCCTTTTCCCAAATCGACCAGCACGGGCAGCTTCTTGGTCTGCTGACCTTCCAGATCCATTCGAGAGTCTTCGCCTATAACATTCGAACTTGATCCTCCACCGGTTCGATCAGCAGAGCCCTTGATCAGGATAAAGCCAATTACTATGGCAATCAAGATTCCGACGACCACCACATTTTGTTTCAGTTTCAATTATGCACCTCCAACCGTTGTTCTCCTCAAATCTCAAGTGCTCTTCACTATCGTCTCTTTCTGAATGACTCCAGAATCCGCAGGGGTGGAAATAGAATGGCTTTTGGCTTGCATTTGGCAGCGCAGATGCTGCATCCCACCTGGCAGTAATAGGGATTGGCAACTTTCACCTTGTCTGTCTTCTTGTCGTATCCATAGACTCCGAAGGAACAGAAATCAAGGCAAATCCTGCAGCCGTCACACAGCTCTTCCATAATAGTCGGGAACCAGGGCACCTCCTCCCTGGGCACGCCTTGCCAGGTTCCCGAATCCTTGAGTTTCTCTTCAACGCCGAGCTCGTTCCGTTTATAGAATCTCTCGTACTCTTGCAGGAAAGCTCTCGCGTAGCTTCGTTCTTTTGCCTTGGGGATGTAATTGTATTCTTTCAGTTCTTCCAGCAAACGACTCTCCAGTTCCCTCGCGGGCTTTTTGCCAGCTTTGAAAAGCCGCGCGAGAATCTCGTCGATTCCGGTTATGCCTATAAGCTTGCCCTCGATTGAGATCAGCTTTGATTTCATCTCTCCTTCTTCATTATTAATTATATATATACCAATATATACCCAAATCAACCCTTCGCCTCTAACAGAAGATTTCTTATGTCTGCTATGGAAGGAACTCTCCCTTGAAATTTCACCTCTCCTTCCACAATCAGGGCTGGCGTTATGCTGATGCCCTTATCGATAATCTCGAACACGTCCGTGATCTTAACAAGCTCAGCCTCCAGCTTAACCTCATCCAATACTTGCCTGACTTTCCCAAAAGTATCATGGCACTTGGGACAACCGGGACCTAACACCTCAATCTTCATTCCTCTTATCTCTCTTCCTTATTATATCACTCCTCAAACTTTCCTTACCTAAGAAGAGCCTTTACCTCAGAATCGCTCTTTGGTTCTTGCCGACGGCTGGGCCGGACTCTCTGCTTCTGAGAATCACTCCGGCCTTTTGGGCCTGGATTGCTGCACTTTTTTCTTATCTTCTGCCTCAGATCTCTTCTTTTTTGTCTCATTCATAAACTCATCTAATTCTCTTTTGAAGTTCGGGAGGAATTTCTCCCTCTCCTCGCAGACTTCCCATACCGATTCTATCTCTTTGAACTCTCTTGTTTTTCCAGAGAATTTCTCGAAGCCCAGAGCAGACCAGAAGATCTTATACTTTTTAGCAGTGGAGGTATCTTCATCAATATTGTATTCCCTGAAGATGATGCAGCTGTCCTTGTACGCCTTGGGGTAGAACCTTTCCAGTCCTTCTTTAGCATAGATGCCAACCTTTATGCAACAAGAACATTGAACTTCCGGGTGAAAGTGGATCACCAGCAGGCTGTCAATATCTGCCGGGGGAGCGGGCCTTTTGGATTCCGGTGCCACCGTGTCTTTCTCTGCCGAGGTGCGAATCTCTCTGGATTTTTGTCCATCTACCCTAGATGAGCTTGCTCCTGAAATCATCACACAAAACACTAGCAGGAAAATCCACTTGTTGTTTGATCTCATGTTTTTCTCCTCACGAAACCGCTTTGGATTTCATCCCGATGGTCCTGATGACGGCTTTACAGCTTTTTGCTGAAATCGAACCAAACCAGGTTTTGTCTCCTCGCTGAAAAACCTGCGCCTGAACCAGAATGCCACGTTGACCAAACTGATCAGCACCGGAACTTCCACCAGAGGCCCTATCACGGCGGCGAAGGCAACGCCAGAGTGAATTCCAAAAACCGCGACGGAAACGGCGATGGCCAGCTCAAAGTTGTTGCTGGCGGCGGTGAAAGAGAGAGTAGTGGTCTTGGAGTAGCCCGCTCCGATCCTCCATCCCATGAAAAAGGAGATCAGGAACATGAACACAAAATATATGAGAAGCGGGACCGCCACCCGGACAACATCCAGCGGAATCTGCACGATGAGTTCACCCTTCAGGCTAAACATCACCACAATGGTAAACAGCAAAGCTATTAAGGTAATGGGGCTGATCTTGGGGATAAAGCGGGAATGATACCACTGCTTCCCCTTGGCTCTCACCAATATGAAACGGGTGAGGATTCCACCGATGAACGGGATGCCCAGATAAACGAAAACGCTTTTGGCTATTTGCCCGATAGTTACATCAACCACACTTCCCTTCAGCCCAAAGACGGGAGGTAGGACAGTTACAAAAATCCAGGCATAAACACTATAAAATAAAACCTGGAAGATGCTGTTAAATGCCACCAATCCTGCCGCATATTCCGTGTCGCCCTTGGCCAGCTCATTCCAGACTATCACCATGGCGATACAGCGAGCCAGTCCAATCATGATCAAGCCTACCATATATTCAGGATAGTTGGACAGAAAGATTATGGCCAAAAAGAACATCAAAATGGGCCCTGCGATCCAGTTCTGGATCAAAGACAAACCTAGGATTCTCCAGTTGCGAAACACATCGCCCAGCTCTTCGTATCGCACCTTCGCCAGTGGCGGATACATCATGAGAATCAGCCCCGCGGCGATGGGGATGTTGGTGGTGCCTACCTGAAATAGGCCGATGAATCCGTCCACCCGGGGAACCAAATACCCCAACAAAACCCCGGCCGCCATAGCCAGAAATATCCACAAGGTAAGGAAGCGGTCCAAAAAGGAGAGCTTCTTTATGACGCTTTCGTTCATGGCTACCATTTTCTCACTTTCAACTCATATTTGAGACTTGCATCGTAAACTTCATTCATTCCTTGCCTTCGTCCTCAATCCATCTTTTTAAAGCGACTATTGCTGGCAGTTTGCCGGACGAATATACCTTACCGTTTATCACCAAGCCCGGTGTCATTAAAACACCGTATGAGGAAATCTTATTCAGGTCTGTCACTTTAACTACCTCGGCCTCGATTCCTAACTCCGTTAAGGCGCTATTCACATCTTTCTCCAGTTTCCTACAGTCAGCGCATCCAGGACCTAAAACCTCAATTTTCATACTTACCCCTCCTACAATATTAGATTTCCGAATATCATTCCGGTTGTGGTCGCCATTATAACCACCAGCAGAACATATACGCCGGTTTTCTTGACTCCCATTATTCTGGCAATTACGATCATATTGGGCAAGCTCAAAGCCGGTCCAGCCAAAAGCAAAGTCAGAGCCGGACCCCTGCCCATGCCCAGGTCCATCAAAGCTCTGATGATGGGAACTTCGGTCAGAGTCGAAAAATAGATCAGGGCTCCGAAGACTGATGCTATGAAAGTTGCCTTTAGTCCATCTCCCCCCAGCCAAACCTCAACCACCTGCTGGGGCAGCAATGCCTTTATGATTCCCGCTACAAAGACGCCCGCTATCAGAATGGGGAATATCTTTTTGAAAAGATCCCAGGTCTGGTACATCCAGTATCCCAACTCCTCCTTTTGAAACCAGCGGTATAAGATCAAACCCAAGGCCACAAGAAGCACTGCGGTTATCAACCATTTCTGAGCAGCACCGAAGACTAAGATTCCGACCAAGACTGCGAAGTAAAGCAGGGTAATCCCCTGGGGCCGGGTCTTCTCTTCTTCTTGGGGAAGAGTTAACTCACCCGGATTGTTCGTTTTCACGGACTCCTCTTTTCGCCAGATGAAAGCCATTATCAAACCGATAGCCACCGAAAAAAGAATCGCCCCCACCGCTCGGGCAATGCCCAGATCAAGGCCCAGAAGTCTGGCCGAGTAAACGATCGCCAAGATATTTATTGCCGGGCCCGAATAAAGAAAAGCAATAGCAGGACCTAAGCCCGCTCCCCTTTTGTGAATTCCTGCGAACAAAGGAAGGATGGTACACGAGCAAACCGCCAGGATTGCTCCAGAGACTGAGGCAACAAAGTAGGACAAAACCTTTTTGGCTTTAGCCCCGAAGTATTTCATCACTGAGGCCTGGGAGACGAACACGGCAATTGCGCCAGCGATAAAAAAAGCCGGAATTAGGCAGGTCAACACATGGGCTGATAGATATTCAAGTAAGGCTTCCCATCCGCTTTGAAGAACACTAAGAATCTGCATAAAAGTCAACGCTTCCGCAATTCAATGCATCATGTCACATTAATGCATATATACTCTCAAATTTTTTTATGGTATCACCTTCACCACTTTTGCCTTTTTCTTGATCTCGGCTTTGACCATCTCATCAACCAGTGACAGCAGGGTGAAGACCCTCTTGTCGTTAATCTTGTAATAGACCGAAACCCCCTCCTTGCGAGACTCGAGTATTCCAGCATCCCTCATATGCGTCAGGTGTCTGGAAATGTTGGATTGGTCTTCCTTCATGTTAGGTATTATCTCGCAAGCACACCTTTCTCCGTCCTTAAGATAATACAAGATTTTGAGTCGGGTTGACTGAGCGATAGCCTTTAGAAAATCGGACTCAATTTGTATCAGATTCTCATCAAACATATCCACCTCAAAATGCATTTATGCGTATGAACAAGTATTCGCATTTCATACGAACACAATTTTTTTCCTATTTGACCCTAACGCAGTTTTTCATCCAATGATTCATAACCCATCAAAAAATTCCTTAACCTTTCGTTCTATCTCATCTCTTACTTGTCTGAAAGCTTCTATTGATTTCCCTTTCGGATCAGAAACATCCCATTCTATTCTTTGCATTGCCGAAACAAAAGGACAAACCGCTCTACAGCCCATGGTGATTACATAATCAAAATTTTCCCCTTTCAGATCGTCGAATCCTTTGGACTTCTGCGCTGAAATATCTACATTCTTTTCCTTCATCACTTCTATAGCCACCTTTTCAACTTTGCCAGAGGGATTTGACCCGGCACTGAAGGCTTCGATTTTTCCGCGTCCTAGTTTTCGAGCAAATCCCTCAGCCATCTGACTGCGACAGGAATTTTCAATACACACGAGTAATATTCTTATCATACTTGTAGCTCGGGTAGTTGTACTTTGGTAAATTCATCAATTATGAACATACAACTAAGATGCCTGGCCTGAAGAATATTTTTCCGTGTTTTGATAAAAATCTCTGGATAACGCCAAAATTTCCTTGACATTTTGCTTGTTCTGAGTTAAATTTTTCTTCAGGAGTAACCCAAAAATCAGAAAACACAAAATGGAAACAAAAAAGGCACTTATCACCGTTTAACCCATTAAACTCCATAATACGCAAGGAGGTGAATTATGAGAACCTTTTCAAAAATAGTTGTTCTCACTTTCACTTTGAGTCTTTTGCTCTCATCGTCGCTTTATGTTCATTCGGTAAATGAGCTGGCTTTGGCACAAAGCGTGAAAGGCTTTTCTTCACTTACATATTTACCGGTTTCTCCCGAAAGTGAGCAATTGTCCCTAATTCCACTCCTCCCTGGAGGCCCTTCTCCCAGGCAAGCACATACCGCGATCAAGGATGAGCTAAAAAATGACATGATTATTTTCGGCGGAGCTTATTTTGATATCGAAGAAGGGCATCTTTATCGCTACAACGATGTGTGGAGACTGGATCTGGATTCCTATAGTTGGACCCAGGTCTCAACAAGTGGCAGTCCTCCGCCACCAGTAGGTGGACATACCTCCATTTATGATCCTGTAGAACACAGGATGCTGGTATTTGGTGGAGGGATTGATGGCGGTATTTTGACTGGTGTATATGAGCTGGATTTAGACTCATACATTTGGAGTTTACTTTCAACCACTGGGGAAGTACCCACTGCTCGGTGGGATCACTGCGCAGTTTATAATAGTCAGAATCATTCCATGGTCATCTTTGGTGGTAGAGATCTTGGTGGAGCATTAGACGATTTGTGGATGTTGTATCTGCACACTTCAGCAGGCCTGGT
>SMTZ1_10005011_pt1 | contig 13306 bp, 11 predicted proteins | sample DeeMarSWOR136_30_FD_25667 | JGI IMG/M metagenome (IMG submission 25667) | reverse complement strand
AAAGGAGGCCGCCACAACCGAGGAGCGGCAGGCATACACCACGGCCCCTGTGCAGCGGGTCTCATACACCAAGGGCTTGAGCGGTCCGCTCAGGTTCATCATCCCCGCGGCCGTAGTCGTGGTAGCCGCGATTGTCCTGGTTCTCTTCTTCCTCTTTCCCGATGTGATACGAAGAGGAGGTGCAGTCGAGCGGGAAGCCAAAATGGCAGCATTGCGTGAGGGGACGGAACAGGTAGAACAGGGGGTCCAGGGTGAGGAAGCCGCGGGTGAAGGGGAAAAGGCCTTCAAACCCGATGAGTTCCTCGAAGAAAAGGGCATACCCCAATCCGCGCTGACCGATCGACGGACAGTCATATATCGCGGTCTCATCGAGATCACCGTACTCGACATATACCTTTTGACAAATGAAATTGCCGTATCCAACGGGTACCGGCGTCTCGACAGCGTCGACGAGGTGGGCAGGGACCCGGACTGGATCTATCCCGGAAACCTCTTCACGCTCCCCGACAAGACGGAATACACCGTTGTGAAGGGCGACACCATGTGGTATATCGCACACCGTTTCATCATCAAGCGGCTTGAGGAGGACTGGGACCGGTTCTCCACACTGAAGAGGGAAGTCGATATCGGCTCCGTGGATACCCAACGAAAGGAGGTACTGGAAAAGAACCTGAAGTATCTCAGGGAACGTTCTTACAGTGAGAATTTCAACCGGGAAATAGACAAAACCATTGGAAAACTGGAAAACATGGTGTAGAATTTTCCGGTAATGCTTCCCTGTATCTCATAAAAGCATGGAGATTTAACTTTACAAGAACTATAATTTCCTATATAGTTTGAAGCGGTGACCGAACATCATTTCAATCTGTGAATAATATGACTCTGAGAGTCAGAAAGGAGAGAGAAAGATGGCCTCAGATCTGCCAAAAAGCCCGAATGTATTCCATCCAACGAGACCTTCGGCAGTGGGTTCTCGCAACAGTCTCGCTCAGGAAGGCAGGGTACAGAATGAGGAATTTCAGCGTCTCATAGAGGAGGAGACGGAAAAGGTACTCAAGGAGCTGAAGATCAAGCTGCCTCAGGAGGTTCTCAACGAACTGGAAGTGATGGGAGGCATCAAGCAGAAGTTGTACAACTACTTCAACCAAAACTACCAGAACATGTTCAACCGCTACATCACGACCACTGAGGATGAGATGGTCAAGAAGGTCCGCAACTTCGTGGACAAGGAAGAGTCCAAGGTACTTGCCCGCTACACACCCAAGGAAATCGCCGAAATGCTCGACCAGATCGGCGGTGCTGACAAGTTCAACACCGGTGAGATCGAAAAGTCGATCGTAAATATGTACGGGCACCTGCAGGGCCACATACAGCGCGGTCTGAATGACCTGGAGAACGACACGAACTCACTCCTTCGCCAGAAGGTAGATGTTGGTGCCTTCATCAGAGGACAGAACGCCTACTCAATCGTGAAGTGCTCCTTCAAGGACAATATCGTCAAGCCGAAAACCGTCACCGACGTCAAGCTCTCGGTGAACATCCTCGACTCCGAGCTCATCAGCCCGATCTTTCAGTACCAGGCAACCGTCGAGTACCTGATCAAGGACCAGATCTCCAGAACCATTATGGATCTGATCGACCGCGAGATCGAGCGCTTCAAGGCACAGCTTGTGGATGAGGGTAAGGAGGAGCTCTCGGACGGCGAAGTCATGTTCGAGAAGATGAAGAGGGTCCCGAACTACACGGATGACGACAAGGATGACGAGAAATCCAGACGCTACACCTTCCTGGCCAAGAACCTGATCGACAAGATCGAAGGTCTCAGGGCGGAGATCGACCACAAGGAATTCGACCCGCTCAACATCAGGGAGAACCTGAAGGCGATCGTCGACATGGAGAACATCAGGAACCGGGGATTCAACACGGCAATCAACTCGCTCACCTCCATACTCGATACGAGCAAGATGGGTTACCAGTACATCGAAAACCTGAAGAACGCCCGCGAGCTCATACTGCGCGAGTATGAGGACACAGACCCAGCCCAACTTCCCGACGAGCGCTACATAATGCGGCTCAAGTACTTCGATCAAGCGCAGCTTCTCGAAGACCGGGCTGCATACGACAAGCAGTTCGAGGAGTTCAAGAAGGAGATCGAGCATGCCTGGGACGTGGTGGAGATCGTGTACCAGACCAACAAGTCCTTCTTCAAGGTCAACGACTTCGATGACATCGCCAAGAAGGTGAAGAACAAGATCAAACGTAGAATCAAGGCGGTCACCGGAGACCCGCTGTACGAGGACATGAAAAAGACCTGGAACGAGATCATGCACATCAAACCCGGTGACACCGACGTGGAGAAGCTGAACCAGACCTACCTCTACGAGAAGACGCTGCTCAAGAAGATGCTCCGCAGATGCCTCGAGAAGATCCAGAAGATCTACGGGTTCCGCAACCCCAAGATGCGGATTCTTATGGAGGAGCGGGTGAACTTCCTCATCAAGGAGTTCGACGAGTTCGACTACATGATAAACCCCTACCACATACAGCCGGGGGTCATCCTGGACATCGACATCACCTCCATCAAGAGGAAGAAGTACACCCTGAACGGCATGGCCAACGTGCTTAACGAGTTCCTCTTCGGCGTCTCCAAGGGATTCCAGGACGCGGCATTCGCGAGCTTCAAGCGCAGGCGGTCGACCCTCCGCGAAGACATTTCACAGAGCTTTGTAGCTGAAGAGCCTATTACTGAGGAAGATTACCGCATGAGCTATTCAGAATCGCTCATGGCCGGAGGAGGACAGGCTCCAAAATCGTCGAGCGTCAAGGGCAAGGCCGACGTCACACCGCGGAAGAAGAAATCCGATCTTGATGAGCTGAAAGAGCTGTAAGATGGACAACGAACTGAACGTACTCTCAAGCAGGGCAGGTTTCAACACTGCCCTGCGTTATTTTAAAAATGTCACCGAATATGTTTCAGATGTCAACCAGGGCACAAACCTCGCCGATCTCATCAACGAAACCCTCGGCGAGGGGAGCATTCAGCGGTATCAGGTGAAGGCCATCCTCAACGCCCTTCTCGTCGACAAATTCAACTATGCTTTTCAATCCCACAACATCGATGAGACAATCGAGAAGGCCGAACACATTCCCGACGCCCTCGCTGAGTGGACCAACATACAGCTCGTGCTGTCCTATTTCAATCCCCAGGAAGGCCAGTACGTTATTAATCCCAAGAGCAAGACACACTGGGAGAGCGTACTGCCGCTCATGCATGACGAGCTGGCCGTCATCTACGCAGGGCCTGTAGAAAACGAGCTCAAGCCTTCGGTGCTTAAATCCGCCATTCAGGACTTCGTCACCATCCTCTACGGCAAGAAGATAAAGGCGAAGAAGGAGTACATCGGCTTGAGAAAGCCTGCACCCGTGGCACCGCCGCCTTCCCAGGCCGCACCTGCTGCTCCAGGAGCTGTACCGGCACTCAAACGGCGGGTGACGCCGCGCTATTCCATTCAGGTCACCAACGAGCTCTTTCACAACGGTAACGTGGAAGCCTGGAAGAGGATCGTCGAGAGCTTCAACACAAAGTATCCCGATCTTGACGTGCTCATCTGGTATGAGAACGAGCGCATCAATGACATCAACGCCCTGTTCAAGTGGGGCAAGGTGAAGCATGGGGGGCTCATTTTCTTCAGTGTCGCTGGTGAGAATATTCGGGATGTTTCCAAGCTTCAGCGGTATCTCTTCGAAGGCGCCAGTCCCCGTTTCGAGGTGTTCCTCAGGGGAGGTATCGGCAAGATACTCGATCTGTTTTAATCATGCGACGCACACCATGTATAATCTCATGTGAAAACTGAAGGCTCGAGGACTAAAGGGATGAAGAAATATCACGCATTCAGCAGCACGGAATACATCGACGATCCGAAGATTCAGGACATGTTCGGCATTCGGGGCCTGCGGGTCATGGAGCTTGCCATGCTCGGGGCGCCCATACTCCCTGGCTTCATTATTCCCAATGAGACCATCGGCGAGATCGCGGGCAGCTCCTCCGAGATGAAAAAGTTCATGATGGAGCCGATCACCAAGGTGGAGCGGCTGCTCAAGAAGAGGTTCAACGACGAGAAAAATCCGCTCCTCATCAAGGTCGTTGAGAGTGCGATGCTCAACATGATACAGGCTTTCTCGATACACAACGTCGGTCTCTGTGACAAGACCGTGGGTGGCTTTGCCACTTTCGTGGGGGAGGAGTTCGCCTATCATGAGTACCGGAACATCATCCGGAAGATCATCGAGCTGGAGCTCAAAATCGGAGTCGACCGTGACCGGGAAAAGAAGCTCAAGGCTTTCGCCGATCAGCTTGTAAAGGCCAAGAAACAGGTCAGAGTGAAGCAGGCCTTCGAGGAACACAAGAAGCTCTACCCTGCCGAGATTTTCACCAACGCCTATGAACAGCTCCACTTCATTATTCGGCTCTTTCACAACTATTTTAAGGGGAGCGCCAGCAATGTGGACTCGGCGCTGCTCATGCAGGCCATGACCTTCGGCAACTACGGCGAGGAGAGCTACTTCGGGAGCTACTACACCCGGGATATCGTGAGCGGTGATCCCGAGATAAGCGGTCAGTTCTTCATGAATGCCTTTGACGCAACGGGGAGGGGGAAATCGGTCACCAAGATCGACAAGACCTACCTGGACAAACTGAAGAAGGTCGCCCAAAACCTGGAAACCCATTTCAAGGAGATCCGCCAAATACGTTTTACCGTTGAAAACGGAACCCTGTGGGTTATCGACCAAGTCACAGTTCCGAACAAGTCGACCCAGGCGGAGCTCAAGACTCTCCTTGACCTGTACGGACGTAAGGTGGTGGACGATGCTCACGTCATAAACGCCATCAAACCGGGCAGGCTTTCCGAGATCCTCCATCCTGTACTGGATCTCGGAAGTGCGGAGAAACTTCCCAAGGTAGTGGGAGGCATCGCCGGCGCTGTCGGGGCCGCTGTGGGGAGAGTCTATTTTTCCACGGAAAAGCTGCTCAAGGCCTATAAATGGGCTGTGCAGACCGATGAGGACACGAATTTCATCCTGTGCATGCCTGCGACTTTTGCCGAAGACGTGAAGGCAATTGAGGTGGCAACAGGAGTGCTTTCGTCCGAGGGTGGATATGCGTCGCATGCTCCGGTCGTGGCCCGGAGTCTCGGAAAAGTGGCGCTCGTCTATCCAGAGATCAAGTTTCAGAAGGACACTGCCAAGATTGGCAACAAAACCGTCAAGGAGGGTGATTATATCGCCCTGAACGTGCCTTACTACGAAACGCCGACCATCTATTTCGGCAAGGGACGCCTCATACAGCCTTCACCCGAGGGCTCGGGGTTGATCGAATTCCTCGATATCGTGCAGGGACGCCTCGACAGGTTCGACGTTCATGCGAACGCCGACCAGCCCAAGGATGCCGAACTCGCCAAGCTGTTCAAAGCGCAGGGAATCGGGCTCTGCCGGACGGAGCACATGTTCTTTGAGGAGAGCCGCATCGCCACTTTCCGTGCAATGATCATCGCCGGCGACAAGAAGGAACGCGACAAGGCCCTGGCGGAGCTCAAAAAGATGCAGGTCGCCGACTTCTACAAACTTTTCAAGATCATGAAAGGTTTGCCGGTCACTATCAGGCTGCTCGACGCACCGCTGCACGAGTTCCTGCCCCACACAAAGGAAAGCATGCGCGAGTTTATCTCCTATATGAAGAAGAAATATCCCAAGCTCACTGAAGAGGAAATCCGCCGGCGCAGCAGCATGCTCAAGGAGTTCAATCCCATGCTCGGGCATCGGGGAATCAGGATCGCCATCTCATACCCCGAGATATACAACATGCAGACCAGAGCCATATTCGAGGCCGCATACAGTTTGAAGCGCGAAGGCATTGATGTGAAGCCCGAGATCATGATACCTCTCATCATGAGTGCCAATGAGATGAAGACCATTCGAAACGGCAAGAAGATCGAGGGCAAGGCAATCATGGGTATTCGGGATATCGAGCGGGAGGTGCGCCAGAGTTTCAAGACGGAACCCATCGAGTACAAGGTGGGCACCATGATCGAGCTTCCGGCCGCGGCATTGCAGGCTGACCGCATAGCCCGTTATGCCGAGTTCTTCAGTTTCGGGACCAACGACCTGACGCAGACCACAAACGGACTTTCAAGGGACGACTTCAACAACTTCTTCTCCGATTACAACGAGTTCGACCTGCTCGAGAATAACCCCTTCAAAATTCTTGGAGAGCAGGTGCAGGAACTCATCCGGCTCGCCACGGAGCGGGGACGGCTCACTCGTCCGGATATCATCATGGGCCTCTGTGGGGAGCACGGGGCTGATCCCACGAACATACCCTTTGCCATGGAAACGGGTCTCAATTATGTTTCCTGCTCGCCCTACGGTATACCCATTGCCAAACTCGCCATTGCGCAGCTCAACCTGGCCCAGCAGGCTGATCACTGAATCCCTGCCAGACACTAATCATTTTGCTCTGCAGGCTGATTAGTGATACGCGTGCATAAAAGGGTAAACACTGGACTCTCTGCATAGCAGAGAGCCCACTAAACAACCTGCTTCGCAGGCTGATTAGTGACGCATGCGGTGAAGAAGCTGTACCACCTTTGAGAACACCTCGAGCAGATACATTTTCACCATCGCCTCGGACACACAGCTTGAGCTGTAGTACCGGGAGACCACGATCATGAATTCCTCGCGGCTCACTTTCAACTTCTCGGCATAGGTGCCGCTGCGTACCTGTATGAGCTGGTCCCCGAAAAGGGCATCCTTGATGGCGTAGTCCAGATGGGAGCTCCCATTTCTGAAATGGCGGTAGGCGATGAGCTCCACGGGCTCGCCCTGCGGTGCGGTGTAGTTGTCTATCAGCACATTCTGCAGGAAAGCCTTCGAGAAATCGGTGAACAGCTGAAGCCTTCCCGCAGCTCCACCGGTCTTGGGCAGCTCTCTGAGCCGCTCGAGATCGTCGATCCCGTCCTGCAGGTCACGCACCGAATCCCTGAACCGGAACCGTCTCACGCCTTCGTAGCGTAGACGCACGTTCTCGAGCCCATACTGGTAGTAGGTGTAGATCCCGTCCAGTACCTTGTTCATGCTCCTGATAAAGAGAATCTGATACCTCGTTCTCGCCGATTGTTTCTTCGCAGACACCGGCTTTTGATCCTCTATACCCCCTTTCGGAGTGGTAATGAAGTCGAGAACAAGCTCATAGGCCAGGTTCAGCTCGGTCATGGTGCGATGGGCCCACTCCTCCCTTCCCCTGTTCGAGTCTGGATGATAGATCTTGGCGAGCTTTCTGAAGGATTCGTTGAGTCTTTGGACGGTGCAGTCGGGAGTCAGCTTGAGCAGTTTGAGGGCGCGTTCCAGCTCCATATTCAAATAATGGTGGTGATTCAATACCCTGTCAAATAAATTTAAATTCGTTGATGGATTTGAAACACTATCGGTTGCGCATGGTGAGCATGCGTACCGTACCCCTGAGCTCGTTGATCTGCCGCTTCTGGTCACTGATGATGGCTAGCATGTCTGCGGCGTCGACCTCGTCCCCACTCCCCTTCGCCATGGCCTGAAGCTCATCAAAGTCGTTTTGTGCCTCGATGAGCGCGAGTTCGTAGGTGTCTGCATAGTAGTCGAGATCGAGTGGCATGTTCGGAAAATGGTCGGATTGAAGTATCTTCTGGGAGATTCTCGTAATCTGCCTGGCCGCGATGGAATCGCCCTCCGTGGTCATGAGTGGTTTACCCGCTTCGAGTGACCGTTCAACCGCTTCGTCGCGGTATATCAGACCCATGCACTCCACGTCGACTGCAAGATTTTTCCTCACCAGGTCCCTCAGCTGTTCCACAACCTGCAGCTCATCGGGCGAACCTGCCATATTGACGATCAACTTCGGCTGGAGTGCACCGAGATACCGTTTCGCCTTGGCGCCGGCTTCACGGTCCAGTTTGGACATCTTGTCCAGTATCTCCGACATGAGGGGAAAAGAGTTGGGTTTCCTCTCCTTCAGTATTTTCTTGATGTAGGAGCTGATCGCGCCGTGGGATGCAAAGGCGCGCTGTAGAAACCTGAATACCACATTCTTCAGCAGGCCGTAAGCATTCACTACTGAGGTCGATTGCGGCGTTACCACCACGAAACCGGAATTTGAAATGAGGAAATAATCGATCACATGGCAGCTGCCGCCGGATCCAAGATCGATTACGAGATAATCGGCATCCAGCTCGAGCATGTGCTGCAGGAGTTTCTTCTTCTGTGAAAACTGAATATCCGAAACACTGGAAACAAGCACATCGCCGGGAATGAACCGCAGATTTTCGAAAGGCGTGTCGATCACGATATCCCTGAACTTTACCGATTTGGAGGAGAGATAATTGCCGATGCCCGGGTTTGTGTTCTTCACTGACAGTACGGTGTGGAGGTTTGATCCGCCCAGGTCCAGATCAACAACAACGGTCCGCTTCCCCTCAGCGGCGAGGCAGAGTGCGAGATTAGCCGCGATAATCGTTTTTCCAACCCCGCCCTTACCGCTTGCAATGGGAAATACTTTGCGCTTTGAGTTCTCATTGATGACCATAGATGAATTCCTCCGATAGATCACCCGTTGGCACAGTGTACAGTGCCTTTCACACTAAGATATAGGTCAAATCTTCTTTCATCAACCCGGGGAGTATAGGTTTTTCGCCACCCTGTACGTATGTGTAACTCACCCTTCAATTAAAGTGTAGACAATCTCGGCACTCTGTACTATGCTTGAGGGTACGTTCCTCTGCGACAAACCTGAGCCACGATATGTTCCCATGAGAAGCTCTGTTACCTCAGTGGTTTTCACCTTTTCACTCCTTGTCTTCCTTCTCATCGCATGTTCGACCATTTCACCTGTGGATGAGCCGGTGGGCGCCATCGATCTGGCATTGTCCGAAGAGTACCTTGAACGGGCCGGACGGGCTCTCGAAGAGCAGCGCATTCACGAAGCCTACATCTACCTGCTCAAGTCCCTCGAGCGCAATCCGGAAAATCTCAAGTCCCGCATGACCCTTGAAAACCTGAATGAATCCCTGGTCTCGGAATCCCATTTCATCAAGGAGCCCATCACCCGCGGGAGAGGCCTGGAACGGCCCCTCAGCTTTTTCCTCTACCACACCGCGGGAGAGGAGGTGCTCCCGGTGCCGGACGTTTCCGTGCGGTTCGGGTTCATCGAGGGAACTGGAGCGCTCACCGAAGAAGCCGTCACCAACGATGCAGGCCTTGCAAAGTGCTACGTGGAACGTATCGATACCTACGAGAAGGGCATCACCATCGAAGCGATCCCCTACGTTGAGTATAACAGTGAGACGGTCAGTCTCAGGCATCTTGCGCAGCAATACGTGTTCAGTACCGTTTCCCTGCTCGAGCAGATACAGCACGTGTACGTTCTGTTCGACAACCCGGACCGCAACGTGAACAGCGAGCAGTTCGCATATATGAAGAACAGTCTCATTCGTCTCTTTCACGAAAACGAGTTCAACGAAGTGCAGTTCCACTACATGACAGAGGAGATACTGTTCAACAGGGCACTTGAACTGGACCGTTCCTCCATCGGGGTGCTCACCGACTCCGATATGCTCTTCCTCGTTCAAGTGCAGACTGCATTCCTGTCGCAGCAGTCGGTGGATTTCTTCTTTTCAGGTGCCCAGATCTTGCTGCAGATCATCGATACCAAGGCACCACGCATTGTATTCAGTGAGGAGGTGTCGCGGCGAGGTGCTGGCAGGACGAGGGAGCTTTCCGCTTATCAGGCTGTGGTGAACGCCGTAAATGATATAGCGCGGCAACTGGACCTCTATCTCAAAGAGGCGAGGAGGGTATATGGTGTATAAACGATTGGTGAGCCCGTCACTCCTTGCGGCGGACTTTGGCAATCTTGCCGAAGCCGCGGTTCAGGCGGAAGTTGGGGGTGCCGGTTCCCTGCATCTCGATTACATGGACGGCCATTACGTGCCGAACATCAGTTTCGGCATCGATCTCATACCGGCTCTGAAGCGGCGGGTGAATCTTCCGCTCGTTGCCCATCTCATGATAGCCAACACTCGTGAGCGGCTCGACGACTTCATACGTGTGCAGCCCGACTTCATCGTGCTCCAGGAAGATGCAATCAGAAAGCCAATGCGCCTCATAACCGCCATTCGTGACCGGGGTATCAAACCGGGCTTGGCCATAAACCCGTCACGTCCCCTGAAAAGGATCTATGATCTGCTCCACCACATCGAGATACTGACCATCATGTCCGTGAATCCCGGCTTCGGCGGTCAGAAATTCATCCCTGAAACTCTTGACAAAATGGAGGAGGCTCACCGGTACAGGGTCTCGCACAATCTCGGTTTCGAACTCGCCGTTGACGGCGGCGTGAGCATAGAAACCGCCACGCGCATTGTACGCACAGGGGCAAACGTACTCGTCGCCGGATCCGCTGTGTATGGAAGGAACGATGTGGGAGAGGCCATCAAGGCGCTGCTCAGTGTGCAATGAACGGATGGTTCAATCCAGGAGCCGCCATTCCTCATCCTGATGTGCAGAAAAAACCCTGATACGGTTACTGAAGCTGTTGCCTGTTATCAGGTACCGACTCCCATCCTGTACGGAAAAAACCATTTCAAAGGAGAACATCATGCCGTTCGGAGTGAAGGGGAAGGTCACTCTACCCGCTGCCACCTCTCCACCGGGGATGACGCGTATGCGCTCCACCTCGAGGCGCTCCGGCAGCACCGCAGGTTTGAGGTAGCGGTCCTGTACATCAGCACCGAGATCCGCACTGCCCCGCATGTTATCGCTCCTGGATAGGAATTCACCCCCCTCCATGGAGGTCTCACCCTCCGATTCCTCGCCCCAATACCGCGTGAAGTAGTACCGCCTCTCATCGAGATCGAGATGAAACAGGTAGAGCTGCTGCTCGAGTATGGCTTTTTCACCCAGATACTGGAGAGAGCTTTGAAGACGCAGGACAAAATTTTTTGCCCTTTCAGGATTGACGAACGAAGCGAACCGGGGCGTCACGATGAACATCAGTATGGAGAGAATAGCAAGTACAACGAGGAGTTCGATGAGTGTGAAAGCGTGAACTCTTCTCTTCAAACCTCAATCCCAGTTTGTTATGTCCGCATCGTACTCTTCTCCGCCCTCGACGCCGTCCTTACCGAGAGAGAATAGGTCGAAATCCGAATTGTGGACTCCCGGCGAAACATACACGTACTCGTTTCCCCAGGGGTCCTTCGGTTCCTTCGCCTTTGCGAGATAGCCCCCTGCCTTCCAATTTTCCGGGATGTCGCCGGTCTGAGGCATTTCGATGAGCGCCCTGAGCCCCTGTTCAGTCGACGGATAGGTGCCGTTGTCGAGATAGTAGAGCTCGAGCGCCTGTTCGAGGTTGGAAATTTCTATCCTAGCTTTGGTTACCCGCGCGTCCTCGGGTCTCTTTGTAATCCGGGGCACGATGAACGCAGCGAGTATTCCCAGAATGACCACCACAACCATCAGCTCGAGCAGAGTAAAGGCCTCCATTCTCGTTCTGACCACCCGCCGCGACCTGCGTATGAAACCTCTGAACCCGTCTGCGCACTTCTTCATCACCTTATGCTTCCCGTGCATGTTCCTCATGGCACTCTCCACCAGCACATGGATTCAAAATCAACAGTCGCTGGTGAATAATTCCTCATTTGAAGATGCATCTTATTCACCAGCTCCCCTTTTGAGCGATAGCGACTTAAGGTCGCTTCGCTCAAAACTGAGTTCTTAGCTCGTAATACATTACCAGTAAATATTTAAACATCACGATATGTTCAAAAAACTGCGAATTGTTCACCAAGAACTAATTATAATACCACATCTTTTGAAAAATCTACGTTTTTAAATAGAACTTCGAGGTTTTTCATTTCACCAAAGCGCGCATCGCTGAGCGTAAAGCGTACAGAACAGGTGGGCGGGGTGATATTCATTTGAATTCCTGGGAAATTATGTATACACTGTGCAGAAGCCGGGTTTTCAATCCATGGATCGTACTGCACGATTAACGCCGGAAACCATGCAAGAGGTCAGAGACTACTATTTCAAAAGGGCAAAAGAGGAGCACTATTTGGCCCGCTCCGTGTACAAGCTCATGGAGATCGATCGCAAGTTCAGACTCCTGCAGGGGGGCATGCGGACACTGGATATCGGTTGCGCTCCCGGGTCATGGAGCCAATTTATACTGCAGCGTATCGGAAAGGGGCAGCTTGTGGGTATGGACCTGGAAGACAAGGTGTCGATCCAGGACAAGCGTTTCACCTATGTCAAGGCTGACCTCCTGGACCCTTCCGTCCGGACTGTGCTTGGTCCGCCTCAGTTCGATCTCATGGTAAGTGACGCCGCACCGAAGACCACGGGCAACGGGTTCTCCGATGCGCAGGCTTCCCTCAGGCTTGTTCGCGGGGTATTCACCCTGGCAGAGGAGCTGCTGAAAACCGGCGGGTCAGTCGTGGCAAAGGTCTTTCAGGGTGAGGATGTAAAAGGCTTCGTCGACGGTATCAGAGGAAAATACACGAAGGTATCCCTGTTCAAGCCGAAGAGTTCGAGAAAGGAAAGCAGGGAGCTGTTCATCATCGCACAGGGGAGGAGGAAGATCGGGTGATCAGAAATACGAGGGCGTTGACCGCATCCTGTTTCATCTCCATGTTTTTCATCGGTGTGGGGACCACCATCATCGGGGCTGCCGCTCGAAACATAGGCCTCACGCCCTATCAGATCGGGCTGCTCATGGCGGTTCAGAATCTCGGCTTCATGATATCCGTCATCGCTTCTGGCGCGCTCTCGGATTCCTCCGATAAAACGAAGATTCTTTTTACCGGGAGTGCTGTGCTTGCCTCTGCCTTCTTTACCTTCTATCTGTGGAAACTCTTTTCCATAAATCTCATCGTCATGTTTTTTATCGGGGTCGGTATGGGAACCTACGAAGGGGTGACAGATGCGATGCTTCTCGATATACACGACCGCAGGGAGAGTCTCTTCATAAACGTCAACCACTTCTTCGTCACCTTCGGCTCACTCATGATCACCCTCTACCTCCTCTTCCTCCAGATGAACTGGCGAAGATCATCCACACAATCGGGTGTCGTGGTCGCACTGCTCGCGCTGTTCTTCCTGCTCGCCAGGCTCGACCCGGGCGGCGGGGGTTCGGAAAATCTCTCGGCACGGCTCCGTTTTCTCATTCGGGAACGGGCGGTGGGCATTCTGTTCGCCGCCACGATCTGTGCCGTCGGGGTCG
>SMTZ1_10010452_pt1 | contig 13308 bp, 10 predicted proteins | sample DeeMarSWOR136_30_FD_25667 | JGI IMG/M metagenome (IMG submission 25667) | reverse complement strand
CAATTCTCTCCTATAGTAATACAAATCCTGCTATTTTTAAGCACTTTAAACGAGAAATGGATCAGATCATAGGAGATTTTCCTAGTCTGCAGTTAGTTAAGAAAGTTAATGTTCTCTGTCGAGTTTGTAAAGCTACTCTCGCAATGTATGTGAAGAAAAGCATAATGGAAAGTGAGGCCTCTTTTCCTGTACCTATTGTTTATATTCATAAAGGGCATGCAATAGTTACTTATATTGACAAGGATTTTGCAGTTCGGGGAGTTGAGCTGGTACATATTAATTCATAGTTAAAGTACTTTTAATGGAAATATTAAATAAATCCATCATTAAAGAAAATCATTCTCTCTTCTTCTTTCTTTATAATCTTTAAAAAGAAGGAAATAATAGAATGAAAAAAAATATGATTATTTAATTGTGTATTACACGATATCAATCTTAAGGTAATAGTTATAAAAATTATTTGCTTCAATATAAATATGGAGGAAGAAAAGGATTCAAAAGACGATATTTATTTTGAAGAAGTGATAAAAAAAACTAAAACTGGTATAACATTTCCTAAGAATTTACGAGAAGATCTATTTGAAGATGAGGATAAAGATGTCTTTTTTAGAATGAACGTTCCTAAAGAAAAAAATAAGATTATTCTTGAAATTATATCTGAAGAGCAAGCCAAAGTACTTTCTGAGACAAAAAAGGCCACAAAACCAAAAGCATCAGCTTCGGCTCAAAAAATTAAACAAGATACTCCGAAACAGTCGGTAACCCTGAGTCCTAATTGGGGAGAATATTTCGTGTATAATTTCGATGCAAGAGAAAAAATCATGCCGATATTAGAATCTGCTTTTTATAAATTTACAGAAAAACCAATAAATTTAGAAGATGCGATGGGACGCGTGAAATATGCATTAGTTTCTTTTTTAAGCTCAACCAAAACTGAAAATGCAAAGTTATATTTTTCAATAGTAAAGTTTTTAATTGATATTATAGAAAAATTTGACCAGCCCAATATTCTCGATTGGATTTTTGAAAAAATTATTCCGAACATCGAGAGTAAATTCCTATATGAATTAGCTCTTTTAGAACTGGTTGATATAAGTCTTCGAATTAAAAGATATGAGAAAGCTGAAGTCTATATCTTTTATGTGTTAAAAAATATTGATGATTATCCGAAATCAGAAATGTATAATATAATGAACAGTTTCAAACAGCTCGTCAAAAAAGTACGAAATATTGAAAGATCTCAAAAAATTGATGTGTTACTTAAGGAAAAGCTCTTAGAATACGGTGAGGGGGTTGGTGATGTTGACTATAAACTTCAAATTGTCGAAATATTGGAGGATTTGAATTATATCGAAATGGCTTATGATATGGCTAAAAAAATCCAATTAAGTCTTCCACCCGAAAGCATGAAAATCGAAGAAGTCAGGAAACGTGTAAGAAGATTACACACTGCTCCCATTACAGAGCAAAAAGATTTAATTTAACCCTCTTTTAATCTTCTTCGTTCTCTAAATATATCTTATTAAAAAATAGCATTAAGTCTAATATTAGTTATGTTCTTTTTTTTCTAATTCTGTTTTTTTTTCTTTTATTCTTTTAGCTTCATCTTCCATGATCTTTCTTTCTTTTTCTTCAAGAGATTTCTTTTTTAAATCAATTTCGACTTGTTCCAATTGCTTTTCTCTTTGAATTAATTCTTCCTTAATTTTTAATACCTTTTGCTTTTCTATTATCTCAATTGCTTCTAATTTTTTTTCTTTTTCTTCTAATTCTAATTTCTTTTTTTTAAATTCGAGTTCTTTCTTTTTTAATTCAATTTCTTTATCTAAAATGGCGGCTTCCTCTTTAATTAATTTTTTGGGTAATGTTTGTTTATCGATTTTCTCCTCTAATTCTATTTTTTTTTCCTTTTCTTTTAATTCAAGTTCTTTTTCTTTTAATTCTATTTCTTTTTCTTTAAGTTGTTTTTCTTTTTCATTTTGTGCCAGATCAAAACTAGATAAAATTTCTTTAACTTCTAACTCTACTGCTTTATTTTCCAATTCTTTCTCTTTTTCTTTTAATTCAATTTCTTTTGTTTCTAATTCTTTTTCCTTTTCTACTAATTCTTCAATAGGTTTTTCAATCTTAGATTCTTCTTCTTCAACTATTTCCTCAATTTTCTCAACGGTAACAATTGATCTTAATATATCATCTATACTTTTCTTTAAATCTTCATTTTCAGAACATTCTTTTGTAAATTTTTTCAAAATTCGAGTTATTATTGAAGGATTTTTTTTTCCTATCGCTTTAAGAGTTTGAATTGCTTTCTCAATTACAAAATCTCTATCGTCAACTAATTTGGATGCGATTAATTCTAATAATGGCTCATCTTCGATTTCTTTTTCTCCTCCAACGATAAATATCAATAATTGGAGTAGTGCTTCACGGACGTTAGGATCCTCAGATCCTAATAATTCTACGCTATAAGGGAGAAATAAATCACTTTCTTCCTCGACTATTGTTTTAAGATTAAGCAAAACGCTGTATCTTAACAAATTATCTCGCTTAGAGAGATTTTGTAGCACTGTAGGTATATCTATTATTGAATTTTCAATTAAAAATCTAATTACGGTTCTACCTCCCATTATAGATGAGATTGTTTCTAAAACATATTCTAATCTTTCAATAGAATTTTCTTCATCTGATTGGCTCAGATAATTAGCAATTTTTTCCACAACAGCATCGATTTTACCCTCGGTTGTCATTTTTTTAATCTTTTCCATCAAATCTTTATCATTATTTACATTTGCCATATTTTTTCTCACATCCAAAATATTTATTACAACCAAATAACATAAAATTCATTATATAATCTTTGAATAAAATTCAGCAAAAATCGAAGATCTCTATACCTTAATTGAATTTTATACTTTTTTTCATTAAAATTGTTTGTTTCTAAATTTATCCATAATTTAATTAATAAATTCCCCATCCAATCATATTCCAAATGAATTTCTTTACAAAATTGCAGCATCCCTTCAAGGTCCTCATAAAAAACATTCCAAAAATAATGATCTAGTTTTGATGGATTTTCTGCTTCTGCCGGAGTTTCAGAAATAGTGTTTAACACATCTTTAGGTAAAATTGAGGTGATTTCTACATAATTGGATTTTGTCAATTTTACTTTTATTTCAGGAAAATATAATTTAGCATAAAATTCACAGATCGCTTGTAATAATTCGATGCTTACGATATTTTCCCTATTCGCATTACATAATACATATTTTTCATCCACAAAAACTATATGGAGCCGATCATCATATTTAATTATCAGAAAGTTTCCTTTTTGATGATATCTAAAATTTTCATTCTGATTTTTGATCCGATCATCGAAAATTTCTAAGGCTTCGCTCCAGTTCTGAAATGAAATGAATTTATTTAATTTTCTATAGTCACCATGGAAAAAAATATCTAAAAAATCGACTAAATATAAATACGCATCAACCGGTCTATAAACTACTGTTTTTCCCCTGAAATCACGCAATACAATGTTTTTCTGAACACTATAACAAAATTTTGGCAAATCTTCTAAAGGAAGTCCATTCTTAATTCTTAACTTCAATAAGAATCTTCTAGTACATAATGGAGTAAGTGTACACTGAATTCGGTCAATCTGACACTCTTCAAAACATAATTTATGAATTCTTTTAATAATCAAATCTAGAAGTTCAGAATTAAATTTGTCATTTATAGTGTTTCCAAGAAAGTTTATGATATGATTAGGATCTAGGGGCATGGTTTTAATTTTGATTTGTTCATAGATAATAAAAAAGGGAGAGCAAATATTTTTTATGATTTTTTTTTATAATTTGTTTCAAACATTATTTTTTTTCTTTTGATAGTAATTAAAGCCATATTTTTATAAGATTGATCGAAATTTCTATATATGGGATTTTCTTTTTACTAAAATCGAAATAATTTTATTATCTAACTTTATTTATTTTATAATTGTATAAAAATAATTTATACTATTAACAGAAAAATGCTTAGACAAATATATATCTTCTACAACCAAAAAAAAATATTTAGTCATACTCTTGGAGCCAAACATGATACTCCCTACTCCGGGTCAAACTCTCCACCGAGCGGTTTCCAAATTTCAAATCTTTCATCGATCGTATGGAAATACTTATTTTTTAATTGTAGTAGATTTATCAGATTCATTTGATTATATTAACGATATTTTTTTAGAAATTATAAATAGATTTAAAGATCTTTTTCCAAATCCAGAGGATCTAAAAGAATCAAGTTCAGAAAAAAGTGAGTTTATTAAGTCAATTTATAAAGCTCAAAAAGATTTACATTCTAAAATCGCAATTATAGGTCCAACTAATTCTGGGAAAACAACTCTATATAACTTATTAAAAACTGGTCAAGAAAGAAAAATTATGGATTTCGCCAATGCTGCGATTTACGAAATTGATAATTTAAGTTTTGATATCTGGGATTTTATCCTTAAGGATAATTTTTCACTTTTGTGGCCTAAATTTTTAGGAGGATCAGATTTAATTATTCTTATTTTTGATTCGAAAGAGTATGGTCCAAAATTAATTCAATATTTTATTAATCTAAAAGACACCCATGCAAAATATTCTAATATGCTAATTTTAGCAAATAAATCAGATCTAGTAATTAATGAACAGTTTGAAGGAATTAAGAGTATAATAAAGATAGGAGAGTTAAAACAAATCTCTTTAATTGATACTAAAAACGCATTAGATGAAATTAATTCATTAATTAGGGAAGCTTTGAAATTAAAGAGAGAGTTACCCTCAAATTTACAGATTTTAATAAAAGAAGCAGAACAATTAACCGCAGAAAATGATTTTTCAGCTGCGATTATAAAATATGAAGAATTGTTAAATATATCTAACGAATCTCAAAATTTTACATACATCGAACAATTTCAAAAAAAAATAAATGAAATAAACTTAAATATTCAAAAAAAAACCGAGCAACATAAAGTAGCCGCAAAGCAAAATAAATTTATGCCTCCAAAACAAATAAAATTTACTCAAAAAGTTGCTGTTAAAACCCTTCCTAAAACAAATTCGGGGGTTAAACCGACTCCTAAAATTGAATCTATAAAAACGACTCCAACGCCATTGGAAAAAATTAGTTCATCTATTGAAGCTCAAATTCCGAGCCAGCCATCGAAACCAAAGAAGTTGTCTTTAAAACCAGAAGACATTAAGATCAGCTTAAAATCTAAAATTGAAAAAATTCAACAAATTGCTTCGACTGAACCTAAAAAAGTGATTAAAAAATTACAAGAGTCAGATATCGTCCAAAAACCAAAAGAAATAATTCAGAAAATTCAACCGAAGGAATTTATTCAAAAGATGCGATCTAAAGAAAAACCAAAACAAGAAACTATTCCCATTGAAACTCAAGAACAAAAAACTGAAATTATTACCGAAATAGGATTAGATCTAAAGAATCAGCTGCAAAAATTGATAAAAGATAAGGGTTCTGATTTGAGTATTGATTTATGTGAGTTTTTTATAAAAGAAATGATTTTAGCATTAGGACATCCAATAACTATTGAAGATGTTAAACTTGCAGCAGATTATTTCTCTAAAAAAGAAAGTGCAATTTGGAAAAATTGAAATCTTAATTTTTATTTTATCATTTAGTGACTTCTATATTTTTTAAGATATAATCTAACTTTTTATAAAATTTGAGATATAAATCTTAATTAATTCAAATAAAAGATCAAATGTTAAAAATCTCGAAGAGGCTTTAGTTATGAGTGTAATTAAGGAATTAAGGGAGCGATTTACTGAATTAATGAGGCTCCATTACATTAGTACACTTATGGGTTGGGATCTTCAAGTGAATCTACCAAAATCAGAGGGGACGGCAATAGGTAGATCTGAGCAAATTGCGTTAATTGAATCTATTAGCCATAAGAAATTAATTTCAAGTAAAACCGGGGAATTGATTAAAAAAGCTGAAAATGAGAAAAATCTTAATATAATTGATTCAGCACTATTGAGAGAGGCGAAAAGAAAGTATAATAAAGCGATTAAGATACCTATCGAATTAGTTACTGAAATAGCTAAAACAGCTTCATTAGGACAGCAAGCCTGGGAAAAAGCAAGGGCTAAAAGCAATTATAATATCTTTAAACCATATCTTGAAAAGATGGTAGCATTAGAACGAGAATATGCCGAAAGAATCGATATAGGACCCACTTTATATGATTCTTTGATCGATATATACGAGCCAGATGCAAAATCTGATTGGATTTTAAAATTATTTAATGAGTTGAAGGCTAAATTAGTGAAAATTTTAAATAAAATAGAAGCCGCGGACTCAGATGCGCCTAATCAGAAAATTTTACAAAAATACTACGATCCAGATAAACAATGGGATTTAAGCATGGAAATAATTAAGAAGCTTAATTTTGATTTTAATAGGGGCCGCCTGGATAAGTCCGTTCATCCTTTCACAGCCTCAGTATCATCTATGGATACAAGGATAACAACTAGGATATGGGAGAATTTTCTTCCCGCATGCTTATTTGGAACAATTCATGAATGCGGACATGCGTTATATGAAATGGGATTTAAACAAGAAATTCATGATACTATTCTCGCAGATGGAAGTAGTTTAGGTTTTCATGAATCTCAATCTAGATTATGGGAGAATATTGTAGGAAGAAGTCAAGAATTTTGGAGCTATTGGTATCCGATTACCCAAAAATATTTTCCGGAAAATTTAAAGGATTATCCAGAACATGAATTTTATCGATCCATCAATGTGGTGCAGCCATCCTTTATCAGAGTGGAAGCTGATGAGGTAACCTATGGTCTACACATTATATTAAGATTTGAATTGGAAAAAGAACTGATTAATAATAGTGATAGTTTAAGCATATCCGAATTACCTAATATCTGGAACTCTAAAATGGAAAATTTATTGGGTATTACACCTCCAGATGATGCTAAAGGTATCTTACAGGATGTTCATTGGTCAAGCGGAGCATTTGGTTATTTTCCAACTTATACCATGGGAAATCTTTATGCCGCACAGATCTATAAAGATGCATTAATGAAAAATCCAGAGTTGCCTGAAACTATAAGAAATGGGAATTTCAGCAATTTACTCAACTATTTAAGGGAAAATATACACCAATATGGGAGAATTTATAAACCCCTTGAATTAATTAAGAAGGTAACCGGGGAAAGTTTAAATCCTAATTATTTCATAGAATATTTAGAAAAAAAATTTTATCCGGTTTATGGGATTTAGCTCTTTATATTCTATACATTTCTAGGAGGAATTGAAACTAATGCCAATTAGAAAACTTAAGGAACACTTCGATGAAATCAATAAACTTAGAAATATTAGAGCACTTCTAAATTGGGATCAACAAATTTATATGCCTAATGGTTCTAATAGGATAAGATCTGAACAGATAGCTTTAATTCAAGGTTTAATTCACGATAAACTAATCTCCTATAAAACTACAAAACTATTGGAACACTCTAGAAAAGATAATAATCTGGATTTAATTGAACAAGCGTATTTAAGAGAAGCAATGAAGGAGTATGAAATTGCTATAAAAGTACCAAATAGATTAATTAAAAGAATGGCAAAAGCAGCTTCATTAGGGCAACAAGCATGGGAAAAAGCTAAAAACGAGAATAATTTTACTATTTTTCAACCTTACCTCGAAAAAATAGTAGAAATAAAGCGAGAGTATGCTAAAAAGCTTGATAGCGGTTCTACTCTTTATGATTCCTTAATTGATTTATATGAACCAGGAATTTCATCAGAATGGTTAACCCCTATTTTTGATACATTAAAACAGAATATCATTGAGATTTTAAAAAAAATAAAATCATCAAAAGAACAAGCTGATAAATCAATTTTAAGTAAATACTATGATCCGCATAAACAGCTTAAATTTGTTTTAGAACTTCTTGGTAAATTGGAATTTAATTTTAATATTGGGAGGTTGGATAAATCTATGCATCCTTTTACGAGCAATATTTCATCGATGGATACAAGGATTACAACAAGTATCAATGAAAATTATCTTCCAGCTGGGATTTTTGGGACACTTCACGAGTATGGCCACGCTCTCTATGATATGAATTTTATGGAAGAAATTAGAGATACCATTCTCTCAGATGGTGCCTCTGTTGGTATTCATGAGGCTCAATCACATTTATGGGAGAGAATTGGTCGTAGTAATTATTTTTGGAATTATTGGTATCCAATTCTTCAAAAATATTTCCCAGAACATTTAGCAAAATATCCTGAAAATGAATTTTATCGATCAATAAATACAGTCCAATCTTCATTTATTCGGGTAGATGCCGATGAGGTGACCTACAATCTGCATATAATACTCCGATTTGAGTTGGAAAAGGAGATTATAAATGATAATTTCCCTATATCAGGGTTGCCGGAATTATGGAACTCTAAAATGGAAGAATTACTGGGTATTATCCCTTCAGATGATTGTAAGGGAATCCTACAAGATGTACATTGGTCTGAAGGGATATTTGGATATTTTCCATCTTATATCCTTGGTAATCTTTATTCAGCGCAAATTTATTTCAACATGTTACAAAAACATTCTCAAATCAAGGATGAAATTAATAATGGACAGTTCAATAATCTTATATCATATTTAAAAGAGAATATTTATCAATACGGGAAGATATATCGACCAGATGATTTGATAAAGAAAATTACGGGAATTCCTCTTAATCCATTATATTTTATTAATTATTTAAAGGAGAAATATTTCCAAATTTATAAAGTACCATTGAAATCATAATCCTGATAGAAATTGATAAAAAACATTATTTTTGATATTGGAAATGTCTTGTTAACTTTTGAACCGAGGGAATTCTTACTAGAATTCACTAGTGATATGTCTCGCATTAATTATTTCATTTCAAATGTGACTGGTAGCGAAATTTGGCTCAAATTGGATCGGGGTCTTTTATCAATCGAAGATGCTAAAAACGTATTTTTTGTAAAATATCCTGAAGAAGTAGAATTATTAACGCTCTTCTTCGAAAAATGGTTTGAGATTTTTAAACCAATTCAAAAAAATATAGAAATTTTAAAAAAGCTAAAACAAAATGATTATAAAGTCTTCGCATTATCTAATTTCATTAAAGAATCATATGAATTTGTTATAAATAAATTTGAATTCTTTTCTTTATTTGATGGACAAGTAATATCTTGGAGAGAAAAGGTTATAAAACCCGAATTAGAAATATATGCAATCCTCTTAAATCGATACAATCTAATTGCCCAAGAGTGTGTATTTTTAGATGATTATTCAAGCTTTTTATTTTCTGCTCAACGATTGGGCATCAATACTATATTAATTACTGAAAACACAGATTTGCAAGCTGAATTGAGGAACTTGAATATTAAAATTTGAGAAAGGTTATTGAAATTTATCTCTTTTTTGAATAATATTCTTTAGGTAAAATTTTTTCAACTAAAAAGCGCATATATATTTATATATTACTTTTATTTTCTAAATAACTAAGGTATAAGTAAATGCAGTATAAAGTACTATACTATTTGTAATTGAAGGTGAATATTCTATGGAGTCTCAATCAATGGACAGAACAAGCAATCAAATAAATATTAAATTCGTACTTCTCGGTGACGGTAATGTCGGTAAGACATGTTTAGTAAACTATTTCTTAAAAAAAACGTTTCTTACACGGTATATTCCTACAATTGGATCAATCATCTTGAAAAAGGAATATAAATTAGATGATAATATTCAATTAAAGATTAATATTTGGGATATAGGCGGACAGAAATCATTTAATCCGTTAAATCCTGCTTTTTATACCAACGTTGACGCAGCATATCTGGTTTTTGATTTAACAAGACCTAAAGAGAGTCTCTCAGATATCAAGAAGGAGTATTTAAAAAATTTGGAAAAATTTGCAACTGATTGTCAGACTATTGTGTGTGGTAACAAACTAGATTTAATAAATCTTGAAAAAGACTTAGAAAAAATAGTTAAGAAGTATTTTATGAGTAATGTACCTTTAGTAATAACATCAGCCAGAAGTGGAATAAATGTAGTAGAAACTTTTGAATTGCTAATATATAGCTTTTTACAAGAATATGAAAAAAAATTTCCGGAATATTTCGGCGTGGCAACTAAATTTCTTAAAGTTTTAGGGAAAGATGAAAACGATTTAATGAGCAGGCTATTAAATATTGGTGATATTGATTCTTTAAAGCTTCAAAAAGAAAAACCAAAAGAAGCTGTAGCTTCCGTAGAAATGGAGGAAGATGATATAAAAGTTGAAGCGATAGTTAGATCAGAATCAGAGGAACTTATTATCGATAAATATATTCCTGTAAAGAAAGAAATGGTACAAATTGATTCAGTTAAAAATGAAATTGTCAAGGAATTTAATGATAACCTCTCTAAAATTGAAGATTTGATATTAAATCTTAAGAAGACACCAATTGATTCTTTAATTGAATCAATAGATACAACTAAAGAACAAATAGAAAAAATAAAAGAGAGATTTATATCGAATTTGCAATCAATATTAAATTTAGATAATAAAAATGCAGATTAGAAAAAATGAGGGAAAAAAGATGGCAAAAAAAGAATTAGAAACATATGGAAAGGATATTCAGAAGTTAAAGGAAAAAATCGACAGTATTGACCAGAAAATGAAAGATCAAATTAGCAAAATTGAAAAAAAAATAGAAGAACAGTTTAATAACCTTAATCAGAAATTTACTAATCAAATCAGTGAAGTCATTCAAATGGTAGATGATCGAATTGGAGAATTTGATCAAAATATAAAAGCCATAACAAATGATTTTAAAGAGAAAGATAAATCTCTTAGTGAAGACATTCAAAACTTAAGAAATAATTTAAATATATCCCAAGATAATATTCAAACTCAAATTGATGCCAAAGATGAAGTTTTAACAGATATGATTAAGAAATTTGACGAACAATTTACAAAAGATAAAAGGCATATAAATGAGGAAATAGAAACGCTTAAGGGACAACAAGATGTACTCAAAATCTCTTATACGGTGAATGAAAAACAATTATTAGAAAAAATTGGAGCTATGATTGCTAGTGAAGTGAGAAATGCGTGCGGTGACAAGGAAAGGGAAATACTTATGAATATATGGATGAAGGAGCTAAAAAGTATAATTGCGGATTTTGAGAAACTAAAGAAAATGCATCCTCAAGAGTTCAATATCGCAATGAATGAAATCGCGAACACAATTGAAGTATTCAAGCAAAAAATTATAAAGTAATTTATTTAAATTAAAAAGAAGGATATTATGTATTTTCCCTTAAAGGGGGTACATACACTTTTCTCATACCTTTTAATAACTCTATCGCTCCTTGAGGACAAAAGTGAGCACAGAGTCCACACCCTATACAGCGAACTTTATTAACCTCTGCTTTATCATTTTCATTTAAAAGAATTGCACCAACAGTGCATTTTTCTACACATGTACCGCAACCTACACATAATTCCTGATGTACGTTTGATAAATGGTACGTGGAATTAATTAATGGTAAAACTCCATCACGCCATAACTCAAATGTGGCACAACAATCAACACAACAATTACATATACTGGTTTCCTCTTTTGCAATGTCAGAATGTGGGTGAAATGCTTTATGAACTAAGCCAGCTTCTTCGGATGCCTTTAATAAATCTAAGGCTTCTTTTTTTGAAATCATTCTTTGGAAGCCCTGTTCAGCGCAAAATCGAGCACTCTTGCCAAATGTAAGGCAATTTTCTCTAAGATCTGTCACATGACAAGGATCTCCTAAAAGATCTTTGTGCTGGCGACAAAAACAATGTCCTACTGCAATATCATTAAATTTATCAATAAGTTCCTCAATTTTCTGAACGGGAATAATTTCCTCCTCAGGAACTTCAACTTCTTTATTAACTAAAATCTGGACTTCTTCCCCGGAAGCACCTTGTCCAATTACGGGGACTGTACGATCTATAGGGGGTAATTTTTTAAAGATCGGGATAAACATCTCATATTTATCATGAATTAATTCTTTCGCCTCATCGAACAATTTTTTAAACAATATCGCTAGTCTCTTTTCCTGATCAGTGTACTTAATTTTTTCCATTAGGAGATACTCGAATGGTCCAACCATCATCAATGGGAGAAGCCTGTATACCATAACACCTTGGCTATTTGGTTGATTAAAAATAACACCTTTTTTAGCAAGATAATCGACATGCTTTAAAATCTCTTCTTCTGACATATTACTGCTCTTTTTTAATTGTTCCATTGTTTGAGAGAATTTTCGTTTAAAAGCCATTATAAAATCAAGGTCTTCTTCCCTGATTATATAACGTATTATTTCCAATAATGTATCGGTTAATGGAAACGGTAAAATCCCGGCCTTTATTATAACCTGAGCTGCTTTTTTATATTTTTCTTCTGAAGACATCATTATAGAGATATTTAATTACAAATCAAATTAATCTTATGAAAATTTTTAAAACCTTATTTTTGAATAAATATTAAGCTTTATGAGCTTTCAAGTATTAAATTTGCCGCTACCACTCCTGTATACATTGAGACGGGATATCCTCCTAAGAACGGTTCCAATACAGAATATATACCCACCATTAATAATCTGTTTATTGGATTTTGTGTTAAAAGTTTCGTATTTATTCTTATTTTTTTAATATCTCTAGACCATCCGGCGACCGAACCCCCATATCTCTGCCCCCAATCCGAATAGGTAAGAGGTGTAGCAATTTCCATAACCTCAATGGCGCTTTTCAATCCAGGTAATATGTTTTCAACGGTTTTTATTAATTTAAATGCTAATTTTCTTTTATAATCTAAATATCCTTTAATTCTTTTTTTTTCACCTAATCTCCAAGGTTCAAAATGAGAGTAGGGCATATTAACTCTTAAAATCAAACTCTTTTTATTGTTAGGAGCAAATTCAGGAGATTTATTAGACCATACACATATTTCAATTTCTTTATTTTCGAAATTTTCAGGATCTATAGGAATAGTATTTTCAATTCTGTGCCGATAAAATAAATGATTAACTCGAAGTTTGCTAAGATCAACTTTTCTGGGATCTATTCCTAAGTAGACGCATAATTCAGATCCGGTATAAGCCGTGTTTCTAACGATGTTTAAATAGTCCTTGGATAAATTGTTTGGATTAATTAGTTCTAAGAAAACTTTTTTATAATCGGTATTAGCTATTACCCATTTTGATTTATATATTTG
>SMTZ1_10005010_pt1 | contig 13308 bp, 8 predicted proteins | sample DeeMarSWOR136_30_FD_25667 | JGI IMG/M metagenome (IMG submission 25667) | reverse complement strand
ATAAAAAGAGATGTTTGGTCATCCATTACTTTTTTCCGGCTGAGCGAAGTATTATCGTCGAAATCGTCCCAGGGAAAGACACTGCATCTGAGATTACAGACTTTTTAATGAAATTCTACGAACAGATTGGCAAGGCGCCGATCAGAGTGAAGAGTCGATACGGATACGCGATAGACCCGATTTTCGAGGGGCTCTTCCTGGCTGCTGCCCTTTTGGTGGAGAAGGGAATCGGAACGGTCAAACAGATTGATGCCATGGCCCAAAGAGCATTGGGCCTTGGAGTCGGCCCTTTTACGGCAATGAATCTGACAGGAGGAAATCCGATAACCCAGCACGGTCTCACTCAGATGCATGAAAAAATCAATTCGTGGTTTCACTGCCCCAGAATTCTGGACAGCCAAGTCTCTATCGGAAGACCATGGGAGACGGCTATGATGGGTCAAGCGGTTGGCTATAGTGAGAATGATTTCGACATGGTTTCAAATAAACTTAAAGGAGCGATCTTTGGGCTCGTGTCTGAAATACTTGATTCTGGAATCTCGAATATTGCCGATTTAGAGATGGCAGTCGAGAATGCCCTTGTCATGAATCCCCCTTTTCAGATGATGAACGAAATGGGTGTCGATAAAGCTCTGGGGCTTGTCGAGGCTTATGCGAAGGAATGGCCAGAATTCTCTGTCCCCAAAGTTCTCGTCGAGCAAGCTCGATCGGGGAAACCCTGGGATATTCCGTTTGTTTTTAGGAAAGACAGGGATGATATCGCTGTTGTCACGATTCGAAGGCCTAAGAATTTAAATGCCCTCAATCTCATAGTTCTGGACCAACTCGTTGAGATTTTCAATGGAATAAAAGACGATAAAAAGATAAAAGGGGCTGTCCTGACTGGTTTTGGCGTCAAAGCTTTTGTTTCAGGAGCGGATATCAGTGTCTTAGCTCAACTCAGAACTCCCGATGAAGCAGAGGCTCTGGCCTTAAAGGGACAGGAGACATTGAATCTGATTGAGAACCTCGGTAAACCTGTTATCTGTGCAATGAATGGTCTTGCCTTCGGAGGCGGGAATGAGCTGGCAATGGCCTGCACGGCAAGGATTGCACAGAAAGGATTGGCGGTTCTCGCTGGCCAGCCCGAACCCAAACTCGGTATTATCCCAGGGTTCGGGGGAAGCCAAAGGCTTCCACGAATTGTGGGGCTTTTGAATGCATGGCCTATCCTTCGGACTGGAAATCCTATCTCTTCATCAGAGGCACTAAAGATAGGATTAATACAGGAAGAGGTAGAGGGAGATATCAAAGAGGCGGGCATCGCCTTTGTCAAGAAAGTGATTTCAGGAAAAGTGAAAGTTCCGCCCATACAAAAAGAGCCAGTGGAGATACCCAAATCTCTTCCTGAGGTGGACATCGGACATCTCTCCCGGAAGACCGATGAGATTCTTCAGAAGGTCATACTTGAAGGAGCCCGAATGACTCTTGAGAAGGGGCTCAAACATGAAGCCAAGACGCTCGGAGAATGTGTGAGAACTAAAGATATGAGGATCGGGATGGAGAATTTCATGAAATACGGTCCGAAGAAGAATGCGGGATTTGCCCATGCATGATCAAAAAAAATTTAAAACCCAAAACTTGAAAGCAAGAGGTAAAAAATGACTTTTAAAAGAGCATTCATTCCTTACGATGCCTACTGGAGCACACCGTTTAGCCGCTGGCAAGGTAGTTTTGCTCATCTCCATTCAATGGAATTTGCGGCTGAGATTTGTAAAGGAGCGCTGCCAGCCAGAGGAATATCGACGAAGGTATTCGATGGCATAATCCTGGGCATGACAATTCCCCAGAAGAGCAGTTTCTATGGGGCACCTTGGATAGCGGGGATGATTGGAGCCCCCGGAGTGACAGGGCCAACAATTAGTCAGGCGTGCGCAACATCGGCGAAATGTGTGGCCGCTGCTTCTGAGGAGATTGAGCTTGGCATGAATGGGACTATTCTCATTATGACCTGCGACCGGACAAGCAATGGGCCGCATATCTATTACCCAAATCCGTTGGGCACAGGAGGGACAGGAGATAAAGAAGATTGGGTGTGGGATAATTTTGGCTATGATCCTTACGCGAAAAATGCAATGATTGAGACAGCAGAAAACGTCGCCAAGGAGGTTGGTATATCAAAGGAAGAACAAGATGAAGTTACTCTTATGCGATATAATCAATACCAGGATGCCCTGAAAGATAATAGTGCGTTCCTGAACCGCTTCATGGTTGTTCCTCTTGATGTTAGAGATCCAGCCGGACGAAAAGTGATAGCGACAGTGACTGGTGATGAGGGAGTTTTTCCGACAACAGCTGATGCACTGGCGCGGTTAAGACCTGTACTCCCCAACGGGACCGTTACTTTTGGAACCCAGACGTACCCTGCTGATGGGAATGCATGCCTTATCGTATCCGATAGGGAAAAGGCGCGCGAACTGAGCCGTGACCCAAATATCGAGATACAGATTCTTTCCTACGCCGAGGCAAGAGCAAAGAGGGGTTTTATGGCCATGTCTATCGTGCCTGCAGCCAAGAAGGCACTTTCATCAGCAGACCTAAAAATCAAAGATATTAAAGCGATCAAGACGCACAATCCTTTTGCGGTCAATGACATCTATTTCTGCAGAGAGATAGGGATCAAACCTGGTGACATGAACAATTACGGGTGTTCCCTTATTTGGGGCCATCCTCAGGGTTCAACTGGTGCCCGCTTGATCATTGAACTGATCGAAGAACTGGTGCTCAAGGGCGGTGGATATGGGCTTTTTGATGGTTGTGCGGCTGGAGACACCGCCGCAGCAATAGTTGTAAAGGTCGATATAAAATAACCTGTTTTGTAAAAAGGGGCTAGGCCCCTTTTTTTACTCCTTTATTACTTGGTTTGCTTGAGCTGTTTCAGAGCGGCCAGTATTTTTTCCGGAGTTATGGGGAGGTCACGGATTCGGACGCCAACTGCGTCATAGATGGCGTTGGCAATGGCTGGAGCGGTGGGGACCAGCCCTGGCTCGGCGACACCCTTGGCTCCAAAGGGCCCGTAGCTATCATTGGTCTCGATAAACTCGAGGTCGATAGGGAAGTTCATCTCCTGGACAGTGGGAATCTTGTAATCCCGGAAATTATGGTTCAAAATCTTCCCCTGTTGAGATTCTAGCTTTTCGTACAGAGCATAACCCACGCCTTGAGCCAGCGCTCCATAGATCTGGCCCTTGAGTGCCTGGGGATCGAGGACCCTGCCCACATCATGGGCAGCGACCATTCGCAGGATCTTGACTTCTCCAGTCTCTGTGTCCACTTCCACTTCTGCTCCCTGCGCTCCATAAGCATAAGTCGAAGAGATGTTGCCAAATCCTCTCTCAAAGTCAGGAAGTTCGTTGGGAGGGTCGTAGAAGACTTCTGTTGTCAGCATCTGGCCCTGAGAGCGAAAGTGGATGGCTCGGAGGAGCCTTCCCAGTTCTATGCGCAGCCAGGGCTCCTGAGGTCCATCCTTTATAAAGACAAACCCATCGCGCAGCTCGAAACGTTCGCGCTTGGATGCCTTTGGGACATTGAAGTCCGGCGGTGTGTAGCCAGGATTTTTCTTTATAAACTTTTTCAGATTTTTTTCAACCTCTTTGGGAAACAGTTCTTCGGCCAATTCAAAGATCTGGCTGCGTAGCTTATTGGCGGCAAGGATGGCTGTGTTGCAGGCCATGAACGCGCCGCGGCTGGCATGGGTTCCCACATCCCAGGGGCATGTTCCGGTATCTGTGGGATTGATGAGCACCTTCTCGGGCCGAACACCCAGAGCCTCAGCAACTGCCAGAGACAAGACGGAGTGCAGTCCTTGCCCCATCTCCACACCGCCGTGATAAACATTCACATTTCCGAAATCATCCAGTTTGAGGATCAAACCACTGGCGTCTGATCGATAGATGCGGGCTCCTCCACCCACGTGGATCAAAGAAGCCATCCCCTTTCCAGTCCGCTTGTCTTTTGCGCGCTTTTTTTTCCAGTCCAGCTTCCTGGCAACGGTCTCCAGGCACTCTTTGAGACCACAGGTACTGACTTTCAATCCCATGGGCGTTGTCTCATCAGACTCATTGCGGTTCAGCATCCGGAATTCGAACGGATCTATTCCGGCTTCTTGAGCCAGCTCATCCATGTTGCTTTCCAGAGCCCATGTGTGTTCGGGATTGCCGTAGCCGCGCATGGCCTGACAATAGGTATTGTTTGTGTAGACTAACCGAGCATTGAAATAGACATTGGAGACACGATAGAGAGACGTGGCCGGCATCATCATGACGGATGGATAGGTCGCTCCCCAGGAAGTGTAAGCACCGTTATCTTGAAGCACTTCGACCTCGCGGAAAGTGAGTTTGCCGTTCCGGTCACAGCCCTGGATGATTTTTGTGGTCGATGACTGTCGAGGTGAGAGGTTGGCGAACTCTTCATCCCTTGTATAGACGATTTTCACCGGGCAGCCAGTTTGGAAAGCCAGAAGGATGGCGATGTATTCGTAGGCATGGGTGTCGAGGCCGCTCCCAAAGCCTCCACCGAGTGTGGGCACGATAACACGCGCGTTCTTGTCCGGCAATCCCATATCAGACAGAGCCCGGTTGAAATCACGCTGGGCCAGAAAAGGGATCTGGGTTTTCGCCCATATAGTGAGGTTGTTGTTCATATCGAACTCAGCGATACATCCGGCTGTTCCCATGCAGCACTGCTGGACCATCGGTGTAGAAAACTCGCCTTCAACAGAATATTTAGCCGCGCGTTTTCCGGCCTCTAAATCTCCGGACTCATGATGGAACTTCAGAGGAACCATGTTGTCAGTCCGGGGACGGCCCTGGGCATCGGTTTCATGAATGAGAGGGGAGCCTCCCTTCATCGCTTCGTGTGGACAGAAGACTCCTGGGAGAGGCTCGTACTCCACCTGGATCAATTCAACAGCCTCCTTCGCTATCTCAAGGTTGATGGCGGCCACCGCGGCAACCTCGTCCCGGTACTGGCGAACTTTGTCTTTTTTTAGGGCAAAGTTATCCCGCAGGAATCCGATCCGAATCTCCGGTGTATTGTTGGCGGTAATCACTGCTCTGACTCCCGCTAGCCGCTTGGCCTTGGAGGTATCGATATGTTTGATCCGGGCATGGGGGTGATCGCTGAATTTGATTTTCCCATACAGCATTCCCGGGCGCTGGAGGTCATGAATGTAATGGGCTTTCCCTGCAGCCTTATCAGGGCCATCCGGCCGGGACGTTTTTTTTCCGATATGGTGAAAATCTGTCATTGTTTTCCTTTGAGTTGTGCCGCGGCTTTTTTCACTGCTTCGACGATTTGAACATATCCGGTGCAGCGGCAGAGATTCCCCAACAGTGCATCCCGAATATCTTCTTCTGATGGATCAGAGGTGGAATCGAGTAAGGCCTTGGCGGACATGATCATCCCTGGTGTACAAAAGCCACATTGGATCGCACCTTGCTCGACGAAGGCTTGCTGGATAACAGACAGCTCATTTTTTGGCCCCTGGAGACCCTCGATGGTTGTCACACTCTTGCCTTCAACCTCAAGAGCCGGATAAAGACAGGAATTCACAGCCAGACCATCGATAATGACCGTGCAGGCGCCGCATTCTCCTTCTCCGCAGCCCTCCTTGGTTCCTGTTTGCCCCAGCTGCTCGCGCAGGACATCGATGAGCCGGTGGTGGCTATGGACCGATACTTTGACTTCTGAGCCATTGAGAATGAAAGAGATTTCTATCTTCATGCCTGGCTCCATTCCAGAGCCCTCTCGACTGCCCTTTTCACTAATACTCCAGTCATCTTGCGGCGGTATTCCTCGGTAGAACGAATGTCAGTTATGGGAATGACGTTGTCTTCAGCCAGTCGCTGGGCCTTGACCGTGTGCTTTTGAGTGAGAGTGGCTCCTTCGAGTACTGTCTCCACTTTCGAAAGACGCAGCGGGACCGGTGCGACCGATCCGGCAGCGATACAGGCTTTAAGGCACTTGTTCCCCTCCATATCCAGCCGAACAGCCACACTGGCAACAGCCAGATCCATTTTCACCCGGCCCTTCTTCATGAATACAGCTTTTGTGTTTTTCGGTGGAGGCTCCAACAGGATGTCTGTCAATATTTCATGAGAGGCGAGGCAGGACTCGCCCGGCCCCTTAAAGAATTCATCAATAGGGATTTCGCGCTTTTCTTTTGCGGTTTGGAGCCTGACTTTTGCCTCCATCACCAGCAGCGGCAAAGCCATATCCGCGCAAGGAGAACAGTTGCAGAGGTTTCCCCCGATAGTGGCCACATTGCGGATCTGTACGCTTCCCAGGCTTTTGGCCGCCTCCACGAGCACAGGGAAGTCTTCCCTGAGTTCAGGATTCTGGATGATGTCGCTGATAGACGCCAGAGCTCCTATTCGAGTGACTTCACCGGTATCAATACTGTTGAGTCCCGGGATGGATCGAAGAGAGATGAGTGCCGGGGGATGGATTTCGTTGTTCTTGATCCCCACCAGGACATCTGTCCCCCCCGCTATGAAGAGAGAGCCGGGTATCTTTTTTTTTAGCTCCCAGGCTTCTTTAAGGGATAGCGGCTTGTAGTATTCAAATTGTTTCATGCCACTACTTTTCGTTCTCTGAGTGAGGCGATCTCAGAAGAGGATAAACCGACTTCAGCAAGGATAGTATCCGTATGCTCCCCGTAGGCTGGAGCGAAGGGAAGACTTCCGTTGATTTGTTCAAGATAGTCTGTCTGGTTGGATGGAGGCGGAAGACGAACTGTGCGGCCGTCAGGCGCGGTGGTTTGAAGAGCATTCGAGGCCACAAAGGGAAGGTTGGGCACTTCTTCAATGGGAGTGATGGGCGAATGAGGTATGGCCGCTTCGGTCAGCACTTCGGATACCTTATCAGATGGATGCTTTTGAGTGATGGCTTCTATCGCCTTGTGGAGCTCATCTTTATCTTTCCGTCTCCCCTCATTGGTGCTGAAACGCTCCTGGTCCAGGGAATTGAACATAGGCTTTTTGGCGATTCGGCTCCACTGGGCGTCGCTGCCAATGGCCATATAAATGAAACCATCTTTGGTCCTATAGGCGTTGACCGGGATGAACTGGCGGTGCTCATTACCCGACCGTTTAAGCTCGGAGGGAGGACTGCCCATATCCAACATGGGAAGGAAAGTGTGTAACCAGGAAATGGCGGCTTGGGCCATGGATATGTCGATCTGTTTCCCCTTGCCGGTTTCGGTGCGCTCCATCAGGGCGAGGATGACCTGGATAAAGGCCTCGTCTCCTGCTTTAAGGTCCACTAAAGGCGGACCGCATTGTAGCGGAGGGCCATCGGCGTGTCCGGTCAGGTCCATGTATCCACACAGAGCCTGCATGACCGGGTCATATCCCGGGACGTCGGGATGTGCTAATCCCATGGCAGAAATGCAGCACCATATAAGGTCTTCCTTCTCCGTGCGCAGTGTCTCATAATCAATGCCCAGCCGCGTGTGGCGGGCGGGCATGGTGTTGGAGCAGAATACATCTGCCTGAAGCTCTCTGATGAGTCGTTTCAAGAGCGCCTGTCCTTCCGTCTGCTTCAGGTCGATAGCGATGGCCTCCTTGCCCACATTAGGAGCCACGAAATAGCTGTGTCGATCTTCGCCGGCGACCGGGCGGCCGATGTAACGGTTAGGATCGCCCTTGGATTTTCGTCCCTCCACGGGTGTAGGCTCGATCTTGATGACGCGCCACCCCAGGTGGACAAACCGCAGCGTGGCGTATGTCATAGTCAGAGCCTGCTCCACACTGAGTACGACTTGTGGTTTCAATATCCTTGTTCCTCTAAAATAAACTGAATTGAAAGAAATTTGGTTTTTCGGGAAGAATTGATTTTTTCACGCACCAGATTATAGCATTTCTAAAAAACAAAAAGAAACATTTTCGCCTTATGGATTACTCATTCACTCTTGTGTTGGTGATTCAGCCAGCAGGCAAAGATCGTTAATCTTATCAGTAAGTTACAGGCTATCTCGAAGTATATGGAAGGGCATCAAAATATATGAGAGTGTATCTTGGGTGGTCTAAATATGGATATAGTTTGCTAACGCCGCGAAATATTACATCATGCGACATTTTTATGGACAACGATGATTGTCTAAGCTTTTCCCTCAGTGTCAACCTCTGTTGAAATTTCTAAAAAGAGAGCCTAGCTCATAGCGAGCCTTTCCAGGGGATAAGAAATCTTTGAGTCAAAGGCTGGGTAGGGATGATCCGCAAAGTCTATGAATTAAACCCGCTTCTCTGGACCGAATGCGGTGCAGAGATGAAAATCATTACTTTTATAGAAGATCATAAAGTCATTGATAAGATCATCCGCCATCTCAAGCTCAGTTTCCAGGCTGAACGACCACTTCCCCTCAAGTCGTTCAGCAGGAACTCCTGGTGGCGGATGAGCAATGGAGTGATTATTTCTGATAGCCACTGTAGTTGCTTTTTGGCGATTCAAGTGCGGAGTCTGTCTGTAAAGCTGAGTGCTTGATTGTCTCTGTTGTTTTGTTTCTCTTTTTTAGCTGTTGGCCTCGCCGCTTTAGGTGCGATATTCACATTTCGGGATGTCAGTGGGTGGAAATTGTGAAAAATCGAACGATATTTGATGTTCCCCTCAAAACCAAATTCTTATTTTTAAGAAGTGGCAATTGGAAACATAAGAGTTTTAATTCTTTTTATAATCTAAAAGAAATACTTAAATAGCATTATCTCACTAAAAAAGAAAAGAATTATTAAAAAGATAAACGACAAAATTAATTTATAGTTCTTCTTTTTTATCTTCCAACCTATAATCAGGGATGAAATAAATGAATTTATCATAATGTAAGCGACAACAATACCGAGTATCGATGCATAGTACAAAAAGTAGAAGGCGAAGGAAATATTAATAAAATTGATTAAGAAAATTATTGTTAATATTACTTTAAGTGAGAGATATTCTTTCCAGCCTTTGATTGCTTGCTTAGCTATACTTTTTTTGAATAAGGAATAATTGAATATAGGAAAAAGAAAGATATTTATAGAGCTTCCAAATAAGAGTCCAGTGAGTAATCTGAAATGATTATTGTCTAGCCAGGAAATAAATTGTGCGCCAATAACCTGAGCAGGCATTATGATAATAATTATGAGGTTGATCAGAGAAATTCCAAGAAAGGGAAATTTGTCTTTTCTCTTTCCTCCTAAAATTAATTGGAAAATTAACGCAATGAGAAATCCGGTATATATTCCTGTACATCGGGAACATAGGGCCATAAGTTGTCCATTTAAAGAAAAAGTTCTATCGGGAAGTTGGTGACACAAAAGGGAAAAGAAAAAGAAATTACGCATTTAAGAATGGAGTTGCCAATTCATCAACAACTAACTTTTCTAGATTGCACGGGTCAAAGGATTAAGTTGAAGATAACTTTCTAATCTAGACCTTTTACCAATTCCAGTAATTTTATTTTATTTTGTTTTGTGTTAGCGAAAACACGGGGTAAGTCTTTATGTACTTCATAAATGAAAACACAGGCTGAAGGGAAATTGCCGTCAGACAAGGGAATAAAAATTTTACTTATTATTATTGGGCTGGCCAAGAAATCTATTTTTAATTCTTTTGGTGAACTAAAGACTAATTCAATCGCAAAGCCTTTCTTCTTCAATTTATTAAATCCTGCTTCAGAAGGTATAAATCGATACGTATCATTAATATTAGCTACAAAATTTTCAATTTCATCCTTTAGTTCTTTAAAACACTTACTATCCGACAAAAGTTTGCTAACCTTTCCTTTTTTATAAGCAATAATCGTATCCTCTTTAGCCAATTCTTGCCTAAAAGATTTATCTTGCTGACCTGGAGTATTTTTTATCGCCCAAAATCCCATGATTAACAGGATAATTGATAAATTTGCGTGTTTCAATAAGAGTTTTGTCCTCATGCCCATTTTTTGTATTTATGATATATGGATTTAAAAACGTGCTAATACCTATTCTATTTTAATATTGTCAATTAATGCTGCAGTATCATATATACTATCTCCTTTATCCCAAGTATGAAATACCAGCGTAACAGGTCCACTGCCAGCCAGTTCAGAGACATCAATAGTAACATGTTTCCAGCCCGTCATATATGTCGTATCATCACCACCAAAAAAGTCGATTCCACCAACTGCTGCCCAAATAGATGTATTAATGGACTCAGAAGCGATAACTGTTGTGCCAACTTGAGTAATTAAACTGACCTCAAATTGGTCATCGAACTGAGTTCCTACCCATTCCATTGGTTCTTCGGACACTACATTATAATCAAAAGAAAGAGTGAGTGCTCCAGCAGGAATACAAAAAGTTTGTTCAGTGTAACTATCCGAATCAAATATAGAACCGAGTCCTGTACTAATAATACTCATATAAACACCTTCTGTTGGAGATAGTGGCCCTAAATAAGGAATAACTCTTACATCTCCTACGCCAGTCCAGCCGTTTATATTTCCTTCTTCAAAGGTGCCATTAGAGATTCCTTCTTTATTAATAACTAGATCGCTACTCCCTCTCATTCTGAAGTATGCTGGGTCATCTGCCTGACCATCATTGGAGCCGTGAGCAGCTACTGTTTCATCAAAAGCTTCACTAGTTGTTTTGCCACTCATTAAAGATTCCCAATATTCTATAGCAGTATTATTGGCATAAGTGCTCAATACGTATTCGGAGTAACCATTATATGTCTTTGCCCCATTTCCAATAAAGGCACTGGCCATGGAATTATTGTAGGCTGAACGACAACTTCCAGCATGAACTATGCTGTCAGGAAAAGAATTATTATAGTAGCTAATAAAAGCTGGTGTGACAGCATAATACCCTCCATCAGTTATGACTAGCCTTCCTTTCTTTAGATCTTGTTCATAAGCATCTCTTGTCGCCTCTGTAGCTTGTTCTCCAGTTAGAATTATTACTTGGGCACCCCACCAATTCCATCCAAATACTTCTTGCCAAAGAGATAAAAGGCCACTGTAGAATGTATCTCCATGCGAAATAATAGATATAATCCCGTAATTACTTAGAGTTTTAAACGCAGCAACATCCGCCGCAGCATCATAGATAGAATTTACATCAAACGTAGGGCACTCTGAATTTTCAAACATATTCACTAAATCATCCCCCTCGGATGTAGCACCAAATTCAGTGTGAAATGGTCCGATTATTAAAACTTTGTTGCTTCCAACTGTTGGATTAGAAGAAGACAAACTTTTTACATCTAATAGTTCTCCATCACGAAGAAACAGAAATTGACTAGCCTTATAATTAACATCCTTCTTTATCAGAGGTCTCTTAGGAATATAAGTTGGCCTTTCACCGCCTCTTGTCCCTTCTGGATTTAGAATAACTCCTCCCAGGATACCAGAATCCAGAACATACCAAATACCCCGTCCTGATTCAGATATTCCAACTTGAGATACTTCTGGCTGAGTTTCAAGCCACTCAACAGTCCTATCTCTTGCTTCATCTTCATCATAGCTAGCGCTGAACTCATTAAATTTGTCCTTTGTTGTATCGGGTGTATTGACTGCCGTAGTAAATTCGGCTTCAGTAATATGAGTAATGACAGAAAGGAAAAAGACCTCACTGTAAGCAGTAATAGTGCCAGAGGTCTCTATCGTATCCGCAGAAACTCTTAATCTAACAAAGCCTTCTGTGGTTTTAATTAAATCGGTTATGCCACTAAAAACTCCATCAGAGGCAATATCGTCCCCGTTATCCACGTTACCATCGTCAGCAAGACTTGTTAAAGTTTCTATAATGTTATTATTCTCATCTACCTTTAAAAGCTCCACACTTGATGTGTCAAGGTTTGGATTATTTTCAATTGCTACTCTAAATATAACTGGTGTTTGCTCATTTACAAAAATGACGTCAGGCTCAGCTTGAAGAGTGCTTAAAAATTCAAGAAAAGGGTTGTAGGCAACAGTCAAAGAATCACTTGCTATATTCCATCCACTATCGGTAGCTATGATTGAAATGATGTTATCTCCGGGCTGAAGAAGAATGTCAGAAACAGCCCAATCAGTTGTTCCTGTCGCGGTACCACTACCACCTTGATCATTTGTCCATGTAACATCTGTTAATTCTACGTCATCAGAAGAAATTCCAGAAATATCTATGGTTGAGCTTTTTGTGGAATAATTGCTCATTGCAGTTGGCGAAGTAATAACAATTGAAGGAGGAAAGTCTTCGGCGAAATCGATATTTGTTTGATCTGAGTTAGAAATGGTAACATTTTGATATTGAGGGTAGAAGGTATGATCGGATAAGGAAGGCGTCATAGTGTATGAGCCTGGAGATAAATCCGAAAAAGAATAATTACCTTCATCATTTGTAGTTGTTATCCCAGAATCTGTGCCTGATAAGGTTACTGTAACTCCACTAAAACCATCTCCGATGCTCGTAACTCGCCCCGAAATAGAGTATGTAATTGGCTCCTCATCTTCTCCATCTCCCTTGCCTTGTTCACATGTAGGACCGAGAGCAAGTATTATACACACTAGTATAATCCCATACCCAAATATCCATTTCTCATTTAGTCTCATTTTTTCTCTCCAAATTAAAATTTTTAGATATATTCAAAATTATGAAAGGACTTGATCTTTTCGGGCTTTTTTCCCCTTTTTCTTCCAGCTACCAATAATAACGCGATAATGAGGTTTTATTTTTTTTTATCAAAGGCAGCTTTCATAAATTATGCTAATTGACACTTGCTTGTCAAGTGTGGCAATCAACATTTTTTATTGGCTTGGGGTTTTTTCATCTCCGCAAACTGTGTCGTAAACCATGCGGCATTTTCATTTTTTCTTGAAGAAAATTAGAGAATATCTCGAAATATTGTATTTAACGATATAATTCATTCTAACCATCCATCTAATGTAAATATCCCATTTTTAGAAATTGGACAATTTTAATAAAAACAGTTGTTCTATCCTTTATTTTAAATGCAGGATGATTCGAACATACTTTCCGATCTGCTCATTATTGAAATTCTTACGATTTCTTCAGAGTTGTTTAAGTTGTTACATCAACTGCCCCATGGAATGCTTGATCTCTCTTGTGTTGGAAATGTAGCCAGCAGGCGAAGATCGTTAATCTTATCAACAAGTTATAAATTATTTCCGAATATATGAAGGTATAACAATATATATGAGAATATATCTGGGGTGGTCAAGATATGGATACAGCGTGCTAACGTCGCGAAATATTACATCATGCGACGTTTTTATAGGCAACGATGGTTGTCTGAGCTTTTCCCTCA
>SMTZ1_10007624_pt1 | contig 13310 bp, 8 predicted proteins | sample DeeMarSWOR136_30_FD_25667 | JGI IMG/M metagenome (IMG submission 25667) | reverse complement strand
GGCGTGCACCAATATAAGATCGATTCCTGCCTTGAAAGAGAGCCTGAGCGTTTCGGTGAGGTCGAAGTTCTTTGAGAGCGCTCCCATGGAGATTCCGTCGGAAACCACCACTCCATGAAAGTCGAGTCGATCCCTCAACAGCTTCCTCAGGATATACACCGAGAGGGTTGCCGGGTATTCAGGATCGATCAACCGGTAGAGCACGTGAGAGGTCATGAGCGCCTCTGCTCCTTTCTCAATGGCCATTCTGAAAGGTGCAAGGTCTCGATCAAACAGTTCCGCCTCTGTCATTTCAACGATGGGGAGGTCCATGTGTGAATCGATGGTGGTGCTTCCATGGCCGGGGAAGTGCTTGATCACGGGAACAATACCTGCCCTCTGGGCGCCTTTCAGGTAGTGTATTCCATAGGTTCCCACCGTTGAGGGATCTGAACCCATTGAACGGTCCCCGATTATAGTCGTATCTGGCTCTCCGTACACATCGAGAACGGGTGCGAAGTTCATGTTACATCCGAGCTCCAAGATTTCACGGCCAACCACGTAGGCGATGGATTCCACATAGGCGGGATCATTATACTGCCCCCAGTAGTAGGGAGAGGAAAGGCGCGTCATTTCCTTGAATTTGAAGGCATTCACCCTGCCGCCTTCCTGGTCCACACAGATAAAGAGACGCACGGGAGGGTCGTTCTCGAGGGATGTTTCCTGAATCCATGAGGTGAGTTCCTTTACCTGTGAGGGACTTTCTACGTTCCATGGGTAGAGGATAATTCCAGCGATGAAATCGTCCTTGATAAGCTCCCTTGTCCTTTCCGTTCGCTCTTTCCCCTGAATGTGGGCGATGAACCTCTGGCCTATCTTCTGCCTGAGGGTGAGGAGCTCCAGATAGGATTCGATTATCCGTTCATCCGCAACGGTTGAGGGCATTTTATAATCGGCCTTCCATTCGGGAAATAGATCAAGCACTTCCGACTCTTCCACTACAGGAGGCCTCTCTGCATCTGGCGGGATTTCGGGCTCCTCCCTGTACTCCTTTGTGCTCATGGCGATGAAAAAACTCGTCACTGGCTTTCCGGGTGGGCTGTCTTCTGCCTTTGTTTTTATTGCAGGAATCACACAGAGGTATATGAGAGGTACTAGCATCAACGTGAGGAAAAGCATAAAAGCCCTACCCATAGCGCACCCTTTAAAGTATCGAATGTCTATGAATCACCGGTGATAAGTCTGTAAAAAAAAGCTTGCCGAGTTATCACCAACTCAAAGATTAGTTTTTTAACTCTAGATAATTAATGAGTTATTATTTAAGCGCAAGAAAATATTTTATAATTTCAGTAATTATACACCAGAAACTAATTATAAGATCGACATTGAGGAATTGTCAATGTATCTCAATCGATGTCCAGGAAAGGAAAAATATTTCAGGCCTGTACTTCCATCACATAACCCGAAACGAAAAGCACAATGGCTGAAGCAGGGTCAGGAGTGAATACGGAGAGCTATTCGAAGCAGAGCAGCACCTTGAGGACACCCGGCCTGGCTGCGTGCTCCAAGGCTTGGATTGCATGGGAGAGAGGATAACGTGCATCAATAAGAGGAAGCGGATTAATCTGTCCCCTGCACAAAAGACGGAGTGCGGGTGAGAAGGGCCCGCAGCGCGAGCCGACGATCGTAATTTCATCCACCACTACCATCGAGAAATCGATTTTCAGCGTTCCCCTGTAGGTGCTTTTCAATACTATGATTCCGCAGGGACGAACCGCCGTGCTTGCCAGAAAAAAGCCTTCGGGTGAGCCCGTTGCCTCGATCACGATATCCATGGCACTCCTGGGGATATCTTTTTCTCCGATGCACTGAACATCGATTGCCGCAAGGAGCGAACGCTGCCGTTCGTATCGGGCAACCACCTTCAGATTGCAGCCCGTCAGGAGCAGGGTTCGGGCTATTAGCTGCCCCAGCCTCCCTGCACCGATGATCAGCACCCTGTCTTCCGGTCGAACCTGTATCTGTTCCTGGATTTCAAGGGCAGCAGCGAGGGGTTCGGTAAATACTGCGGCTTCGTCGCTTAGGCTTTCGGGAACCGGGTGCAGATTCTTTGCCGGAATGGAGAGGAATTCTGCAAAGGCTCCGTTCTTTTGTGAAATACCGAGAACAGACCTCCTTTCGCAGTGTACGTGCCGTCCTGCCCGGCACTGCGTACAGGTTCCGCAGGCGATGTTGATTTCTCCAACCACACGGGTACCAGCCGGTATACTCGAACCCGGTGGGGCGGACGCCACCTCTCCCACGAATTCGTGACCCGGTATACCTGTGAAAGGGTAGTAACCCCGCACAAGTTCAAGGTCCGTGGCGCAGATCCCCGCGCACCTTACCCTGACAATTGCATCACCCTTTTCGGGAACAGGTTCCGGTTCATTTGGGCGAAAGGTGATATGCTGTTGTTCAAGCCACAACGCCTTCATGACACAGATTTTATCGCATACACCGGCTTTCATCCACCGGCTCTCATCTCCGGATGAAATACGCTGGCTGTTGTTTGCATGATGATCTCAGCGTCGGCGTGCGCGCATTCCTTGGGGATCTTTGGGTTAGATGGAACCTTGAGCGGTCCCTTCCCCATAACAGAATCTCTGTACGAACCGCTCTTTCTGGCAGTATATTGTCAGCCAAAAAATTTTACGAGCGAGGGAAATCCAATTCATAAGCCGACGGGTAATGCTGTATTCTACATCATGCTTCCGCTCTTTGTGTTGGCCCATTTCAGTCACCACCTGGTGTCAGCGCTGCTTACCCCCTTACTGCCCTTCATCAGGGATACCATTTCATTCGATTACACGAGAGCAGGGTTCCTCGTATTTGCCTATAATATCGCCTACGGGGGGAGTCAGTTACCCGGGGGGTGGCTCGGCGACAGACTCGGTTTCCGCACGCTCATCACCATCGGGATTTCAGGGGTTGCCCTGGCCGGGTTTCTCTTTGGTTTCACATCCGGCTTTTCGATGATGGTGATCATTCTTCTATTCATGGGAATAATGGGAGGCGGGTAGCACCCGTCGGCTTCTCCTCTCATATCGTCAATCGTAGAAAAAAAATACCGGGGTCGTGCTCTCGGTATCCATCAGGTGGGTGGTACGGCAAGTTTCTTCCTCGCCCCTCTCATCGCAGTGGGAATTGCCAGGGTCCTGGGATGGCGCGGCTGTTTTTTCTCCCTCTCTACACCCACACTGATCTATGGAATTGTTCTCTTTCTGCTGTTAGGATCCTGGGGGTTCGGCACGGTCCATCATTCCGCAGACAGCGGTGGGAGCTCTTCCGACGAGGAGCCTGGCGGCAGGACAGGCAGCCTGGTATCCGTGATCGTCCTGAACTCCCTCCTTCAGATATTCGTTTACTCTTCGATCTCCTTCATACCCTTCTTCGTGGTGGATCACCTCGGAGGGAGCAAGGAAGCTGCCGCTCTTTTGCTCTCTTTATCCCACTCGGCAGGGCTCTGGGCTGGTCCACTCGGAGGATTCCTCTCGGATCGGTTCGGGAGGATTCCGATCCTGCTCTTTACGGGACTTATCGCTGGCCCCCTCATCATTCTCCTTGGACGTGTATCCCTTGGCTTGAGTATTTCAATTCCACTCCTCCTGATTGGCATGACCATGTATATGAGTATGCCGGTAACCGAGGCATATGTCATCAGTCATGCAGCGGATAAAAACCGCTCCACCTTTCTCGGAATTTACTACTTCGCGAGCAGAGGAGGTCCCGGATTGATGGCACCGGCACTGGGCAGACTGATCGATACCTCCGGATTCCCCTCCTCCTTCACCCTTGCGGGATCCCTTCTCACGGCGGCAGGGGTTGCCTGCGTGGCGGTGCTTCTCATTATGGAGCTCTCTCAGAGAAGAGCCCGACAGTAAAACAGGGGTCACGGTTGACCGACTGTCAAATAGAGGTGTGAGGGTTCTTACCGGGAGAGCAGAGAGGAGTAGAAATCGGAAAAGATCTCTGAAATCTTATCGATACTGAAGGTTTCCCTGGCGTATTGCATTCCCTCCCGGGCGACTTCCCACAGGAATGGTATATCCGCAAGAAGTATGGACTCCATTCCACGCTGCAGGGAAGGAACATCGACAGTATCGATGAGGAAGCCGTTTCTGCCGTACTGAATGTAACTTCCCACCCCGCCTTGCCTTGGGGCGATGATGAGAAAACCTGCCACCATTGCTTCCAGAATGGATATCCCGAACTCCTCCTTCAGGCTGCTGCACAGATATACATGGGGAGTCTGAACGGGGAGCGACTCAATGACGCTCCGTTCGAGCAGACGGACCTCCCGGTTCGGAAGGGCTCCGAGGTGGCAGAACCTGCCGCGAAGATGGTCCGCTTTTTCCATGATGCGATCGAACTGCTCGAGGAGCTCGCGTTCCTCTGCAGCAGGATTCTTCAGATTACCGCCCACGAGCAGGAGATTGTAGGTTTGGTTTATTACGGATCTGCTCCAGGCCTCGAACAGTCGATGCTGCCCCTTTGATGGGTTCAGCCTCCCGACGTTGAGAAGAAGTGGGTATCTCAGAAAATCTTTGGTAAACCGGTACAAGCCCTCATGGTTGGTGAGAAGGTCTATGTATCTAGCGGCGGATTCCCCACGGCCGTAGTTCGCCTCGAGGTGAATGCCTTCAGGTATCACCCGGATCGGCTTTCTTCGAAGATCCGGATCAAGTAGCAGACGTGGAAAATAAGGGATGATCTGGTCGTTTCTTCCTCCCTGTCCTATAAGCACAAGGCCGTCCACCGTGTCAAGGAGCTGATCAGCGATGTGGACCTTGTTCAGTGCCTCAAGCGCTTCCTCCTCGGATGGAGGACCCATCCCACCCCCTTTGAGAGAGAAAACTCTGTGAGGATCAGGGGTGATGGTGAAAACGATGCGTTTATCAAGCCTCTTGGCAAGCAGCATGACGGCCTTTGATGCGTTGTCGGAATAGCGCACGTGGAGAATATCCGGATAGATCCCGTAGCGTTCGAGCGTCCGTCGTACCGACCGCATGATCTCGTATTCGTGAATACAGAACTGAAGCGGACGGTTCTCCGGGGGAAAGGATACGGGAATGCGGATCACCCAGTGGCCTCCGCCCGCTGACTTCTCGATCAGGGGTCTTTTGAGATCTGCTCCCTTCAGGTGCAGGAACACGAGGGTATACACACGCTCCCACCCTACCATGCCGGCAAGCTCCTGCCCCAGGCTGTTCAGAAGGGTGGAAAGCCCTCCTGCTCCCGCCTGTCCGTGGAGGCCAACGTCTCCATAAAAGGCGCACTGCACAAGCTGAATACCCCTCTCCCTCTCAGGGCATACATGACTGCTCTGAACCGCTGCTTCAACATAGTCACTAAGGGGGGTGTAGACATCGGCTACCTGGGGAAGTGATAGATCAGCACCGAGCTGTGAGAGCACATCAAGGATACAAAATGCCACCTCGAGAGAAGGCGCCTTTTCCCGCTGTGTTTTTTCCATAATGACAGGTATGAGGCTCGAAAGACCGCATTCACCTATGTAGCGTAACAGGGGAAGAAGGAGTGAAGAATCCGGCCACGTATCGATGAGAATTTGCCTGGTTTTGGAATGGGTGAGCACCTCAAGCCGGTGCTCCGCTGCGATGTCGAGAAGGAGGCTCCGTATCTCCAAGTTTGTACCTCTATCCCATATTTTTCTTCCGATAAGATTGGAAAGCTCGGTCCGGTCCCAGAAGTCGATCTGTTGCCTGATGATGTCCCTTATGAGTACATCGCTGTAGACGGACTTTCCCAGCTGATCCAGCAGTGATGAGGGTTTTACCGGTGTTTTTGTCCAATAAATCGCTTTCAGCAGCGTAGCAAGAGAGGTGCGGCGTGAAGATTCTTGCAATCGGGATTCGAGCCGGTCTGCCCTCCTTGTACATCCCTTTAATAGAGAGTCGAACGGGATACCAGTTTTCAATATCATCGAAAAGCTGAGCTCCAGGACCGACGCCCTTTCGAGGATGGTCTCTCCCCTGACTGCCGTTTCGCATGCCATCGCATTTACGCACTTCTCCAAGAGAAAAAGGGTGTAGCGGAGCCTGGAGTATTCATCTGGAATGCATGGAAGCCACCTGTCGACCCTCGCGTGGACAAATTCATAGGCATCTTCAAAAATTGCATTCGGAGGAAGCCCGTCCCTTATGAGAGCGCACAGCTCCTGAAGGGAAGGGGAGGGGGAAGAGGAAAGTGGGTTAAAATCACAGCCTGACATTTGGTTCATATCGATTCGGATTGAACAGGATAGTATCTTCCCTATGCGTACAGCTACAGATGTCCACATAATATACTTTACAGAAACTGGAAAATGGGTAAATTTGTAAGCGGTGAGAGGAAGCGGTGATGAAAGAGCTCTGCTGGTATTTTCCTTCAAGCATGGATGAGGTTTCCACCCTCCTGAAGAAGCGGGGAGTGATCCCCTATGGTGGGGGAACGGGAATTCTCAAAACAGGGCTGAACAGAGTCGAGGGACTGATCGACCTTAGTTGCCTCCCCATCCATTTTTTTCGACGCGATAATAACGACCGTTATAACGGTAGTAGTTACGGCAGGATAGAGATCGGTGCCACCCAAACGTTCGCGGAAGTTACCGAGCAGCTCGGGCAGGGGCACATCCTCGGCTGTGCCCTGGGAAAGAGCGCTTCAACACCTCTCAGAAACAGGATTACGGTTGGCGGAAGTATGGCGCTGTTTCCTGCCTGGTCAGACCTCATGGGTCCTCTGATCGCCCTCGAAGCAGAGGTCACTCTTGCAGGCGAGCAGCAGGGTACCTATCCGATCACGCACTATCTCACAGAGCGTGGGCTGAGGAAACAGACGCTCATCACGGGCATTTCCTTTCCAGATACGACGTGGTCTTTCCAGTACTTCCGGCATACTCGAACGCACTTCGATTACCCCGCCTTCACCATATCTCTGCTTCTGAAAAAAGATGGGGAGAAAGTCTCAGATCTACGGGTTGTGGTTGTGGGATGTTCGGGGAAGTATAAACGCCTGCACCAGGTTGAAGAGTCTCTCATAGGGAGATTGGGGGAGGAGATCGAATCCATTTCTGTTTCCCGCATCCCCTTTACCGGCAAGAAATTCATGAGTTCCGAGTATCTGGAACACTGTGCACAGGTGGAGCTCGAGAGAAGGCTTTTGGCTCTGCTCAAGGGGGAGATCTTTCATGGGTGACTGGGTTCAGCGCACCAAAAAGAATCGATAAGATCGGGGCAGGAATATATGGATGGTGAATTTATTGTAAACGGTGAGAGGCTGAAGGTGTCCTTTCGTCCCGCTGCGACACTCCTCGACATCCTCAGGAGGGAAGGGCACACTGAGGTCAAGGAGGGTTGCCGTGAGGGGCAGTGCGGCTCCTGTGTCATCCTCCTCAAGGGACGGCTTGTCAATTCCTGCCAGGTGCTCGCTGCTTCAGCCATGGGGAAAGAGATTACCACTGTGAAGGGTCTTGGAAGCCTCCACGCCCCTCATCCCATTCAGACCGCCTTTGTCGAGGCCGGTGCGGTCCAGTGCGGGTTCTGCACACCGGGTATGATCCTGGCGTCCTATTCCCTTCTTAAAAAAAACCAAAACCCCGATGAGGAGGAAATTCGCAAGGCCCTGGACGGCAACCTCTGCAGGTGCACCGGGTACGTCAAGATTGTGGATGCGATAAAGCTCGCGGCCAGAAGGATGCGCACCGATGAATAACTACAGCCATATCGGTAAATCCATACAAAAGATCGATTCCCTTGCCCTTGCTACGGGAGGGGAAAAGTTCGCTGATGATTTCCTCCTGGAACAAGCGCTCCAGGTCGTGCTCCTCTACTCCCCCGTTGCCCATGCCGAAATTGTTGACATCGACACCTCACGGGCGGAGAAGGTCCCCGGGGTCGTGGATATCCTCACCTACAGGAATGTACCCAGGGTGCTGCACTCCACTGCAGGGCAGGGCTACCCTGAGCCCTCTCCCTACGATGCTCTTCTTTTCGATAGGAGGGTTCGGTTTGTCGGAGACCGAGTCGCGCTCGTTGCAGCCCGGAGTGAGGAGAGTGCTCGGGAGGCGCTGGAGAAGATAAGGGTTGAATATAGGCCTCTTGAGCCTCTTTTCGACATGAAAGAAGCGATGGGGGAGGATGCTCCCCGTATACATGTAGACGATGAGCACGCGAAGATCCCGACGGTTTATGAACCTAAGAGAAATCTCTGTGCAGAGGTAAAGATCGGGTTCGGAGATCTGGACGGGGGTTTCGCGGAGGCAGACTACATCGAAGAGCATACCTACAGGACGCAGATGGTCTCGCACTGCGCGATCGAGCTTCACACTGCATGTGCCTGTTTCGACGAGCGCGGCCGCCTTTTGATCATTTCTTCCACGCAGGTCCCCTTCCATGTGCGAAGGATCACAAGCCACGTGCTCGGTATACCTCTCTGGATGATCCGCGTCATCAAACCGAGGATTGGGGGAGGATTCGGAGGAAAGCAGGAAGTAATTCTCGAGCCCCTGGTTGCCTTCGTCGCCTGGAAGCACAGAAGCCCCTGCAGGATTGTGATCTCCAGAAAGGAGGTCTTTGTATCTTCCCGTACGAGACACGCGATGCACATCAGGCTGAAAACGGGTATGATGAAAGACGGTACGATTACGGCGCTCAGAATGGAGGGCCTTCTTGACTCCGGGGCCTACGGAACCCATGCACTCACTGTACTATCGAATGTCGGTGCAAAGGTGCTGCCCCTGTTCAACAAGATAGAAAATATGGAGTTTCATGGCCAATCGGTCTACACGACCCTGCCCGTTGGCGGGGCATTCAGGGGGTACGGCGCAACACAGGGCTATTTTGCCTTCAACCAGCAGATTGATATGATTGCCCGGAGGAGCGGGCAGGACGTGCTCGAGTATATCAAGAGGTGGCATATAAAAGATGGGGAGACCTCGGGCGTGTTCAGAGCCCTGGGTGAGGGGAAGGAAGGGGTTTCCCAGACGATTATGTCCTGCAGACTTTCGGAATGCGTTGACCAGGGGGCAGCGGCAATCGGCTGGAGTGAGAAGAGAGGGAAGCGCATTCGGAGGGCACCCGATGTGGTGATGGGAGTGGGAGTGGCGGTCGCGATGCAAGGATCCGGGATTCCCAAGATTGACATGGCGTCCGCTTCAATGAAGATGAACGAGGACGGCTCCTTAAACCTTTTCGTGGGTGCCACCGACATCGGAACCGGCTCTGACACCATACTCGCCCAGATTGCAGCGGAGGTGCTCAAGGTTCCTGAAGAGAAGATCATCGTGCTCTCCTCGGACACGGACCTTACCCCCTTTGACACGGGCGCCTATGCATCATCTACTACCTATATTTCAGGTAGGGCGGTGTACAAATGCGCCATCGAAATAAGACGCCAGCTCCTGGAGACAGCCTCCCGAATGCTGGACGTAGAAATGGAGAGCCTTTCCCTGGAAGAGGGGAGGGTGGTGGACCGGAAGAGCGGTAGGACTCTCACCTGTGAAGAGATCGCCTATTATGCAACCTATACCGAGAATCAGTTTCAAATACAGGCTTCTGCATCACATACGGCAGATCAATCCCCCCCTCCCTTCATCGCTCAGTTTGCCGAGGTGGAGGTAGATCTGAAAACTGGCAGAGTTACGGTGAATGAGTTCGTGTCCGCCGTAGACTGCGGTCAGCCAATAAACCCGCAGCTTGTGGAAGGCCAGGTGGAGGGTTCCGTGCTTCAGGGACTTGGATACGCACTCACAGAGGAGTACGTGTTTGATTCAAAGGGCAAGATGGTGAACTCACGTTTCTGGGATTACAAGCTGTTCGGCGCTCCAGATACACCCCGGATGCGGACCATCATCGTGGGGTCCCGTGAGGATTCAGGCCCCTTTGGTGCGAAATCGGTGGGTGAGATCGCGATCAACGGGCCTGCTCCTGCAGTGGCCAATGCGATATTCGATGCAGCCGGGATCAGGCTGTACGAGCTACCTATGACACCCGAAAGGGTTTGGAGGAAGCTCAGGGAGGCCGTTTCGTCGTGATTATACGGGCGGGAGAGTTGCGCTCCCCGGTGACGGGGATTTCCGTGAGCTTGACATCCATATTGATGGTGAAACAATGGTGCGCAGTGGACGCGGGTTCGGGTAAAAGGGGCAGGAACGGTGGAAGCTTCTAGCGGAGCGCACCATCGACTTCGCTCCCTCCGATCAGGCTTCTTGCGACAGGGAGGAGAAGCGCACCGGCTCCATTTGGACCGATTACGCCCACATTCCCAGCTGCGGTATGCTCTTTCCCTACCTGTTTTCTGAAGGGTTCATGAAAGGGCGGCTTTCACTGCAGCGATTTGTACAGGTTATTTTTGAAAGAGGAGGCACGGTACGGAAATCCAGGAGAATATAAAAGAAAAGGCTCGCGAGTACATGGAGTACACCGCTACGAATCTTTCAGAGCTCGTAAGAGTTCCATCCCTGTGCGGGAAGGAAGAGGAGCTCATCCACAGGCTTACCCGAATGCTCAAGGGCGCAGGATTTGAGGTGGTACGGGTAGACGGGCTCGGAAACCTGATCGGCAGGGTGGGAGAGGGAGAAAAGGTCATCGCAATCGATGCACATGTGGATACAGTCTCTGAGGGTGATCGAGCTCGGTGGGATCTGGATCCCTTTTCTGGGGAGGTAAGCAACGGTTATGTCTGGGGGAGGGGTTCGGTTGACCAGAAGGGTGGTGCAGCCTCCATGATAACAGCTGGCCGTATCCTGACGGAGCTGAACTACACGGGTGACTACACCCTGTACTTTACCTTTACCATTATGGAGGAGGACTGTGAAGGCCTTTGCTGGAACTATCTGATCGAAAAGGAGAAGCTCGTTCCCGACTGTGTGGTAATCACCGAGCCCACTAACCTCGGCGTCTACCGTGGGCACAGGGGAAGGATGGAGATAGAGCTCCACTTCACGGGTCTCTCTTCCCATGGGTCTGCACCTGAACGGGGGATAAACGCGATCTACAGGGCATCCGATGCGGTGCAGAGGATAAGGGATCTGTCAGGAAATCTCAGGGAAGACGACTTTCTTGGAAAAGGCTCTGTTGCCGTCACCCAGATCTCCTCACAATCACCCTCTCTCTGCTCGATACCGGACAGGTGCATGATACACCTTGACAGAAGGCTCACCTGGGGAGAAACCCTGTCTAGTGTTCTAGAGGAGGTTTCAGGGCTTAAAGGGAAGGATGTGACAATCGAGGTTCCCGTCTACGAAACGGAGAGTTATAGAGGCACGCACTACAGCCAGAAGAAGTATTACCCTACCTGGAAGATTCCGGAGGACCACGTCCTCGTGCGCTCGGGAGTGAAGGCCTACACCCTTCTCTACGAAGTGGAGCCGGTAGTGGGAAAGTGGGCCTTTTCCACCAACGGTGTATCGATTTGCGGCACCCATGGGATCCCAGCGATCGGATTCGGGCCCGGAGACGAGGTGTTCGCCCATGCCCCTAACGAGAGAGTTCCCGTCGAAGATCTGGTCAAGGCCTCGGCCTTCTATGCGCTTTTACCTTATGTACTTGAGGATGCCAGTTTCTAAGAACTAAGGGGGAGGGGAACGGTTTTCCGAAATGTGTGTGATGGGATGTGTTTGAATATGGGGGTTTGATATGGATTCATCGGTTTATACATGAGGGGTCAACGGAGGAGGAAAAAGATGGATGAAACGGTCCAGCAGAAACACCTGATCAGCTTCGATACATGGAGCATGGATGAGATAGACACGGTGCTCCGGGTCTCGAGAGAGCTGAAAAAGAGACGCGCCGCGGGCGAGATCGGGAACCATGAAGTCAGGGAACTTTTAGAGAACAAAACCCTCTTCATGATATTTTTCGAGCAGTCTACAAGGACGCGCAATTCTATGGAAGCTGCCATGACCCAGCTCGGGGGGCATGCTCACGATCTCACTCCGGATAAGATGCAGATTACCCACGGAGAGACTCCAAAGGACACTGCCATGGTGCTTTCCCGGATGGGAGAAGGGATCTCGATCAGGAACTGTTTTTACGGGATTGGAAACCGCTATCTCACGGAGATTGCCGGATACTCCTCCATCCCGGTGATCTCGATGCAGGACGATGTGTACCACCCCCTTCAGGCAATAGCAGATCTCATGACGATACAGGAGCATTTCGGTCAGAACCTCAGGGGCCTGCGAGTTGTGGTCTCCTGGGCCTACGCTACCTCCCATGCAAAACCGCTCTCTGTGCCGCAATCGCAGATATTGCTCTTTCCCAGGTATGGGATCGATGTGGTGGTCGGGCATCCGGAGGAGTTCCCTTTGCAACCGGAGATCGTGGAAAAGGCAAAGAGGAATGCTGCTGAGGCGGGTGCTTCAATTTGCTTTGTCCAGAATATGGACGATGCCGTACGAAAGGCGGACATCGTCATTCCGAAGAACTGGGGAGGCTTCGTCTTTTTTCATCCCTTTGCTGACGATGAGGAGCACAAGCGTGAGATGAAGTCAAACCTTGAGAAGCACCGAAACTGGATCTTTGACAGGAGAAGGCTCTCCATTACAGGGAAGAACGTCAAGATCATGCATGCCCTTCCCGCAGACAGAGGGAAGGAAGTGACCGATGAGGTGCTTGACAGTGAGCATTCGATCATTTACGATGAGGCGGAGAACAGGCTCCATACCGCAAAGGGTATCCTGTCGCTTCTCATGGGTGGAGCCGTGAAAGGGTAAATCATAATCATCTCTCATAATCAAAGATGACACTTGAAGAGAAAGTCCTGGGATACCGGTGTGTCTCCTGCGCGAGGGAGCACGGCCTTCGGAACGTGCAGTACGTGTGCCCGGCTTGCGGTAATAACCTCCAGATTGTATATGACTATGCACGGATCAAAAAAGTGTTCCGGAATGAGAAGATTTCCGTAAACGGTGACCTGAGTATCTGGAGGTACGGGCCTCTCCTCCCTCTTACGGACGATGCGGTGCGACTGCCGCTTCAGATCGGTTGGACACCCCTCTACAAGACCCGTCGGCTTGGTAAAAAGCTCAGTGTGCAGGAGCTTTACGTGAAAGACGACGGGCGGAATCCGAGCGCATCTGCGAAAGACCGGGCCAGTGCTGTGGTGATCGCGTCGGCGCTTGAGCGCGGGATCGGACGTATCGTCTGCGCGTCAACCGGAAATGCAGCTTCCTCGCTCGCCTGCCTTTCCGCACCGCTCGGAATCAACACGGTGGTGTTCGTGCCTGCCTCTGCTCCTTCTGCCAAGATCGCTCAGCTCTTTGTGTTCGGTGCAGAGGTGATCACGGTGGAGGG
>SMTZ1_10006303_pt1 | contig 13314 bp, 10 predicted proteins | sample DeeMarSWOR136_30_FD_25667 | JGI IMG/M metagenome (IMG submission 25667) | reverse complement strand
CTAAAACCTTCATTATCAGTGATATACAGGCTGATCTCCCTGCTGGAGTATTCTGGATTGAAGGTTGCATACTCCAGGATTTTATCTAACTGCCAGGGTAATATCTGATTCCATGTCCTTGCTCTGTAAGGCTTGTTGTCCTGCAAACCTTTTATGGTACATCATATTTAGCCAAAGCATCACCGATGCACAGATCAGAACCTTCGATAAGACGTATGAATTTCATTTTTTCATTCCTGCTCATCCGTTGATACCTCCTTCGTTTACATACCAAGACTTTTTTTATATCGCTGAACCTCAAGTACCAACTCGGCTACAGCCTTCTTCAGATCAGCGTTTTCATGCTTGAGTTCACGAACTTCATCGCTGGTGGCATCACGAAGTATAGCCCTGGTCAGGCCGTTCTTATGTAATAGACGCTGGCTGCGATGCCTTCTCTTCTGCAAATCTCAGATATGGGTGTCTCTGCCCGTAATCCTTCGAGAACTATTCGGATTTTCTCTTCGGCAGAGAATTTCCTGCGTGTCGCTTTTCTAATCTGTTTCACTACGTCTTTTGACTTTGCCATTTTCCATCTCCTTTCAGACCCGAGGGGTCGATTATGGAGCTGAAATCGTCGATTTCAAGTGTCGATTTCAAGTGTTTTCCTGCATGCAGGAAAACACTTGAAGCCCTCTCTTAACATCATGCCTCATACTGTGCCACTTCTCCTGACGGGAAACAATCAAAGCTACCAGAGACAGCCAGACAGATTTGAAGTGGGATACACTGATTATAACTGCTTTGTGTACCGGCATGAGAAAGAGTGAATTGCTTAATTGCACGTGGTCAGATATCGACTTTGAAAACATGACAATAGAGGTTTCACCAAAGAAGAATATAGACTACACCTGGGAATGGTTTATCAAAGATACTGATCGCAGAACGTTGCCACTGACAAAGGATGTTGTCCAAATGCTTGCAGATCATCAGTCTCAGCAGTTAGAAGGTTATCCGTATATGTTCGTTCCACCGGCCAGATATGACTTTATCCAACAGCTAAGGAAACAGGGCAAATGGACGCTTAGGGATGCCCGTTTGAAGGTAATAAATAATTTCTCACGTCAGTTTGAGAAAATCCTAAAAAGGGCAAACATTAGGAATCGGAAATTCCACTGTCTCAGGAATACAGCTATAACAAACTGGTTTGCCAACGGCATGAGCGAATATGATGTGATGATCCTGGCTGGACACTCAAGTTTTAGTACTACGCATGGATTTTATCTTGCTGTAGGGATGATTTGGTTGATCGTGCAAGAGCAGCAGCACAGAAGGCTTTGAGTCCTGATTTGTTGCGCGCTTGTTGCGCACCCTATTTTTCGCCCACCACAAAAAAAAAAAGCCGACAGCCATAACGACTTGTCGGCTCATGAGTTATAAAATGGGCAGGGGCGGATTCGAACCGCCGACACACGGATTTTCAGTCCGTTCATGCGTTTTGTAAGTGTTTGTGAATAAATGATTAATGATTATCAAAAAAGAACTTACGAAGCTGGCCGAGAAGCAACCGAGAGCATATGAAGAGCAACACGTGCGCTTCTGTTGCAAATTTTGTTGCAAACTGAGGTTCAGGTTAATCCTTCATAATCGAGACCTAACCATATTCTATAATCGAATAACAAAAGCAGCCATATGAGTTACCTGCCTAAATGGGTGATGTAGCAATAATCTTATACCAATTGGATTTAATAATTGCGCCTCATGTATCCGGAATACTCAGTTGATTCAGTCGTTGTATTTTTAGGAGCATACTCTACCATAATCGGAAAACCCGTTAAAAGCGCAGTAATTAAGTACAAATAGTATTATAAAAAACTTGCCGATTTCAAAGAAAATTAGCTTGTTGTAGTTAATACATGTTGTTATACTAACTGGATGCTTGACAGTAAATCCATCCAGTCAGTGTCTTTCTCGGGCCATGAGAGTTTCCCACTTCGCTTCTCATGGCTCACAAAGATCGTTCGTGGTATCGAACAAGATCCCGGCCTGTTCGGTAGGCCGGATGCAATTGTGACACTCGGTGTTGGTAAAAATATGGTGAGGTCAATGAGGCATTGGGCACTACGGTGCGGTGTCATCGAGAGTACGGGTAAAATCCAGAAGGGAGGTAGTTATCACCCTACTGAATTAGGTAGGACAATATTTGGTGAAATTGGCCTTGATCCATATTTGGAAGATCCGTCTACAGTTTGGCTCATCCATTGGAAGCTTTGTTCTGGTCTAAATACGTCTCCAACAACATGGTATTGGATATTCAACGAGTTACGTGAAACGTCCTTCTCAGCACGTGATGTAGTTGCTGATTTAATGCGATTTGCAGAACGTTTAGCAGCAGGGAAAACACCTAGCCGTGGCACAGTAGAGCGAGATATTGCCTGCTTTGTACGAAGCTATATCCCAATGGAACCCGATCGACGCCTGTCAAAAGAGGAAACTTATGATTCTCCCTTGACAGAACTTGCTTTGCTGAGACGCGAACCTGAGACAGGTCTGATTGTGCTTGAGCGAGGTTCTCGGCCGACGCTTTCGGATTACATATTTGCTTATGCTCTTTGTGATTATTGGAAGCGAACAGCATGCGATTCTGATACCCTTTCATTCGAGGAGGTGACCTATCGCCCCGGTAGTCCCGGCCAAGTTTTTCAGCTTACAGAAAACGCTGTTGTGAAAGTACTTGGTGATCTCCATGATTGTACTAATGACTGTATTGGATTCGATAGTACGGCTGGAGTACGACAACTGATTCGCCATAAGCGAATTCCCGAACCACTTGAGATTCTTACCGCACACTACGAGTGTTCTAATTTCAAGGAGACCGTCAATGCCAAGTAATCTTCGTGGTAGGTCTTCGTCAGCTTTCCTTCGCTCCATTAACGTGGAACAGGATGGAGACAACCCACAAATACTCTCAGCATATTTAGTCACCCCGAATAGTATACGAAGTGTTAAGCGCGCACTTGATGCGTTACTTAATAGACATGGTGGGGCTTGGACGATAACCGGACCATACGGTACGGGTAAATCGGCCTTCTTTGTTTTTTTGTCTCATTTGTTGGGTTCTTCCGTCAGTCACTTGACTTCCCAAGCCCGAAGGCTACTTAATGAGATAGATCCAGAATTAGCTAAAGTAACTCTTGGTAAAGCTAGACGAAAGTTCAACCTTATACCAGTTGTGGTGTCGGGAGCGCCTGAGCCGTTCAGTTCAGCAATTCTACGCGGTCTCAACAATGCAAATCAGCGTGGCTGCCTTAGACTTTCCCCACGACTGAAACGAAGATTACGTAACCTGAGACAAGTCAGTGAACAAGGAACATTACTGAATAGTCATAGTGTTGTTAATATACTGGAAGAAATTGTTGATTATGTTTCCCAAGGAGGGCGACCTATCCGGGGTATTTTGTTAATTATCGATGAGTTGGGTAAGCTCCTTGAATTTTCGGCTTGCAATCCCCGCAAATCTGATCCTTTTGTCTTGCAGCAGCTTGCGGAACTTGCCACTCGTAGTTGCGGCCATCTATTACTCTTTGCAGGTCTACACCAGGATTTCAGGGCTTATGCGGGCAACCTGCCCCCTACAGAACGTGCTGAATGGGAGAAAATTCGGGGACGATTTGAGGATGTCGCCTTCGAAGAGCCTCCGAATCAACTTTTAAGATTTGTAACACTCGTCTGGAAGCGAATCCGTGAGATCGAAGGAATACACATTAACAAGAAAAGTGAAGAGAAAGTACGTTCTTTGGCTTCACGTTTGTGGAAGTATAACCTTGCACCACCGGGTTTGACCTTGACAGAGGGTGTTGAATTGCTCACTCACTGTGCCCCTGTGCATCCCCTTGCCGCTGTTCTAATAGGGCCATTATTTCGCCGAATTGGTCAAAATGAACGTTCAGCATTTACTTTCTTGGCATCAGAGGAACCGAGAGCGCTTCGTAGCTCAATCTATCAGCGTAAGCTTGGTGACAAGCAATTATACGATGTCATAGATCTTTACAATTATTTAATTTCTTCTCTCGGAAATGCCCTTCTTAATACTATTGATTCAAAACGTTGGGCTGAGGTCTTTGAGGCCGAAGCGCGACATCCAGAGTTGGGTGCTGAAGTAGTGGCTGTTTTGCGTGCTACTGCTATTCTTTCAATTTGCTCCCGTTGGTCACATGTTAAGGCCACGTTACTAGCGCTGAAATATGCTCTGTCAGGACGCCTGAAGCCCAACCAAGTCAAGACAGCTCTTCGGAAACTTGAATCTATTTCACTAATTATTCATAGACGATATAATGACAGTTACGTTCTCTGGGAGGGAAGTGATATAGACGTTGAAGCTCGCCTTGCTGAAGGAAGGCAGTGTCTTGTAGGCAAAAGCAACGTGGTGGGGTTGTTGCGGCGTCACTATTTTGTACGCCCTATCCTTGCGCGTCGACACTCTTTCGAGTCTGGTACACTCAGATTCTTTGCGGTTGACTTTTTAACTACAGAAGAATTACGCAAACGAAATTGGCCTGAAGATCGCATGTCTGATGGCCACATTTTTGTTGTACTTCCCAAGAATAAAGAAGATCGATTGATTGCTATAAAAGCAACAAGAAATCTTGAGAAATCTGTTGTCATTCGACTGCTTGAGGCTGAGGGAAGATTTTCAGACTATGCACTTGAACTTGCAGCGATAGATTGGGTGAAGGAAAATACACCAGAATTGTCACATGACGCTACTGCTCGCAGGGAATTGCATGTTCGCAGAATCTCTGTAGTTAGAGCTATCGATGAGCTATTTTCAAATATCCTTTACGGTAACGACTATGTTGATGGCGCTTGGTACAACCAGGGTACTAAAATTAAGAATCTCAGTCCACGTGAATTGAACGAGAAGATTTCCAGTATCTGCGATGGAATTTACTCCGAAGCGCCTCGTATTGACAATGAAATCATCAACCGTCGTCAATTATCAAGCGCGGCAGCAGCGGCAAGGCGGAACCTGATAAGAAAAATGATAGAGTCAGCTGATCAACCTAGCTTAGGTCTGACAGGTAATCCACCAGAACGAAGTATATATCGATCGTTATTAAGTGAAGAGGGAGGCCTAGGTCTTCATCGCCTTACTAAAGGTAAATGGGCATTTCGTAAGCCGCGTCGTAGTTCATCCGCCGAAAAGATGTTTCAGGCTATAAGTGAATTCTTCAAGAATGCTATTGATGCTCCAAAGCAGATGGACGAACTCTTTGAGATACTACGTCGGCCGCCTTTTGGCTTAAGGGATGGTCCCATACCTATCTTTGTATGCGTTGGCTTTCTAGTTTGGGAGTCTGAAGTCGCACTTTATGAAGATGGCGCTTTCTGTCCTGTTTTAACAGCAGCTGGATTTGAAAGATTAATTAAATCACCTGAGCGTTTCTCCGTGCGCAGATGGCAACTATCGGGCGTACGTGGACGCGTCTTCGAGGAACTAGAGCGTTTAGTGGTTGGTGAGAATGTTACACAACAACATTCAAGGAAGCGCCGATTGCTTAATGTTGCTCGGCCACTCCTTCGATTTATAGCATCCCTACCAGAATACACTATGCAAACTAATCAGTTATCACCGCAAACCCAAGCCATTCGCCGTGCTTTTGAAGATGCCACCGAACCAGATGTTTTGCTGTTTGAGAGCTTGCCTGAAGCGTGTGATTTGCCTCGGTTTTCGTCTCGTCGGAGTTCCCGGAGGCAAACTGCACATTTAGCGAGATATATCAGCGCTATAAAGTCAAGTTTCCAAGAATTGCGGGGTTCTTACCCCCGTCTACTCGAATCAGTTAGGCAGTCTTTTAATGAAGTTTTGGGTTTGCCCCATAAAGACGTCCACTCTGTGCGCGATGCGCTTAAGGGTAATGCGAGATACTTGCAAGAGTTTGCTATTGAGCGTGACCTAAAATTATTATTCTCACATATACTCCAAGATGATTTAGCCCCTGATGCGTGGCTTGAGGGCATAGCTTCTTTTTTAGGTGAGCGTCCTATGCCCAAGTGGCGGGATGAAGATATAGCTCATTTCAGTATCAGACTTCGTCAGTTTGTAAGGCGAATGGAATTACTCACTATCACTTTGTCGGACCGGCCAATGCAAGCAGGCAAAGACTTTGTTGAGTCAGTGCGAGTTTCGCTTACTGGAACTAATTTCGGGCAGCTTGACCACGCAATACATTTGGATAAGTCCACTGTCAAGCAAGCTCGTCGCATTGAGGAACGCGTCGAGGCTGTTCTCTCCGATGGTACGGACGCAACAGTTGCAGTAGGTGCATTATGCCGACTTCTTAAACGTCGTCTTGAAATTCCGCAATCTTTATCTGAAAGAAGTAGCGTATGACTAAGAAACCGGTGCGACACATTCTCTCTCTCTCCGGTGGTAAAGATAGTACTGCTATGGCCATCTTCCTTCGAGATAAAATTCCGGATTTGGAACACGTTTTCTCTGACACTGATAAGGAATTACCGGAGACATACGAGTACCTGGACAAGCTAGAGGCTTACCTGGGGGAGAAAATCGTCCGATTACGTTCAGACTATGGTTTTGATCATTGGTTACAAGTTTACAGTGGTTTCTTACCTTCTGCACGTATGCGCTGGTGTACAAAAATGTTAAAGATAAGGCCATTTGAGACGTACATTGGTGATGATGAAGTAAACATGTACATCGGTATAAGGGCCGATGAGAACCGTGGTGGATATCAACCTTACAAATCTAATATCCACCCTGTTTATCCATTCATAGAAGCAGGAATGACAATCGACGATATTCATGACATTCTCGAGCAAAGTGGAATTGGTTTTCCTGGTTATTACAGCTGGCGGTCGCGGTCCGGCTGCTATTTCTGCTTTTTTCAACAAAAGCGTGAGTGGCTTGGCCTAAAAGAACATCATCCCGACTTGTTTGAGAAGGCCAAGTGGTACGAGGAGGAATTTGTTAGAAAAAAGCAATCTGACGTGGGTACAAAAAAGATAACGAATGAGGAGCGCCACACCTGGAATGACGATGAGTATTTGCATGAACTGGAACAACCGGATAGGGCGCTTAAAATCCTTGAACGCCACAAACAACAGGTTATTGCAGCAAAGAAACGATGCAAGAGCAACAAACTCTTGGATGTTTTCGCTCAACTGGATGAGATTGATGGACCATTGCCGTGTTCCTTCTGCCATATTTGAGTTCGTCTCAGAGTATATCTATTGATAGGTTATCAAAAACATGCCTGATTCACGTATGAGTAGGACTATAGAGTACTACGAGTTGAACGCTGATAAGTATACCAAGCAGACTGAAAACATTGACATGCAACAAATGTATGAAGCCTTCGTACCATTTGTGCCTCAAGGCGGCCGAATTCTCGATGTTGGGTGTGGCACGGGACGTGACCTTAAATGGTTCCGTGAACATGGCTATCAGGCCGAAGGTCTTGAACCAGCTCCGGCCCTAGCTGAGGTATCACGTATGCGGAGCGGTGCATCAGTTCAGGAATCACGAGCTGAGGAATTAAACATACTAGCGCGATATGATGGCATTTGGGCGTGTGCGTCATTACTTCATGTCCCTCGTGAGCTTCTGCCAGATACCATCAGGAGACTGATTAGTGCTTTGAAACCAGAAGGAATTCTATATATGTGCTTCAAAAAAGGTTTAACAGATCACGTTGCTGAAGATGGTCGCTTGTTTAACGACCAAACGTGCGAAAGCCTTACTGAGAGTCTCAAGACTGTAAAAGGTGCTGTCATCATACGTTGTTGGGAAAGTGCTGATCAGTTAACCAGGAAAGACGTTGTCACATGGACGAACATGCTCGTGCGCCGTGAATCAGCAACGCCCATATATACAAGTGAGTCATAACTTTGTGCCCTGTAAAGATGTAAGGTATCTTTGTAGACGTTGAGTTTCTCTGTCTATCAGATCGTTTAATCCCCTTGGGTAAACGTAATCCTGAAATCTCCAGAACTCGTTATGGAGTTTTCCATCATATGCTGCCTTAATAACTCGGTAGTGTGCTCGAAACGTATTGACTTCATCTTGAAGTTCCGGATCAGTTATCAGGCCGGAGCAACGACCGATTAGATCATCGAGTTGACCATCAACCATTATGATCGTTTCGATAAGCACCTTTTCATTTTCGGTGAATTTGTGCCCATCAAGCAATCGTTTTAGGGTTCTCCATTCTGCACGTACGGGCCCTTCCTCCGTCTGCTTTAGCTTCAGTAGCCTTTCAAGGTTTGTGTTTGTCTTTTTGAGTGTTTTGAACGGGCCGTAGAAAGTGTCAAGAAGATGTTGAATTCGTTTGATCTCCTGTTCGGTGTCTTTTTGGCGAAGCTGTCGCCTATAGTACCAGACATTTATGATGGCGGTAACTACGGATGTCACAAAAGCGACGGCTCCAGCTATTATTGCTGCGATTATTGCGGAGCTCACATCCAAAGTTCGGGGATTACTATCTGAGCCTGGTTTCAAACTGTTTTTATTCTGTGATTGGTTCACATCCGATGCACTAGAAATAGTCGAGACAACCTGCGCCGGTTTCTTGGATAGGTCTGCCGTAACAGTGCCTCGGGCAGGTGTTGTTTTGAGTACAATGGCGACCATAACTAGAATTAGCCCGGATTTCCCATTTAGTTCGTTACAAATGAACAGGATTTTGATATTATAAAGCTTATGGAGACCATTCAAGCCATTTTTACTATTCTGATTTGGAGAACCCTATGGGTGAAGGCAAAAAGGATGCCCTGAGAGTCAATTTTGACAAAAAATTGAAGCTCGAATTTCACGGAGTGAAAGTCACCAGTGACGCAGGTTTATTAGCATACAGAGAAATAGATGATGTGTTTGGATTGACTGATATGGCGGCTTCTGAACTGAGTGATAATCGAACAGGTAAGAATACACAACATAGTATAGCTGCCTTGCTACGTCAATCGATTTACAGTCGTCTCGCAGGTTATGAAGATATAAATGATGCGGAAAGATTATCTGTTGATCCTGCCATGCGTCATGTTGTCGGTGAAAGGGCAAAAGATAAAACGGCTGCCTCTGTCAGCCTGATGGGACGATTTGAAACCGAGATTCTCACGCAATCCCAAAACCTGAAGACCCTGATGAACCAGCCCGGTCACTGGGTGGATGAAGTTCACAAACACAAACCCATTGAAGAGATTATTCTGGACATCGACAGTTCTGACAGCCCTACTTTTGGAAGACAGGAAGGTTCTGCTTACAACGGTCATTTCGGTTATACCTGTTACCACCCCCTGTTTATATTCAACCAATTCGGAGATATTGAACGGGCATTGCTTCGTCACGGAAATGTCTATAGTTCTGATGATTGGAAAAGCGTTCTCGAACCTGTGGTTGGGCGTTATCGAGCTGAAAATCTCGCCCGGTATTTTCGTGGTGATGCCGCCTTTGCCGACCCCAACATCTACTGCTTTCTTGAAACCGAAGATTATTTCTATGCGATACGGTTAAAAGGCAATAACATTCTCTACGGGCATATTGACCATCTGTTGACCCGTCCTGTGGGTCGCCCACCCCAAAAGCCGATTATTCAGTATCACAGTTTCCAGTACCAAGCTGCCAGTTGGAGTAAATCCAGAAGAGTCGTTGCGAAGATTGAGTGGCATTCTGGTGAACTTTTCCCAAGGATCGGTTTTATCGTTACAAATCTTAGATGGAAATCCAGTAATGTGGTGAAGTTTTACAATAAGCGTGGTACAGCAGAACAGTGGGTCAAAGAAGGTAAATATGCATTGAAATGGACACGACTTTCCTGCCACGATTTTGATGACAATCAGGTTCGACTTCAACTGTTTGCTATGGCGTACAATATTGGCAACTTCCTGCGGCGTTTGGCATTGCCGGAATCGATAAACGACTGGTCACTACGAACGATGCGGGAAAAGTTAGTTAAGATTGGAGCCAAGGTGGTAAGCCACGCCCGCTATGTGACGTTTCAGATGGCGGAGGTGCTTGTGTCGAAATCTCTGTTTCATGAAATGCTCGCAAAGATTCACCGCTTGAAGCCGGTGCTGATTGGATACAACTAATGCCCAAAATTGCTGAAAAACTGAATTTATGAACGCCATAGCGGTCAGTGTCTGCACAAGAACAGGAATTTTGAGCAGTCAGGAGTCTAAAAATCTGGTCTTTCGTTAAAAACTGCGAGGAAACTGCCTCAGAAAAGAAAATCTTGACAGTTAAGGCTGATTCTTGTAAAATAATTCAGTCTAACAGGAGAAAATTATGGTTTATAACCGTGCAAATGGGAAATTCCAGTTTAAGGACCTTGCTGTATTAGTTGAAAACTGGCTGACAGCCTGGAAGATACCGCCACTGCCCGGGCCGGCGAGTAATCCGAATCCGGCCGATGGCACAACCTTCATCGATATCAATGCTGATTTGAGCTGGACGGCAGGTGCTGATGCGGAATCCTATGATGTGTACTTTGGGACCGGCGAGCCGCCACCTTTTATGGGCAATCAGACTGCTACCACATTCGATCCTGGCACGCTGTCTGAAGCTTCGAAGTACTACTGGCGTATCGATTCTATCAATGAGTGGGGACAAACGGATGGTCAGGTTTGGGTGTTCTTCACGAGTATACCGCCACCGCCACCGCCACCTACGTAAGATGACTGTTAATGTATATTTTTGTAAACCAATGGATTGGAAAGGAGTATGAAAATGGCTGCTAAAAGATATCTAAAAACCAAACTTGCAATCTACCTGTTTCTTTTAGTCTCTGTCATCTCGGGCACTACCGATTTCACCTACACCCAGGCGGCTATAGGGGATACAGATAATGATGGAACAGCAGCTATTTCCGCCAGTGCCGGATTATTCGATATTCCGGTTTCTTATTCGGTAGGTTATTGCCCCCATGAAAATGGTACTTATGGTTTAGCATCCGGGGATGTGGATAACGACGGCCTGATTGATGTTGTTGTCGCAAACCATTACGAACAGAACATGGGTGTTTTTATACAGGATAGCAACGGGAATTTGAAACAGATGGAAAGGTACTCCGCAGGCATTGGAAGCCGGTCGGCAGCAGTGGGCGACATCAATAACGATGGACTTAACGATATTGTAATTGTCAACTATCGGAGCAATGATATAAGTGTGTTTTTACAGGGAGAAGACGGCATTATAGGTGAACCTGTAAATTATGAAGCCGGCTACAGGCCCTTAAGGGTAGCAATTGGAGATGTCAGTGACGATGATTTGTCTGACGTTGTTGTCTTTGAACAGGCCGCCGGCGGTTTGAGTCATATACATATCTTTAAACAAAATAACACAGGACTACTGGATCCAAAGATTAGTTATGAGGCAGGCAACAATGGACATGGCCTTGCCGTTGGCGATATTAACAATGACGGTTTGAATGATATAGTTGCATCAGCCAGCCGTAGTCTATATGTATTCCTGCAGGAATCCGATGGCGGCTTCGAGAGAATAGAATATCCAGTGTATGATTATAATCCTGAGGATGATGATTATGATGCAGAGATAGAAAACATTGCAATCGGAGATGTCAATAATGACAATTTGAATGATATTGTCACCTGTAGTTATGACCAGATGAGTATTTATTATCAGAACCGTGAGGGCGGCCTGAGTGATCCCGTTGGTTACCCCCGTTGTCGTGATGCAGCGATTGGTGATATCAACAATGACAACCTTAATGACATTGTTTCCGTTAAATGGGGTATTTCAAACGGAGGCAATATCAGAGTTTTCTTACAGCAACTTAACAGTCAATTTCATCAGATGGAATATACATTTGGTCTCAACCTCCGTAATGTTAAGATAAATGACCTTAATAATGACGGTCTCAATGATGTAGCCGTTGTAGACGATAATACTAATGAGTTAGGAGTGTTTCTTCAATTACGGCCCTGTAGAATCCATCACGTCGATGGAGATGCAACCGGGAACAATGACGGCTCGAGCTGGGCTGACGCCTATAATTACCTTCAGGATGCCCTGATGATGGCCTCAGCCGGGGACGAGATCAGAGTGGCTGAGGGGACGTACAAACCCGATCAGTTCGTACTGAGTAAGAGGCCGAATCTGGGCCGAGGTGAGAGCTTTCAACTCAAGAACGGTGTGGCTGTCAAGGGCGGCTATGCCGGCTTTGGTGAACCGGATCCTAATGCGAGAGACATCGAATTGTATGAAACCGTTCTGAGCGGCGACCTGAACGGCGACGATCGGCCGAACTTCAACAATTATTTTGACAACAGCTTCCATGTAGTGTCGGCAACCGGTGTCGACGAGACTGCTATTCTGGACGGGTTGACAATTCGTGGTGGAAATGCCGACGCCTACTACGGGGATCCGACGTTTCCGAGGGACGGTTCGGGAGGGGGACTACTAAACGAAGACGGCGCCTCACCCACGATACGTCATTGCAGATTCCTTGGCAACAAGTCCTTTAACGTGGGCGGCGCTATTTACAATGAAAGTAGAGCCATGCCGTCTCTGGTTGGCTGTGTGATCCGGGGCAACAGGTCCTCATCCGGTGGGGGTATGTGCAGCAATGACAGCAGAGCCAGCCTTCGAGACTGCACCTTCGAAAACAACTGGGCCGCTTTTAATGGCGGCGGTATATACAACCGCGATGGGAGCCATTCCGAAATCCTGGATTGTGTATTTATCGGCAACCAGACAGACGGTGATGGTGGGGCTGTATACAATCAGAGGAACACATCGGCCACGCTGGTCAACTGCGCCTTCTATGGGAATCGCACTGAAGATCGACCATTCAGTGAAGGCGGTTCGATTCATAGTGTCGGCGCTGTTCTCTCGCTGGTCAATTGCGTCTTCAGCGGCAATTTCAGCGGGTATCGAGGAGGCGCGCTATATATCAACGCGGGAGAAGCAACAATAATCAATTGCAGCTTCTCCGGTAATGAATCTGTTGAAAACGGCGGCGGCATGAGCGCCTACACCTGGGCCGCCCTTGAGATAACAAACTGCATTTTCCGACATAACGTCGCCGATAGTAGGATGGATCAGCCGGCACAACTCTATCTAGGAACAGACAACCACACTATCAAATACTGCTGTATTGAGGGATGGGCGGGCGATCTCGGTGGTGTGGGTAATTTCGATGTGGATCCTCTCTTCGTCGATGCCGATGGGCCTGATAATGTGACCGGGACCAGCGATGACAATCTGCGATTGTTTTGGGGCAGCCCTTGTCTCGACAGCGGCGATAATTCAGCCGTAGCTTCAATAGAGACAGATATTGCTGGCAATCCTCGCAT
>SMTZ1_10015165_pt1 | contig 13316 bp, 13 predicted proteins | sample DeeMarSWOR136_30_FD_25667 | JGI IMG/M metagenome (IMG submission 25667) | reverse complement strand
CGGGATTGTCTGAAGGGATAAAGAAAAAAGGAGAGAGTCGGAGTTGGCGGGGGCTGGAGATGTTTCTGGAAAAGCAGGTGCGCAAGGATGATATAGTGCTAACGAAAGTTTACCGTCATTTTCAGCGGAATCTGGAAGATATCATCGCAGTGGCCGGCCAGAAGCAGGTACCGTTGTTTTTGTGTACCGTGGCGAGTAATTTGCGGGATTGCCCGCCTTTCGCGTCGTTGCACAGTCGGATGTTGAGCAAGGATGAACAAAAGAAGTTTGTGGAGCTCTTCGCTCAAGGAAAACAAGCCGAGAATGATAAGGATTTTGAATTAGCGTTGCGGAAATATCAAGAGGCGTTGATTATTGATAATGGTTTTGCCGAGGCGCATTTCAGGGCTGGGCAATGTTACTGGCACAGGGAGGAGTATAATAAGGCGAAAAATAGTTGTGTCCTATCTCGGGATTATGATACCTTGCGGTTCAGGGCTGATAGTCAGATCAATAAGATTATTGAAGAAGTCGGCATAGAGTATGAGGGAAAAGGAGTTTATTTTGTCGATGCGAAGAAAGTGTTTGCTGAGAATAGCCATCGGGGTATCACGGGAAAAGAGCTTTTTTATGAGCATGTGCATATGACATTTAAAGGGAATTACCTATTGGGCCGAGCGGCATTTTCGCAATTGGAGAAGATATTACCAGAATCGATACGGGGGAAAAAGAACAGCAATGTAAAGAGAGTGTCGGAGGTAGAATGTAAGCAGAGCCTGGGGTATACAAAATGGGAGGAATATAAAATTTATGATAAAGTGCTCAATAGCTTTATTAAGAAACCGCCTTTTACTAATCAAGCCTATCAATCTAAGCGGGTAGAGTACTTAAGCGATAAGGTCAAATCGTTTAAGAAAGTATTAACGGCAGAGGTGATTAAGGAGATAGAGGTACAGTATCGTCAGGCTATTCGGGAAAATCCCTCTGACTGGTGGTTGTATTGGAAGTATGCTGATTTTTTAACGGATAATAACACCGATCCGACTATTATTATCATGTATTACAAGCAACTTGAAGAAATGGTGCCTCATTATGCCCAGGTGTATGAGAGGTTGGGAACATGCCAGGGGAAAATGGGACGGCTGGATGAGGCTTTACAGAATTGCCGGAAATCTGTCGAATTGAATCCTTTTCATTCGTATGCGCGTTTTCACCTGGGTCTTGCCTATCAGTTAAAAGGAAATGTGGAGAAAGCTATCGAGCACTATAGGGTAGCGGTTGAACTGGCGCCGGAAAATGGACCGGCGTGGAATAATCTTGGGACGGTATTATATAAGAATAAGAATGTCGAAAAAGCGATTGAAACCTACCGCAAAGGGTTGCAATATGTAAAAGATTTTTCTGATTTGAATTATAATCTGGCTATACTGCTGCATGAGAAAGGGAATCGTCCGGAAGCGATTAAAGAGTTGGAAGCTGGTTTGGAAATCGATCCTAATTCGGTAAAAATTCGCAAGTTCCTTCGTAGATTGAGACGAGAGTAAAAGGGTCAGGCTATTCTTTGGTATTTCGATATTCCCTTTAGAATAAGGGATAACTAGCCAATATTCTTACTCCACAAGAATCTCATGTCAATCCAATACGCCCGAATGTAAAATAAAAGAAATAGCTACTACCGAATTCAACGATTAAACGCCTGAGTACGGCTTGGCGATTGTGGGGCTGCATAGCATTTCTGAGCTGTACAAACTTTGTATAGCGTTCAATGGTATTACGCTTTATGTTGAACTTGTTTAAGTCGACTTTCTGTCCCTGAGATCCAAAATAAATGAGTATGGCCTCTTCATAAAGGGTTGGAATAGCCTGATAGCCAAGATCATGAAGCCTTTCCATATTCGCCGTGACTTTGTCAACCCGACCTGTCAATAAATAACACGCCATGAGATATTCAAACGCCATCTTATTGTGGGGATTGTGGATGAGCAATCCTATCAGCATTTGTTCAATAGATTCTTTACTGGTTCCCGCATATCCTTCTTCATGCATATACGAACAGATCCTGTTAATATAAGCCGCTTGATCCGGCGCAAAGCCGTTGTCCAGGGCGATGAGCAGTTTTTCGGCGGCTCCACGAAAGATCAGGTCTTTCTTCAGGGCGTTGAGATAAATCCGGGCAGTGCGGGTCTGCCCCTTGATGATGTTGATCCAGGCCAGTTTTTCGATGACAATCCCGAAATGGCCTTTTACGGCCAGGAATTCCGATGCAAGCTTTTCTGCCATGTTAACCTGCCCCAGTTCCATGAAGACATCACATAATTTCAATTGTGTCAGATAAGATTCTTTTTTCTCGTGTGTGAGAAGAAGCCCGTGCGGTGTCTGTGGGAAGCGAAACAAGTCGTAGGGCAGTCTACCTGTATGGTACAACGCCCGAATGATGTCATGATTGAAATATACGTTGCTTTTGCCCTTGGGCAGACTGCGACTGAGCCCAAGAACCTTGTCCCATTGTTTCCGGAGGGCATAGTCGTTCGCTAGGACGAACGGTTTGCGCATCTCATCATGGCTGAAGTAGAGTCCCACGGTCATCAGTACGATCGGAACGGCTATCACTGCCGGTTTCTTGAAGATGGTCGGAGATAGTTTCTTTTGTCCAGCTACAGTATACCCCTTTTTCCCCTTGTTCGGTTTAGAACTTATCTTACGGGTTTGCCCGGTCTTGCTGAACACATTCTTGCCCAGGAACAGGAGCAATACGCTCAAAGGCACAAAGCCGTATAGGAGGATGATCAAGACTCTTGAAAAAGTATTCATGCCTACGGTAACTGCCGGAGAAACAGGTGTCAATATAAGAAATGCCTTTTGGGATGGTATGAGGAACAAGTACTGAGTAAGTCCCCAGGTGATTGCAAAGCTCGCCGGCAGGGCCAGCACCGTGAGTCTCCAGTCTTTGTGGACAAAGATTCCGTAGATTACAGTCATGAGTAAAAAAATCAATATAGCTCCTGCACCCGACAACCAGAAAATTATGGCTGCCATAAGGCAATATACCACCGCACGAATCACTAAGCTACGCAAAGGCACTATTTCAAAGACCAGGGAACATAACAGTCCCAGAGACACAGTCAGACAAGCGGGCAAAGGATGTTTGTAGCAACTATAGATCAGAAAGATTAGGATCGCCGGAACAGAGGTCAAGACCGTGGCCCGCGCATAACCGGCAGCCACAAGATGGAGTCTGGAAAGTTCACACAGACATAAGGCGGACACTACAATGATCACGGTCCCCAGCCATGAATAATAAAAGCCCTGTGAAAGAAACCCAGATACATACACAACGAATCCGCCGGGCAAATCCAGGGAGTTTTCCAGAAACGGCCATCCTGTTACAAAAGGGTGTGCATTCGGTAGAATGGTGCCGAAACATTGATAGATCAGGTGCGGCTCAATAACAAGCAATAAGTAGACCGTACAGAACAAAAAGAATATCAGATTGTGTGGAAACTGTTTTATTCTATAAAACACGCTGTTTCGTCTCCTATACCCGGATAGTCCTACTTTTTAATCAGTCTGTCACTCACGTTCCTGCCAAGGCTCGGATGGGCTGGCTTGGGGCGTTGCTCCTGTAATGGGAATGTCCACGACCACGTGAGGCTCTGACCGAGCGGCCCGGGCCAGCAAGGATTTACTCACCTTGACACTACCATTAGTCAGCTCAGGAACACTGAACGTCTCTAATAGCGAATCATAGTACGTGGGGTCCTTCTGCGGCAGGACGAAGGGCTTGTGAACCTGACCAGTTTCGTCAACATAGCTGAGATAAATTCTGGTCAAGGCACCGCCCTGACGCTTGCTGCTGAATGCGATCCACCGACTGTTGCTGGACCAACTGTGCCACGATTCGGAGTACCTGCTGTTGATAGCAAGCTTGTGATAATCTCCTGTGGCTAAATCCATAAGATAGAGGTTGCTGCTGGGTTGATATACAGGAAAGCAACCGTACCGGCACATGCAGAATAGAAGAAATCGGCCATCCGGCGAGATCCTCGGCAACAGGATACTCAATCCCGTTTCATCAGCGGCCAGGACAGTCTCGGCCTTGCCCCATTGATCTGTCTCGACATCATAGGCTATGCGCCGAAGATCATACTTGAGCTTGTCGTAGTTCTCAGGCGGAACAGTGTTCCGATTTTGCCACAGAATGGGGCCACTGCAATAATAGAGATAACGCCCGTCCGGAGACCAGGTTGGATAGGTCTCAAGCCGGTTTTTCTCTGACAGCTCCGTAGGGCATACCACTTCCTTACGCTCAACGTGGTAACAGACTAAGGCGGAATCAAGATCCACCACGTCCCTGACCTCTAGGCCGCCGGTATGAAAGAATTGACGCACTTTGTTTATCGAATATACAGCCAATCGACCGCTTGGATGCCAGGCAGTATAGCCCCACTTTGCACCAATCTTATGGACAGTGCCATTTCGGGCCAGGAGTGTGTGACTACCGTATGTTGCACTACGCAGGCCGATCGTCATCGTCTCTGGCGCATTGCCAACAAAGCTGTGACAGTTAAGGCACCCTTCGCCAAAAGAACGCCCATGCAAGACAAGCGACACATCGTAATTGGTTAGGTTGCGTTGATAAATCCCTACTTCTTTAGCTATGGTATTGGTGATACGCTGAAATTGTCGCCATCCATTATCTGAATCTTTAACATAAACATATAAAAAGACCTTATGGCCTTTATTTGCATCAAGCAAGGCCCGCCATTTTCTCAAAGGGATACGTATTAGGCCTGTTTTGCTGTAAATTCCAATGGCTGCGCCATGATCCGAATGGATTTTGACGTGGTAGGTCTGTCCTTTTTCGAGAATCCTGAAATTCAGGGGAGCGATGTTGTGCGGGATGACAATGTTAGAGTAGTCAGGGATAATGTTTGGTTCATAAGCGACTTGAGTGCACTTGCCCATGACCTCGAATGAGCGGGACACAAGCCAAACTCCTAAAAGGATGGTAACACTGCAAAAGACGCATATGGTAGTAAATATTCTCTTCATGATTCTCTGCAAGGATCACCGATCATATGTTTCCCAGGTATTTAATGCACAATCACCCGATTATAAACTAGGGCTCATTTACCTACAAGTATCCCCGACAAAAATTCGCTCCTTCTTTATTTGCAAGGATTTAAGGCAAAATGAACAACAGCCATTCTATCTAAGTTCACCGCTTTTTGAAAAGCAAATTCTACGGCTTAGTGGTTGTAATAAGCGCGGTCAACAGACGATTGAAGAATGCGGTGATAGGCACTGCGACCAGTGCCATAGGGCACGGAGATAATGCTTTCAAAGATTATTATGAAAGGATGATTTCAAATGGAATAACCCCTGCCAATGCCAAACATTCTGTGGCCAGGAAAATGGTCTCGACAATGTCAGCCGTGTGGAAGACAGATAGTAAATTCGATGAGAAGCTGTTTTAGCGCATAATGCCGAACAGGCAATGTCCGGCTTTTGGTAGGATGCAATATATATGATATCCAGTAGACTTCTAACGCTCTGAGTTCCAAATGGACAATGAACCCGAGGTAACGTGGAGTTCCAATTCAATGAATGAACCGGAGCGGATATTTTGCTATGTCTCAATAATTTGCATGAACTGTCTTGATATTCGACAAGTTCCAGATAGGTGTTTGGCAACGTTTTACGACGATTGACCATGACATAAGCAGATTTGCGATGTACATTATGATTGCATCGTGAAGTCGAAAAGCTGTTCAGATAAGCTACGAATGTTGGCTGATATGTCGTAACGACGATGCCTCAAAGAAAATTTGTGGCAACAAGGATTTTATGATTTGACTTTGAGCTCTTTATTGGTGACCGATTTCAACAGGTACCTGTTAGAAATAACTATTACCCAAAAGTTATGCACTGAATCAGAATAATTAATATCCAATAGGCAATTAAAAAGGGGCCTATAGTACTAAGGAACGGAATCTGCGGGCCGAGGTGTATTGCTCTGCTCCATACACTTCCCGGCCCGACATTTTAAAATCGTCATCATGCCCCCTGTGGGATATCTCGCTTTTAATCTCCTCCCTCCGCACCGCAGGGGCTTTTCCATTTGTTAGTGACTGAAAAGTTGCTCTCCGAAAGTGTGGTTGCTTAGATTGTCTCCTACTGCTCTACTTGAGTGGGGTGAACCCAAGCTAACTGCTCGTTAGACAGCCGTATGTCGGAGTCCCACTGTCTGGGTTTCCTGACTTTTGCAGAGTACGGTGTCGCCCACGCATGGCAGGCCTAAGCGGATGGGTTCTCAGCATGCCGGGTTATAGCCGCGGCGCGTGTATTCCAGGTCGTCGGTGCCATCGGTGACAGGCCACTGCAGACAGGCCGGATAGTACACATGGGTCATTTCCAGAGTGCTCTTCTGCTTCCAGTTGTGCTTCTCGGCATGCCCGTCGGTAAAGGCTAGCACCCTGAACTGCCCGTGACGGACGACAATGGGGTCCCACCAGCGATCTCCCTCCTTTTCCAGATTCCAGGAGCCCCAGTTCCCGCCTCCTACGTCGGTCTTCTCATCGAGGAACACGTACTTGGTTCCCGGGTCCTTGATCTCCGTGAGTCTCTTGTAAGAGGGGTATCCCCAATGTTGTGTGAGCCAACTGCTGGCGCCAGTGCCGACATCACCATTCATGCCGCCAGGAATGCCGTAGCTGCGATGCGTCATCTCGGTTCTGTTTCTCCGGTCGCCCGGGCAGTGATAGAGATCGACATACTTCACATACGGAAAACGGAAAGAGGACACCGCGTTCACAACCTCATTTCTTGTCTTCCAAGGTCGCGGCCGCTCCCGCGACTACGGTGCCGTCCTCTTTCTGCGGTAACTGGACCCAGTCATAGCTCTGGCTGGGCGATGCGGCATGTCCATCGTGACCACCGATCAGCTTGCCGTCGTTGTCTTGTGCGTACACGATCCAGGCCAATACGAGCTGGCGTTGATTGGATAGGCATACACTCGCGGCGGCCTGTCTCCGGGCGCGATTTAACGTGGGTATCAGGATGGCCGTCAAGAGAGCGATAATCGAGATCGCAACCAAAAGTTCAATAAGAGTAAAGCCCTTCCGCGGACCTCTGTGAGGGTGCTGAAGTCCAGAAGATTTACCTTCATTACTCATGGCGACCTCCCAGCTATTACAGCGTTATCTGGGATTTCCCATATAACCATGCATATTCTTGCGCAGCTACGCCGCCGAGCCTCTTCCCCAACACACTACCAAATCCGTCCTGTTAACTCAAAGTGAGCTGCTCCCGTTTTTTGTGCAAAAAATGAGCTTTTTGTGACATCCTGACTATTTGTTAACTAGTCGCAGGCTTAAGCATTCGTGCAAACAGTTGAAGCTTGATGTCTCCGTTTTGGCACCTGCATAGCATGTTTCCCGGTTTCACTAATGCTGCTTGATTGGCAAGACGATCGTGTTGAGCCCCTTCTTGAGGTCTGCGAGTGGGCCAGCGATTGGTCGTGTATATTTCTTCCCGTTGATGTCGGCATTGACTTTGATCGGGTTGCCGTAACGGTCCTCAATGGTTTGCCCGACGGTCGGAAAGACACCGACCAACTCAGCATCGACCTGCGGCCCTTTCACACGGAACGGCGCGTCATTCATGGAAAACGTGATCGTGGTTCTTAGAGGATGGTCTTTGATGGTCAATCCCGTGACATAAAGGTCGACCACACTGTCCTTATCGCCGAAGGAGCTCCTCTTGGCCCCCTCCAGAAAGACGTTGTAATCCGATGAATAGCCTGAGGCTGTTTTCACTTGGTCGAGTCCCTGTCGAATAAAGATATTGTTAAACCACTTGTCATCTTGGGCGGTTCCGGCCTTGCGTCCAGCCACTTTTGTCGTATGCGGCTTGTAATATTGGGAACGGCGTTTGGTGTCGGGACTGTACTCGTACCCGCAATCGACAAACAGATTGTGCGTGAACACCGTAGCCTCGGAATTACTCCTGGTTGGCTTTCCGATAAGGACGTTGTTATCGACAAGAATGGGGCCGTGGTTCATCTCTAAGAAAACGGTGGCTGCTTCGGTGTTGTAGACGACATTGCGGGTAATCCGGATGCCTTGGTTACCGAAGTCAATCCAAATCCCAAAAGCACCCTGCTCCTGTCGGTATACGCCCCGGATCAGATTGCCGCTGATGATGGTATCCACACTATTGTGAAACTTAATTCCGGCAGTTTCCCAACCGCCGAACTCCCTGCGATAGTTGGTATCTTCAATGAGATTGCCAGAGATCAGTGAGCGGGTGGCTCCTTTCTGGCCGGCGATGCCCGCTTGTCCGCACCCCCGGATGACATTGTTGCTGATAATGTGGCCTCCATAAGCGTCTATATCGCTGTAATCAACGCCCGGGGCATGTCCTAGAATGATGCCAACGCAACGGGCGTTCGTAATCGTGCAATTCTCGATGATCCAGTGCTTCCCCATCCGCGGACCAACGGCGCCCATCTGCAATTCCAAAGTCGGTGGCGCCCAGTTCGCGGCTGCGTGCATAAAGCTAAAGCCATCGACGGTGACGTATTTAAGGCCAGTAATGTCGGGCATGAAAAGGCTTTCACGAACGTTGATCTCGGTCAGTTCCTTGTTGGGATTGACGTTGCCGAAATTCGCCCAGATAGTTGTCACCTCTTCGTCCACCTGGCAAAACCAGCTGTGCTGGGCCTCTGTTACTTCCTGTGCTGTCTTTTTTTCGTAGAAGGCCTCGCCATTAAGATAGACGTCCCCGCGATGATGCCACTTACCGTAATTCAACCAGCCCCCGGAAACCTTCAGCAGGTAGGGATTGTATTCGCCGAAGAATGAGTTCGGTAGTTCAACTTTCCAAACACTACCGGCTTCGCGTGTCCAGGAGGTGATACGCTCGGAACCTTTGATGAAGACCTCCTCACCGGGCACTGCTCGGTAGGTGATGCGTTTTCTATCATTGGTGCCACCACGGATGGGTTTGACCCATTCGCGATACGTTCCGGCGTGGATAGTCACGGTATCTCCGGGCTGAGCGACAGATGCAGCCTTGTTGATAGTGAGATATGGGCGAACGTGACTCCCGGAAGCTGAATCGCTACCCGCTTTTGAGACATAAATTTCACGCGCAAAAATACCTTCCGATCCTAATATAACACCGATGAATACCGCTATCAGTAGAGGTGATCTTCTCATGCTAATGCTCCTTTCAGCAAGTAAGGGCCCACTTCTGCAGCAATTCGCAATTTGACTTCGTAGATTGTACTTTTGTCTGGTATACGTCTTATGATACCATGTATTGCATCCGATCACAATAGTCCTATCCATCAAGACTAGTTTTTCCAGCTCTCTATCCAACGTCCTGACTCGCTGCAGACAATGCCGCATCTCCGTAAAGTAGCAGTCGAATACTTCCTGAAGCAGGGCTGATCAAATTTAACAGCCTCTAACCATCGAAGATGCCTTTGTGTCCAGTGTTGGCCATCCAAGAATACGTATCCATGCCGAACAAGCATTTTCTGCAGTTGATGGCGAATTCTTTTGAGATTCTCCTGTGCTGCCCCTCTGCATCGAGTCAGTTCACGAACGGCCTCCTGTTGCTCATCCGGTGGGTAAACCTCCGTGGGCATATCTGCCATAAACAAACCAAGTAACTTCTTGGCATCTCGACGGGCCGTCTTTTTCCTTTCACCTGGCTTGTGGGCCGTCAGCAATGGAGCAATGACACTGCATTTGCGTCCTAACGCCTCAATTCTTGGTTGCAATGTGAATCCACATACCCCGGCCTCATAACAGAACTTTACTCTACCTGGCACATTTCTTTTGATCTTCCTGACCATCTTTCTGATTTCTGCAGGGATATTCTTTACTGAAAATTGGATGATCTGTTCATCATTCGGACAGACTAAAGCAACCCTATGTTGTTTCTTGTGTGTATCCATTTCTATGAATGTTATACTGTTTTCCACGATCGGCTCCTTTCGATTGTATGCGGCTCTGTTACCGCGAGGTGATAATCCGCGATTGCTGGTGGTAACGTACCACCTGGTCGCATAAGCTTTATCGACTTATGACGACCTTTACAATCAGGGGGCCGGTCGTTCCATATTTTCTACAAACCAACAACCCGTTATCTCGAAATTCGAAAAAAATCCCATGTCATAAACCCTGTGGCATCAGTGCTTTATAAAAAACTTAAAAATTGGTAACGTTTTCAATGACCGTTACGACCTCTTGGGCAATACTGGACCGTTACAAAAGGGCCGTCCTAAAAATCGTGTTCTCGTGTCCGAACATCGTGACATAACTCTGGGGCAACGCCCAAAAAAGAAAGCCATCAAAGAATGATGGCTTTCAGACTATATGGATTGCCGGAACCTCACGATGAGATTATAATAGCGTCAAACAGTCCGTATATCGGCTTGATTTTCACAGGAGTAGGACCATGAGGGGCAAGTTGTTTTTTTGTGGTCTTCCTGGATTTATCTTTTTCACTTTCTTAGCCGGGCTGGCGTGTGGCGAAAAGGTAACCGGAAGAGAGCAAGATTCGCAGTCTGACATGCAACAATATGTTCAACTATCAAGAACGTCCAATCTCATCACCATATTCATGTGCGGTGACGTAATGACAGGCCGAGGCATCGACCAAGTATTGCCTCATCCTGGGGATCCTATTATCCATGAGCCATACGTAAGGAGCGCGACACAATATGTGGAACTCGCTGAGAGAATCAACGGTCCGATTTCTAAACCGGTCAGTTTTTCTTACCTTTGGGGAGATGCTTTAGGGGTATTGGAACGAGTGAATCCGGATTTGAGGATGATTAATCTGGAGACGAGCATCACAACGAGTAACGACTACTGGCGCGGTAAGGGAATACATTACAGAATGCATCCGAAGAATATTCCCTGTCTGACAGCAGCCAAAATAGACTATTGCTCTCTCGCGAACAACCACGTCCTTGATTGGGGATATGGTGGTCTCGCAGAGACATTAGAGACGCTGAAGCACGCGAATATCAACAGTGCTGGAGCGGGTCAGAATCTTCAGGAGGCAGAAATGCCGGCTGTGATGGAAGTTGAAGGCAAAGGTAGAGTGATCGTATTCTCATACGGCCTGCAGTCAAGTGGCATCCCTTTCAGTTGGGCCGCCTCAGAAGACAGTCCCGGCGTAAATCTATTGAGGAGTCTGTCAGATCCAACCGTTCGACACATCAAAGAACAAGTCGACGCGGTGAAACAACAAAGGGATATTGTCGTGGCGTCTATCCACTGGGGAAGCAATTGGGGTTATGGTATTCCTTCTGAACAAAGAGAATTTGCTCATAAACTAATTGACCATGCTTGTGTGGACGTTATTCATGGACATTCATCTCACCATGTAAAAGGGATAGAAGTTCACAAAGAACGGCCTATTATCTATGGTTCTGGCGACTTCCTCAATGACTATGAAGGGATCAGTGGCTATGAGAATTTCAGGGATGATTTAGCCTTGATGTACTTTTTGAGTATGGATCCATCGACTGGAAAGCTCATTCACCTGCACATGACGCCAATACAGATTAAGCACTTTAGAACGAATCGGGCATCAAGAGTGGATGCGCTTTGGCTAAGAGATGCCCTAAATAAAGAAGGTAAGAAGTTTGGGACACGAGTAGAAATGAACCAAGACAATACGTTAACGCTCAAATGGGATTGATTCCTTGCGTGTGTCAAGCGTCAATTATAATTTCTCCTCCCGTTGCCTCAGCTATGAATGTTACTATAACCAGTGCTCCTAAGCATGTCAATTCTTGAGGTCGCCCCCATGGGGGCGAGGTTTAATATAATCTGTATCGCCTAACATTGTTTTTCGTTTCCATCAATACAAGCATACACAAGTTTTTTCGCCATAATTGTTCGCCATTCTCGAACTCTTCGCTGCAGTGTTCTGAGTTGGCCATCATGGAAATGCCCGTGGTATTCATCTTCGAGACGTTCAAATAGAGCCTTTGCTGTAACATCGGGCTCCTGCTGTAACCAATAAAGCACATCGTACCAGACCGCTTCAAACCCCAGCCTGCCACAAACGGGGTAATTGAGCCAGGAATTGATCGAGACTCTCGCGTCCAGGCCCTTGCGGAGAACTTTCGGTAGATACCAAAGCGGCCAAGGCAGATTGGCCTTCGCGAATGCGATGTAGCAACTCTACAGGATCGAGTTGTTTACGCTGCAACCGTAGTTTCTCTTTGATTTGATCATCTACCATCTGATGACTCAGCAACCGACCACAGGGAGTTGCTGGCGGGTCATAGATCCGTCTTACCTTGGCTCCGTTTCGCGTTTTTTTCACGTAATTTGAATGATGGCTGAAAGTAATTTACATAGAGACGAGCCCCTTGGTAAAGATGAGCAAGGGCTTGACCAGCGACAATCCCAGAAAACCTTTCGTGTCCTACCATGCGTCGAATTACAGCACCATTCTTCTGCTCAATCCATGCTTGGTCATTTTTATGATATGCCCGGGACCGAGTGAACTCAACATGATGCTTTTGGCAGAATTTCAACAGGGTATCATTTATAAACGCACTATCATTATCAGAATCAATCCCCAATACCGGAAATCGAATCTATTGAAAAATCGCATCAAGTCCTTCGACAACAAGGGACTGCTCTCTAACGAGAAGTGGTATGAATTCCGTCCAGCCGGAGGTAACATCAGTAGGAACAAGAGTGTGAATAAAAGAACCAGTCATATCACCGCAATGAACTGATCGAGAATCTGTGTCTTTTGCATTTTTGACGATTTACGATATTGAATCCCCAGAACTCGGATCAACTCTGCTTTTGTGTCTGTACTGATTCTGTTATCCATCGTATACCTCCAGTTTTTGTTAACATTTTAATGAGGCAACGACGGAACTTCGGTAACTGAAAGGGTTTGAATGCGACCGGAAAGAGATGGCAGCGGAACAGGCTAAATCATTAGCTGATTTCGTGAAAGGGCTAACCAAGAATGTTGAGGATATGCTCGAGGGATTTGAGAAGAATCACAAACAGATGAGTAAGAAACAAGCGAAGAATTTAGCTGATTTTGTTACGAATCTGGTTGCGGACGTAGGCTCAATGCTAAGTGATTTTCAGAAGGCTCGTGGCGAGATGTCAGAGGAACTCAAAGACAGACTTGCTAAAGAAGTAAAAGAAATTGAGACTTATGTTGCAAACAAGCTCAAGGAATTCTGGGGTACTCCCGGTTGATCAGACCAAAATGTTAGTTCTTTAAGATAGTATTCTGTAGTAGTAGCATCTTCTTTCTTTTTGTTTCTTTTTCTT
>SMTZ1_10005004_pt1 | contig 13317 bp, 12 predicted proteins | sample DeeMarSWOR136_30_FD_25667 | JGI IMG/M metagenome (IMG submission 25667) | reverse complement strand
CAACAATGCAATAACCCTGTCCCCCTCGGAAATGAGTGAGAATGGGCCTCTAAGAGGAGGTACGAGTGCTGGATGACACTGGCTGGATAGAACGACAGTTGCGTGAGTCAGAGAAGGAGGTGGGCTAATAGTGGACCTATTAGGAACGTGGCGCAGGACGCACCATTGCGGTGCTTTGAGAAAGAAGGATGTCGGTTCTCAGGTCTGTTTGATGGGATGGGTTCAGCGCCGGAGGGATCACGGTGGGCTCATCTTTGTGGATTTGCGTGATAGATCGGGGATAGTCCAGATAGTGTTCAGCCCTGAGACAAATACCGAGACTCACTCTAGAGCTCATCTGTTGCGCAGTGAATATGTCGTCGCTGTCCAGGGAATGGTACGGGTGCGACCTGAGGACACAGAGAATCTCAGTTTAGCGACAGGAGAGGTAGAGGTTCCGGTGCAGGAATTGAGGATTCTGAGTGAAGCCAGAACACCGCCATTTCCCATTGAGGATGAGGAGGAAATCGCAGAAAATGTGCGACTCCGATATCGGTACTTAGATCTCCGCAGACCAAGGCTACAGGATAATCTTGTTCTGAGACACCGTGCGGCCCAGGTGGTGCGGAGCTACCTTGCTTTGTGTGGATTTCTTGAAATAGAAACGCCTTTTCTTACCCGCAGCACCCCTGAAGGAGCGCGAGACTATCTTGTGCCAAGCCGGATCAATCCCGGCAGTTTTTATGCGTTGCCGCAATCTCCCCAGTTGTTCAAGCAGCTCTTGATGATCTCCGGTTTGGACAAGTATTTTCAGATCGTAAAGTGTTTTCGAGACGAGGATCTCAGAGCCGACCGGCAGCCGGAGTTTACGCAGATCGATGTGGAGATGTCATTCGTAGGGGCCGAGGATGTGCAAGAGTGCATGGAGGGGATGTTGGAAACCCTATTCCGTGAGATATTGGGGATTGAACTCACGAGACCCTTTGTCCGGATGAGCTATCAGGAGGCGATGTCCCGGTATGGCACCGACCGTCCGGACGCCCGGTTTGGCATGGAACTGGTGGAGATAACTGATGTCGCCTCCAGATCGAACTTTCAGGTTTTCACCGAAGCAACGGAACGTGGCGGAATCATTAAAGGTATAAATCTGAGGGCTGCAACAGACCTGTCTCGAAAAGGGATAGATGAGCTTGTCAAACTGGGACAGTCCTTGGGGGCCGGGGGGCTGGCCTGGATCAAGGTGGAGCCTGAGGGATGGAGTTCTCCCATTGCCAAGTTTTTCCCGACTGAAGTCCAGCAGGAGATGAGCGCTCGGATGGGTGGAACGCCGGGCGATCTCCTGCTCTTTGTGGCTGATCGACCCAAGGTGGTACACGAAGCGTTAGGGCAGCTGAGACTCCGACTAGCCGAGCAACGCGGGTTGCTAGAGGAGGGGACCTACCGGTTCGTCTGGGTCGTTGATTTCCCTCTACTGGAATACGATGAGGAGCAGGAAAGATACGTGGCGGTGCATCATCCGTTCACCGCTCCAAAGGATGAGGATGTGGAACGGCTTAAAGATGCTCCCCTGGAGGTTAGGGCGAAGTCCTACGACATCGTTCTCAACGGTCTAGAGATCGGGGGCGGGAGCGTGAGAAACCATAGAGTGGACATTCAGAAGACAATCTTTGAAATATTGGGCATTGGACCGGAAGAGGCCGACTCCAGGTTCGGATTCCTTCTGGAGGCCCTTGAGTATGGTGCGCCGCCCCACGGGGGGATTGCTTTTGGTTTCGATAGACTGGTGATGTGCCTCTGTGGGGTGACATCGATCAGGGATGTGATTGCGTTTCCGAAAACCCAAAGGGCCACCTGCCTCCTTACCGGAGCTCCTGCTGATGTGGATCCGCAGCAGTTGAAAGAGCTCCATCTGCAGATGAAGAGCTGAATGCTTAGCTAGCCTGTTCTTTCTTGATTCTCAGGAGCAGTGTATCGTCGGGGTGTATGAGATTTCCTCTCAGCCTGTTCCAGCGCTTTATGTCCTCGATGGTCAAATCATAGGTGCGAGAGATCTTCCACAACGTGTCCCCTTTCTTGACGACATAGAGGACCTTCTGGAAAGATTCTTCATCCCATTTTTTTTCTGCCACCCCAGCGACCGCGAGGCTGCGCCTCTTTTCTGGTGTCTTGGGTGACGGACCCCTGTCAGCGGGAATAGGGATGATGATGTATGAGCCAGCTCTGACGTGCCGTGGATTCCTGATGCGGTTGACTTCCATAATAGGTTTTGTGCCGGTTCGGTACCGTCTGGCAATGTGGGATAGGGTTTCTCCCGTGCGCACCTGATGGCGTCGAAAAGTGATCCGCTCTGATGGATCAAGCTTGGAAAAATTCTCTAAGAAGACCTCTTTCGTCCCAAGCGGCATCTTTATCTGGTAGCCGGCGTAATTGGGTGGAGTACACCAGCGTGTCAGCTCTGGGTTTAGCGTCTTGATCGTCTTTGGGTCTGTGTCGCAGCACTGAGCAATTACCCTAAGATCGGTGGCATCAGTAATTTCTACCTTATCGTAACGGATAGGTTCATCGTATTCGATGTCGGTGAAGCCATACTTCTCAGGTTCCTTGGCGATGAGTGCAGCTGCTATCATCTTGGGAACGTAATTCTTTGTTTCCCTTCTCAGATACCTGTGCCTAGCCAGTTCCCAGAAGTCTTCTGTTCGATACCGCCTTATAGCGCGGGATATTTTTCCTGCGCCTGCATTGTACCCAGCAGCCGCAAGATACCAGCAGCTGAACTGATCATATAGATCCTTCAAGTATCGGGCAGCTGCCACAGTGGACTTTTCTGGATTTCTGCGTTCATCTATCCACCAGTTAACCACCAGGCCATATTTCTTTCCCGTTCCATAGATGAACTGCCACGGTCCTGAGGCCCTACGGCGTGAGTATGCACAAGGATTGAAACCGCTCTCTATCATTGCGAGGTAAACGAGATCCTCGGGCAACCCGGCTTCTTTCAAGATGTCTTTCATCATCGGAATGTATTTGCCGGAACGCTTCAACCATCGAGCGAAATCCTTTCTGTGCTTGTTTTGGAAGTAGTCAACAAAGTACTCAACCCGGTGATTGACAACAATGGGAATATCAAAACTGATCTCTTTCTCCCTTTCGCCGATCTCCATCGGGGCCTTTTCTATCTGCTCCGGTTTCTGTTCAACCGTGGCTGAAAGGAGAGTTGCCGCCTCCTCATCTGTTGTTACAGCTGAGTCTTCGTCGTCTACGTCCAAACCAGAGAGTTCCCGCCAGGACGGGAGGTCGGCGTTTTCGGCGTGTGTATCAAGAGGATCTGAATACTCGGGGGGTTGCGAAAACGGAGAAACGGTGGTAACAGGAGTAGATAGGGGAGAAGGTTCTCTGTGCAGGTATGAAAGGTGAGGACTACAAGCGACCAAGATACTTGATAGAACAATCACTGCCCAGATCAGTTTTGTCACCAGTATCTCCGCGCCCAGTATGATCTCAGCTGGCCACAGCTTAACGAATCAGCAGCTTGCAAGCTGCATGCCAGACCAGGGACCGCCCCTTGGAGCTGGCCATAGATTAGCTGACGAAACATTACTTGTCAAGAATTGAGAAAGAGATCTCTGAAAAAGTCCTCTTCACTGCTCAGACATCTTTTTTGAACCATTTGAAAGCTCGCTTCACTGCGAATTCGACTTGCCCTTCGGGCTGAGATGGCGAATTTGCCGCGGCTACGGCTCGCTAAGCACTTCGACTCGCAAATACTGTGACGTATCCTACTAGCAGAGATGGTTTCGTTTGCTCACTCAGTACTAAGTCCTGGGGAATAAATTGGTAACCGAATGTATGAATCGAAGGACAAAGAATTGCTAGCGGGGAAAATCGTAATTCGCGTTCAGAGCGCTTTTTCAGCTTTTCAGAGATCTCAGAAAGTGGGGGTAGGTAAGAGGGAGGCTAGGTCTTCTTGAGGTTGTATTTCTTGATCTTGTTGTATAGCGTCACCCGATCGATATTCAATACCTCCGCTGACTTCTGAATGTTCCAGTTGTTTTCATTCAAGATTCTCTCAATGTGACTTTTTTCCATTGCCCTGAGTGACTTGTCTCCTAAGGTAGGTGGAGAGACATCGCCTCGTGCCACTTCGGGCGACAGGTGGAGCTCTTCAGCCTTAATGAGATTTGCCTTGGTAATAACCATCGCTCGTTCTACAACGTTTTCCAGTTCGCGCACATTTCCCGGCCAATCATACCGCATCAAGATGTCCAGGGCTTCCTCTGAGATTCTTTCCACCTTTTTTTCCATGGTGATGTTAAACTGCTCTAGGAAATGATGCGCTAGGAGAGGGATATCTTCCTTTCGTTCCCTCAAGGGAGGTATCTCTACAGAAATGACGTTTAAACGATAGTAGAGATCATCCCTGAAAGTTCCATCCTCCACCGCTTTTTTCAGGTTGCGGTTCGTCGCAGCGATGACCCGTGCGTCGACCTTGACTGGGTTTGTGCCCCCGACCCGCGTCACCTCCCTTTCTTGTATGACCCGGAGCAGATTGAGCTGCAACTTGGGGCTTATGTCTCCTATCTCATCTAAGAATATTGTTCCCCCATCAGCAAGCTCGAACTTTCCTTTCTTTTGCGCTACCGCATCGGTGAAAGCACCTTTTTCGTGCCCGAAAAGTTCACTTTCAAGAAGGGTCTCAGTCAGCGCAACGCAAGAGACCGGCACGAAAGGCCCATCGGCCCGCAAGCTCTCATTGTGGATCGCTCGCGCTAGAAGCTCTTTCCCTGTACCACTTTCGCCAAGGATCAAAACGTTGGAATTGCTTTTGGATACGGTGTGGGCCAGATCGAAGACTGCTTGCATCCCGCGGTTCTTGCTGATCAGATCGTGAAACTGATACTGTTTTTCCAGTTGTTTGCGCAAAAGCGATATCTCTTTGACCAGCTCTTGACTCTGAACCAATCTTTCGATGAGCAATGATATCTCCTCGGGATTGAAGGGTTTGACTAGATAGTCATAAGCTCCGTCTTTGATAGCCTGCACAGCCGTATTGACCGTGGCATAGGCGGTGATCATGATCACCTGGATTGCAGGCTCAATTTCCTTCATCTTTTGCAGCAACTGGAGGCCGTCCATCTTCGGCATTTTTAGGTCAACGAGGGCGATGTCCCACGGTTGCTCCTTGATCTTTTCCAGGGCCTTGAAACCATCCTCTGCCGCATCCACCTGATATCCGTCCTCCTGGAGCCAGTCGAGAAGGGAAGTTCGCACTATCTCTTCGTCGTCGACAACCAATATCTTGACGTCTTTCTTCATTCCCGATCTCCGTTGCTCTCGTGTTCTTACCTAGGCATAAACGCCTTTTCCTGTCGTTTCTCGACTTGTTGCTCAGGCACCGAGTCTTGTTCGCTCAGTTTGATCTCTGTTGGCAATCTTAGCGTGATGGTGGTCCCCTGTCCCACCGTGCTCTTTACATCGATAGTGCCCTGATGAGACGTGATGATCCCATAGACCACTGAGAGCCCTAATCCGGTGCCCTTCTCCTTGGAGGTAAAGAACGGGTCGAAGATCTTTGGAATATCCTCCTTGGGAATGCCTGCTCCATTGTCCGTGATCTCCAGCTTCACAGTCTGGTCTTTTCTCGAAAACGCAGTGGTGATGGTTAGTTTCCCACCAGTTTGCATGGCCTCACAGGAGTTGAGAATGATGTTGAGGAAGGCTTGCCTCAATTGTCGTGGATCGGCCATCACGTGAGGGAGCTCGGCATACCTTTTCTCCAGCGTGATTTCCTGAAGAGCTATCTGGTTGGCCAACAAGGAGAGGGCCTCATCCACCACCCCGTTGATATCCACGTCTGGTCTTAGGGATGGCTCCCGTTGCCGGGCAAAATCCAGAAGGTTTCTTACGATGCTGCTGCACCTCTCCGTCTCTCTTTCCATGATGGCGAGATTGGAGCGCAGCTTGGGGATTTCGTCCTCTTTGAGACTGCCCCCAGCTAGTTTTCTTTCAATTAGCTTGGTATAGGTGAGAATTCCGTTCAAGGGGTTGTTTATTTCGTGGGCAATAGTGGCAGCGAGCTTGCCAATGGACGCCAACTTTTCAGACTGCAGGAGTTGATACTGGACCGTTCTTAACCTCTGAGTCATCTTGTTGAACGATTCGGCCAGTTGTCCGATCTCATCGTGGGCACGGGACGGAATGCTATGATCAAAATTCCCTGCCGCTACTCTGGTTGTTGCCTTAGCCAACACTCTGACAGGCTGGTAGACAGCTCGCTGAATGAAGAGACCGATCATAGCAGAAACCGCGAGGATCGTAATGGTGGCGAACAGGATGGTCTTGTTCCTAATTTCGTTTAACCGCTTATCTGTGGCAGCCAACGAAAGGGAGATATCCAGCACTCCCAAAACCTTCCGATCGCGGGGGTGGTAATGACACGCGGCGTTGTAGCAGTCGGGCTCATTATAAATTGGGCTTATCATTCCCAGGACTCTGTACCCATCGGCCTTGAAGATTCTGCTCCTCTTGGGAATATCCAGATGCTCCAAAGGTTTGTCCACTGTATGGCAGACATAGCAGGCCTCGGCCTTTTTATTCACCATCTGGCCCATCTCCTCCTTGTCGGAGGAGAACATGATAATACCCTCTTTATTAAATATCCGCACTTTTCCAATGCCCTCTTGGGTCCCAACGTCATCAATAGAGTTGTACAGGGCCTGCCGATAATTGTGCAGCATGTTGAACCTGAGACTCCTCTTCAGGGCGCCGCTGAGCTGTCTAGCTCCTAGGACAGCCTCAACGAGGAGATGCTCCCTTTGGGTGGTTACGTTCACGTAGGCGAAGACTCCTATCACCAACACGCTGATGATCGCCACCCAGAAAATGAGTTTAACACCAAGTCTCCGATACCACACGGCCTATCTCTCCCACGAATAAAATAGCATACTATCCGCGCAAAGTCTAAGAGATGCCAAATCCTGTCGATCCGGGCAAAGGCCGAGCGCTTCAGTTCCTTGCCTCAGGAGTCGAGATCGGTGACCAGTCGGATGTGTCATAGATGGTGGATGGAACAGGACAGTTGAGTGCTTATATGTGAGGATCGGCACGCTCCCAAAGCAGAGTCGTGCGGGAACCAGTCCTTCAATGGCAGCCTTTTTCCTGACGGAGACCCAGTTTTGTTATTCCATAACGGAAAACCCCTCCGGTCTCTCCTTCCGTTAATGCATGTCCTTATACTGGGGATGTTCAGTGAGTACCGGCATTCGATTCACCATCCAGCGGAAGAGGAGGATGAAGCCAGTAAAGATCGTGATGACCACGACGTATTCAGTCCACTTGGGGTATTCGCGATGCGGGAGATTCCAGTTGAAGGTGATGAGGGAGAGGTTTAGCCGGTTGAGCATTACTCCAACGACAGCGATAATGCTGGTTATTCGGATCAGGGCCACATTCCTGTAACGGGCACCCTGGGCAAAGAGGAAGCAAGGTAGCAGAACGAAACCGAAGATCTCCAGCTGGAACCACCAGCCATATGGCGTGGCGAGCAGATTCCAGTGGTGACCATGGGCTACACCAATGATCTTAATGGCGAAGTAAGCGAAGAGTGTGATGGAGGCAGCTCTCCCCAACCCGACAGTGAGGTTGTCGAGGCTATTGAGAAAGCGGTCATCAGCTCTTTGCCTAAAAGCCTTTGTGCATATCCAAGCGACCAGTATTATCATGGACAACCCTGCCCAGATACTCGAAACAAAGAAGAATACCGGGATGTAGGGTGAGTACCAGAGTGGGTGGACTTTTCCGGGCATGATAAGGAAGAGGGCGCCGAGCGCCGATTGATGAAGGGTGGAGAGGATTACTCCAAAGATCGTAGCTCCGATGGTGGTCACGAGGGCCCAGCGGCGAAACCGATCGACTCCCAGCCACTCAAAGATGGCAGGGCAAAATTCAACAAACTGGGTGGACAGATACAGGGCCACGTGCCAGGCTACCAGAAAGAGGACAGATTGGGGACCGAAGGAGATAAACATTGGATAAGGAAGCCTCCAGGAGCGGCCGATATCGGTAAAGATAAAGGCCACAGCACACGCATAGCCGAGAAATCCGGTAAGAATGGCCATGCGCACGAGGGGCTTGTATTCTTTAAGCCCAAAAAGGTACACGGCCGAAGCCATGATAAATCCAGTAGCCGAGAGGGGGACAATTCCCAGGAGCCCAAAACAGATAAAGAGCCCCCAGGGGTAATCATGGGAGGGGTGCATCACGGCAATCAATCCGTGAAGATAGCGCCAGACATAGAAGGGGATGCCCACGCAGAGGATACACGCGACAATGATGTTGAAGGGCGTAATGAGGGACTTCAGATACTCTTGAAAGGTCATGCCAAGAAACAACTTCTCCCTGATCCAGGATCGCACGGCATATGCCTCCACAGTCCTGTTACTCATGGCCAGATCTCCTTTCGTCTTCGGCTATCTCGTCTCGACGGGTTGACCACATGTAGAAGCCTATCAATAAAGCGGGCCACATGATGAGCACTATGGGCACAGCAGAGAGGAATCCCCTCGTGAATTCTGGGTACGGTGTTGTGGAGATATCGGTGACAAACCCGAGCTGCTCAAACGGAACAGGAGATATGTACATCCAACTCGTCCCCCCTGCTTCGTGTTCCCCATAGATATGATCCACGTATTTATCAGGATTTTCCAGTATCTTTTTGTGAGCCAGCTTGATGAGATCCTTCCTCTTGCCGAAGGTCATGACCTCCATGGGACAGGCCTCTACACAAGCCGGTGGTTCGTTTTTCGCAAGTCTTTTTTCGTAGCAGAGAATGCACTTTCTTACCTTGGGATAGAAGGGACTGGCATAGTCATAGGCTGGGACGTAGAAAGGACACGCCGCTATGCAGTAACGACAGCCGATACACACATCCTCGTTGTAGATAACCGCTCCCTCACGGGTTTTTGTAAAGGCCCCGACGAGGCAGACGGACGCGCAAGCCGGTTCGTTGCAGTGCATACACTGCCTCTTTACGAATATCGGTTTATTCTCCTCCTTGGGGTTAGGATAACGATTGACTGGAGTCCACGAATTAGGTTCAGGTCTTCTGGTCTCGTCAAAGACAGATTGGTCATCAAAGGGGGCCTCTGGGGGCGCCAGATTGTTTATCTCATTGCACGCCTCTTCACAGCTGCGGCACCCGACGCACAGGCTAAGGTCGGCCAGCACTCCATAGCGGTCTGGCGATCCAGTAAATTTCTCGACCCCAAGGGAGTCGTTGGCCGTGCTGAGTGCGCCCACGCCACCAATGGTGGCCATAGTCTTCAGAAAGCCACGGCGCGTGATTCTTGTTGTTTCGTCCTTATCCGTCTCCTGTTTTCCCATTCTTGCCTCCCCAATATCGGAAAGAATTGATACATAAGAACTGACGACAGCCCTGCTATTTTGGAATTGGTCGTTTTGCGTGACAGTCGGTACAGCCCGTGGGGCCACTGTCGGCATCCCGATGGCAACCGAGGCACTGGCGATGGTATGCCCCTTTGAGGCCCGGTTTGCTCAAATCTTCTGGATCGAAGGGAGCACCATGACAATCGGAACAAGCCAGAGTTTCTCCTGGGGGCGTGTGGTGGCACCTGGCGCAGTCGTCCAGCGCCTCAGTATGATACTGATGAGAGTAGGCCACTGGTACGTATTTGTCAAGGAGACTATCTATTGTCACAGTCTCAGGCCCCTTACTTGACGTTGAAGTAGCGGAGGTAGCCATCTGGGTTGCATGCATGCCGAGAAGAAGAACAGCTAGGCCTACTGCGAGGAATGTGTACCACTTCATTGTTCTGTTTCCCTCCTTACCGAATGTGACGTGATGATAGCACACTACCCGCTCATGGTCACCCCTTTTTTGTGTGTGATGACGGCCTACATCCTGTTCGCCACGCTGAAGACACGCAAAGGTCACATGTCGCCCCTGGGCCAAAGAAAAAAATAGGTACTTCGGAGAGAGGTTAGCTATGAGTATTGCTTGATGATCAGTTGGCGGGGATTCTTGATGACGATTGGGTCCCCATGTGCGTTGATGCTTCTGGCGGGACCGCCCATTTTGGCGATCCCGCCAGAAGACTTTTTTCTTTGACGCTTATTCTTCAGCGGTCAGGAAGAACTCTTTGGTCAATTCGTCCCAATGCTCAGGAGCTAGGTTCTTCGCGATGCCATCAACGAGCACGCCACCATCTTGGAGGGCGAGTCCGACATTGTAATCATTCATTCTGGAAAACAACTGGGCGCTTGTTTCCTCTATCCACCTTTTGGCGAGCCGGCCCGACAGCAAATTCTTGAGGTTAGCCGAGAGCCTCGGTGAATGAAGTTTCACGAGCCAGCCGCTGCCATAGGAGTCCCCGTTGATTCCGTCAGGAGACTTGAGAATGTCCTTGTTGATGGCCACGACCTTACCATCTACCGGTGCCAACATGGGGATCGTCTTGGAGTCGACCTGAAGCTCCCATGCGGTCTCACCTTGCCGTATAGTAGAGCCCACCTGCGGCAACTGCACGGCGTTGACTTTCCCTACCAGCTTTTGGGCAAAGTCATCGATGCCCACAGTTACCATGTCGCCTGTGTCCACCGCTGCCCAGGTGTGTCCAGGATGGAAGTAGAACTGATCAGGGAGTAGAAACCCTCCGATGCGCTCCCCCATCCTTCTGGCCATCTCAGCTAGGCCAACGCGCTCATACTGGGGTGCCGGTACTGAGGTGACAAAGTGCCAGAAGGCGATAAAGGCAAACAGAAAGACCACCGCAATCATGTACTCTATCCCTTTCGTCACGATCATGAAATCCACCAAAGTGTGCATCGTTCACATTCCTCCTTCCTTATTTCGGATGTATTGTCTCTGGGGCAGATCTATTGATCCCCTTCTGGACGCTTCTCCTCATCATCGACTCGATCGCCGCCGTCGGCCATGGTGAGGCCCAACTGAGGATCAGGGATCAGGACGTAGTCTCTTTCGCTGGCGGTCGCCCTCTGCTCAGCATGTTCCCTGAGCACCTGCAGCCCTCCAAGCAGGGTCCTTGCCAGCGGAAAGAGCGTGACATAGCCGGCATAGACAGCGATGAACAGTGCCAGAACTACTCCCGCAGCAATTAGCAGAACACTGCTAACGGTCTCTAACATGGCTTATTCCTCCTTTCTCGGGAAAAAAGTCGTTATAAGCGAGCTCCACTGCTTCACGCTCAACACCCCACGCAGATCCTGCAGCGGTTCGCCGCCATCGCTCATGGTGACCCCGATCTCCGTCTGCAGGATGTAGTGGAGCCGATCGACCTCTTTGTCGAGCCAACTCCGCGCTTCGTCGCCGCGCAGAAATTGCGTTCCTTGTTCGTCTAGACGAGACAACTCTCCTGGGGCCGGCTGCAACTCGAGCAACCACCCCTCGCCGTAGGGGTCGGTGTGGATTGTGGAGCTATTCTGATGCAGACCGCTATTGACTCCAACCACGGTGCCAGAAAGGGGCGAGATGAGATTTGCCGTGCCTTGAGTACACCGCAACTCCGCGAGGAGGTGGCCGGGTCTCACCCGCCCACCATGGGTTGGCAAGATTACCTCATCTATTCTCCCGAGCAACCACTGGCCGAAATCGTCCAGCCCGACACGCACCCTTCCATTTGTTTGCTGCAACCAGATATGGCCGCGGTAATGGTAGACCGTATTGTCGAAGAGAAAACCGCGGATGGTGGCTACCTCAGGCTCGGCAGAGGAGAGATCTCCCTGTGCGATCTTTTGATAGGCGAAACAATCGACATAGGCCTCGGTAGTGCACGGACACTCCAACCTGAAGGCACTGGACGGGATCATCTTCTTCTTTGGGTAAACCCCGCAGAAAATCACCGCCTCCACCTCCAGGTAAGGGCAGAGCTTCTTGGCAGCGACTCCGCCGTCTCCCTGTTCTTTATAAACAGGACAATCGATATGAGCCTCTTCCGAGCAGATATTTTCTTTGAGGTAGAGCCGGTCAAACGGTAGCATCTTCTTGATGGGAAAGGCTCTGCAGAAGGCTACTTTTTCTTCTTTAAGAAAGGGACAGCGTGTTTCCATTTCGCCCCCTAAAGGTTAGGTCTCGCATCATCTGCGTAAGACGCATTTTTCATGCCAAAAAGGATGAGTTATGACGGGCACTGATAACTATTTAGAATCATTAGATTTTGTCATTCCGTGGATTCCTGTAACGATGATGTTGTACCGAGGGAGGATTGTTGAATGATTCGACAGAAATCGGGCAATTTGCTAACTGGTTGTTATTTATAGCCTTTTTGCGTTGAACAATTCAACAGCCAAGTAAAGATATTCAACACTGGTAAACTGGATTGTGACCCATCCTCTGTCAGCTCCGACGCATCAGATCTCTGCATGCCTCGCAAAAGGCCATGCCCTTAGAATCCACATCAGCGATATTATTGGCCACCGACATTACACATTCACGGCGGGAACAATGGACGAGCCCGAAGGTGTGTCCTAGCTCATGTTTGAGTTCTTTTATGAGTCTCCTTTGTAAGAGGGTTTGATTTGGAGGCAGGCCATAGAATTCTTGGCGCAGACGGGCTAGAGAGACAATGCCAACCTGCCCTCCTAGTTGGGCTTCACCGAAGACAAAGGTTAGGATAGGTATGAAGAGGTCGACGGACGTGATAGCCATCATTTTGATGGCGTCGGAGGGCAAATCATCTAGCATCTCTTTTAATATTTTGGTGGAGTGATATTGTTCGCGTCTGGGATCGTACGCGTCTTCTGGGTTTATGTGGCTGTGAACGAGCTGTGTGGGGAATCCAAACTCTCTTCTCACGCTTTCCACCACTTCTCTGACACTCACCATCTCTTCTATATCTCCGATGACGAGGATATAGATATCTTTGCCCGCATCTTTTTCCATTTCCACCTTGAAAATATCATGGCAGCGGGGTACATTCAAGACCATCCGAACGCGTATACAATGGGGATATGCATATTGTCGTGGGTCAGGCAGGGGCGCCTCATGCCTGCAATGTGGCAGACGGCGTTGTTCCATTGGCAACGTCAGAGTCGTTAGAAAAGTACCAGAGAGTTTGCGGTTGACACCCAGAGGGGGATCATGTTACAAAAAGCACAAGCGTCACAACCAGTAGGGGAGAGGATAGTAACAATGGAGTGGAGTTGCTCCAGAAGATTGAATTCGGCACAGCATTTGATTATCGTGCTCTTCCTTCTGCTGCCCGCCTTAGCGTGTTTGTGGCCCGGGGCCGCTGCTGGACTCGGAAATGAAGAATGTCTCGAATGTCATGGGACACGTGACATTCTCGAGATGAGTAAAGAAGACAG
>SMTZ1_10031158_pt1 | contig 13318 bp, 16 predicted proteins | sample DeeMarSWOR136_30_FD_25667 | JGI IMG/M metagenome (IMG submission 25667) | reverse complement strand
ACCATATTGACCAGAGAAATAGAGAGTAGGCCGTAAAAAATCGAACCTGTGACACCCCGAACTGAAAAAAAGTAATTAGTGATAACTATCTATTGAAGATTTAGCTTCGACTTGTACCGGTAGGTCACCCTTGGTTTTTATAGTGGTAAAAAGGTCGTTAGAAAAAATATCAGTAAAAAAGTATTGACAGTTAAAAAAGTATAAGTGCATAATAAATGAAATCATACGCGAACTATATTCAATAATAAAAGGAGGTGCATAAGGACCATATGCAAAAAGGTGGTATAAAGAAGCCCCTAATTATAGGCTTGGGGGTTACTGTAGCCGTAGTAGTAGTGGTAGTGATTGTTGTTTGGACGCAGTGTGCTGGAATGTTTTCTGGGGTCAAGCCGGTTATTGAGGCATTCATGGAAGCTGGGGCGGCAAATAATACAGCAGCGGCATATGCTTGTGTGTCTCCACAGGCGGCTACCGAGGAAGGTATAGCCGAGTTCATCAACAGCAACTACGACGACATATTTGCAGGCTACGAGCGCTTGAATATAAGCAGCTTTCATGGAGAGTCCAGTGGGGGTATTACCACATGTGACGTGAGTGGTGCAGTCATCTATACTGGCGACGAGAGCTTGCCATTAGAGGCTTCGCTGGTGAAGAAGAATGGCGATTGGAAGATAACGTATATATATATAGGTTACTAACTCGACTGCCTTAGCAAGAAGTGTCAGGTTAGGGAGGTGGAAGTGATGAAATGAGGTATTGGTACCGCTAGATAATATGGTGGTATCTAGTGCTTTTTCCCTTCACAAAAAGAGGCTGGTTAGCTGTGATTTATACCGCTAAGTAACTTTTAGTTTTTAGTGGTAGTGCAAAGTTTGTTAGCAAAAGGAAGTGTGGACAATCAAACAAACAAATAGGTATATAATAGTAAGAATCATACGCGAACTACTTTCAATAATAAGAGGGGAAGCAGACGTTTGGATTTGCTTGAACTAATAGGAATATTAATTCCAGTAATTATCGCTGATCAACGTTACAGGGGCGGCTCTGTCTGTTTCCCTTATACGCCATCTACTATTCAATTAAAAAGGATTGGTTTGATGTCAAATCAGTTATTACGGAATTCATGAAAGCTGGGGTGGCAAGGAATGTGGAAGCGGCGCATACCTGTTGGTTTTCCCAGTGTGCTACGAAAGAAGAAATAGCCGAGCTCATAGAAAGCAGCTACGACGTATTTGCAGGCTACGAGCGACTGAGTATCGACAGCTTGGGGAAACGATCCGTTGCAGGTGTCCCCGATGTTGCCGACGTTACCAATATTACCGACGTTACCGAAGGTACCGGAGTTACCGAGGGTGATGTGGGTGGTGCCATTGTTTATACCGGCGGTAAAAAATTGCCATTAAAGGCTCAACTAGTGAAGGAGAATGACGTTTGGAAGATAATAAGTATGCAAATAGGCTCGACTAAAATGATGGATATAGTGAAAAGACTATCTATAAGCTTAGGAGGTCCGCTAGGTCCGGTTTGATAGATACAAAGGGTATGTCCCTGAGCATAAAAGCTGGCAAACCCTGGGGCTCTTGTATAGGCGGTTTAGCTTTGAAACGTATCGCAATGAGAGGGAGCAGGTTAGGAGGGTGGAAGTGATGAAATGGGGATACTAAAACCGCTGGATAATATGGTGGTGTCTAGTGCCCTTTCGAGCTTTGGGGACTTCTAAGGAGACGAAGAGCAGATGGGTGAACTACTAGGAAGAATAATTTTCAGTGTTTTTGAACTACTATTTCAACGACTATTCGAAATAATTTTCGGTGCTATAAAAAAGGCTGTAGTCGGCTGGGAAAGTACTATAATTACTGCATTCCGTGAATCAGCCTCCCGGGGATTACTCTGTCTGTTCGTACCCCCCTACGCCATCTCCTATGCAACAGAATTAAAAAGGCAGCGTACTGAGGTCGAATGGGTTATTACGGAATTCATGGAAGCTGGGGCGGCAAGGAATCTGGAAGCAGTGTATGCTTGTTGGTCTCCCCAGTCGGTTACTAAAGAATCCAAAGTCCAGTGGAGGTATCTACAGCTATCATGTGAATGGTGACATTATTTATACTGGCAACCAAAGGTGGCCATTCGAGGCTTGGCTGGTGAAGGATAATGGTGTTTGGAAGATAACAGGTATCCAAACAGGCTCGACTGCAGGCTCGACTGCAAAAAGGTGGAGTAATAAAAAGACGTATATTGCCATCGGCGCAGGTGTTTTAAGTGGCATCTTAATAGTAGTCGGGTTCATAATACCGAATGGCATCTTAATTTTTCTGGGAATGTTTGTCATTTTTCTTGTGCTGCTGTGGGTTGTCCGCAGTCACTCACGGAAGGATGAATAGCCGAGCTGATCGAAAGCAGCTTGCCTTAGACATGTTGAATATCACAGTATGGTTAGACGGTGAGAACGTGGAAGTCGTGTGGATATGAGGCATGGCTATTCAGTTGGAGTTTTTGAAGAGCATTCTATACTTTTCCGATCTTGACCTTGCCGAGCTTGAGTCGATCAGTAAGCTCGTCTTTGAGAAAACTGCTGACAGAGCGGAAATGGTTTTGCTGGAGGGTGAATCGGCTGAGAATCTGTATTTTGTCGCTTCGGGGGTGGTAAAAGTATTCAAGACCTCGGCCGAAGGAAAGGAGCAGATCTTGAGCATCGTGCGCCCCGGGGAATCCTTCAATGATGTCCCTATCTTTGATGGTGGTCCAAATCCTGCCGGTGCTCGGGCTATGGGCCCCGTTATTCTTTACGGGATAAAGAAGCATGACATGGAAGCTATCCTCCGGGACCATCCGAAGGTGGCAATGAATGTAATTAAAGTGCTGGCAAGGCGAGTGCGTCAGTGGCCAAGATACTCTTCGAGCATATCGGAGGTGAAACGGGTCGCGGGCCGCGGCTTACACAGCAAGAAATGGCAGCTATGGCGGGCACTGCCCGGGAGGTAGTGGGCAGGTCGCTAAAGGAATTAGAGGAGGAGGGGGCGATCAAGCTAGACCGCCATCGCATAATAATTACGGATAAAGAAGCTCTCCAGAAGATAATGGAGGTGTCTTCTTGAGACAAAAATCACAGACAGATGGTATCTTTACTTTTAAAATAGTCATAATGGAGACTGAAAAACATGGCTGAAATACCTGTTATAGACCAGGACAAGTGCGATGGGTGTGAGTTATGCGTTGGCGTGTGCCACTTAAATGCTCTGGCGATAGTTAACAATATTGTTACTATTGTTGAAACAGTGGAGTGCGACTGGTGTACAGACTGCGAACTCGTTTGTCCCAACGGGGCCATAAGTTGCCCCTTTGAGATAATTATCCAAGAGACCTAGAGACCAGCTAAGCCTTTTTATTTATACAACATTTCACCAACTTTCCTGCCCGATTTTTCGGTATCCCATGTTTCCCTATCTCATCGCCATGTCTGCATGAGACAAAAGTCGCATACAAGGATTGCCTACTTACCTATAATGATTTTGCGTGAAAGATGCAGTTGCTCGAACGGAAAGTATAAAGGAGGTTGAAGATGGTAACGGTTTTGGAAAACGTTAAAGATAGAGAACAAGTCTCTTCTGAGGATGAAGAATTGCATTTGGATGGTGAGGAGAGTGGCCAGGAAGAAGAATTCTCCGATCTTGAGATTACTCCTCAAAAACGGGAGCTTGAACTTGGTGAGGACTTGTTGAATTTATACTTAGATGAATTGGGGCAAACTCCCCTTCTTAATGCCGATGAGACAAAAATTCTGGCCAGCCAAATAGAGGATGGGAAGCATCTTGTCCGACTTGAGAAAAACTGGATTGCCGAGCATGACGCTCAACCTTCGGCTGTCGACCTATTGATATCGTTAGCGGAGCGACTAAGTCGGGCGCGCGCCCTTTTTGAGACCCTTTACCAGTATCTTAAACTTCCTTCTCGCCGGAGTATAGCAGAGAAGGTATCGCATCCAGAGCTACGTCGCGCAATCGACGGCAATATCGACCAGCATCTATCCGACGCTATGGCTGAAATCGCCGGCGTAAACCAAACTATAGTCGAGAAGAGCATGATTGAATTGTCGCTGGACAGCCGGCTGATACCCTGGCATATCGTGGAAGAGGCAGGCCAAGAAAGCTCCCTGGCCGAATTTGTAAAGATGTTGGAGTCGTCGGAATACAGTGACGACCTGGAAGCACATCGCTCAGAAATTGGCAAGCACTTTGAGCGGATAAGAGACCGAGCACACCAGGCGACCAACCGCATGATTCAGGCAAATTTGCGCCTGGTGGTAAGCGTGGCCAAAGGACATATTGGTAGGGGTTTGCCTCTATCTGACCTCATCCAGGAAGGTAACATCGGGTTAATGCAAGCAGTACAAAAATACGACTATCGCAGAGGCTATAAGTTCAGCACCTACGCTACCCCCTGGATCTGGCAGGCAGTCAACAGGGCAGTTAATGACCAATCACGTATTGTGCGCCTGCCGGGACACGTGGTTGACGATCTGACCAAGCTAGCACGGGCGAGAAAGAACTTAGCTCAGAAGCTCGGCCATCAGCCGACTGAGAAAGAACTAGTTGCTGAGACGGGACTGCCGTCCACAAAGATAGAATCGCTGCTTAAGATGATTTCTGGTGTGCCTGTTTCTTTAGATACACCTGTAGGAGAAGATGGAAGCCAACTCGGTGATTTCATAGCAGATGAGACGATTCCGCAGCCTGAAGAACAGTCCACTGCAAGCCTGCTCAGGGAAGAATTAAGCAAGAAATTAGAGGCACTGACACCACGAGAACGACGCATCATTGAGTTGAGATTTGGGCTGGGCAATGAGTACAGTCGAACCCTAGCAGAGGTTGGCACAGAGCTAGGTCTCACCAAGGAACGAATACGCCAGATTGAAAAAGAAGCACTGGCTAAGCTACGCCATCCAAGTCACAAGAGTAGGCCGTACAGGATTCGAACCTGTGACACCCTGATTAAAAGTCAGGTGCTCTACCAACTGAGCTAACGGCCCATAATTTTGTGAAACTATGTGCAGACTATTTTTCTACTGTCAGGAGATTGGAAATATAAATAGCGAAAGCCGGATGAATGTCGCAAACAAATCCACCGTCAACTGCTTCTACGGAGAAAGTTACCCTGTTTCATCCCAGGGCATATTGTGGCCTAATATTTCCAGCAGGCCCTTAACATCCCTCGGGTTTTCTACTATCACTTCGAAAGGAAGCTGATGTGATAACCCTTCCAGTTGGCTATTATTTAACTTTATCCTCATTTTCTAATTTATATTTTTACTGCTTATAGCTATCACCCCAGCGGGTGATGGGATTCGAATCCACGACGTCTTACTTGAGAAGCAAGTAAGTTTCGAAATGGCTATTCACCTCCAGAGCCTCATCTCTTATGCTAAGTTTTATAGTACGTTAAAAGTGGTGGAAATGTCAAGGCAAATGAGGGAATGAAAACGTTAGAGGTTTTGGAGATGATTTTAAGAGGCAAGAAGTTAAAGCTGAGCAATTACAATTGCCTGAAGGTCTAGGTAGTGGCGAGTCTATGGCTTTAGTGCCTGTTTCTGGTGGTGTAGTAGGTGAATCTGAGATAGATAATTTGGTTGGTGATATGTTCCCGAAAGTTCGGGAAGGTGTTGCGGTAAGGACATTACTGAAGTATGAGGACTTGCTGTTAGTGCGTAAAATCTTTATGTGGTATGCTATTTATAATCGTGGTAGTAATGATGCGGTCAGGGCACATGAGCTTATGAAGCGTATGCTTCGTAAAGGCGGTAGTGAACTCTACTCAAAGGGAAAGGGATGTGTAACAAATAATAAGATTTGGTAGGTGGCTGTTAATACCAAGAATAGCATTGGAAAAAATGCTAGAGAAGAGTGTGACACAATAGGGAGGGAACGATGGGGTGTATAGGATGGATACTGTATGCTCTCTGGATATTAGGCGAGTTGCCACTGGCAATTTGGGGTAGTATTGCAGTAGGAGCTGTAGTGGGACTCATAATCGCCCTTGTTAAAGGAGATGGGTTTTTAATTTTGTATGGCTGTATGTGGGGCTTTGTTGGTGGAATAGTTCTTGAATTGGTTATCAGATTGATTGATAGAATAGATAGTAGACGTAACCGTTAGTAATGTGTACTTGTTGAATTGGCGCAAAGAGTAAGCCATTCAGGTATCGAGGAAAACGGAGTTTGCGGAGTGAACTGGAGGGAAGTATCGTTGGGCTGGTTAATAGACTTGTAGGAAACTCTGAAGTGCCTTTAAGGGCATTTTGTTGAAAAGCGAGATGCGGTGGCGGTTGCTTGCGACAAGCCACCGAGGGCGGTGAAAGAAAAGAGGAGATAAAAGTGGGCTTGATTTTAAGACTGTTAGTGGGTAGCATAAAATGAGGAGGAAAGAAAATGGCATCTAGTGGTAGTGAGAGGAGCCAATTACTTACCGCCGGCGGAGTCTTAAGCATAGTAGGGGGGGCGGTTGAGATGATTTTTGGGGCAGTGGTGACGGCTTTAACGATGAGCGGTGTTATTCCGGGCGTGTTTCATCTGCCGTGGTGGATGCCTGGCAATCGGTTTGAAATACATATTATGCCATCGTTTACTTATCTAGGAGTGCCTCTTCTAGTTTTGGGCATAATAGCTATAGTAGGTGGCGTCTCGGCACTAAGAAGGAAAAGTTTTGGCCTGTCCTTAGCGGGGGCTATCTGTGCTCTCTTTGCTTTTCCATCACACATTTTAGGGTTACTGGCAGTGATTTTTATCGCCTTGAGAAGGAGAGAATTTAGAGCAGGGAAATAGATGCCGAGGTGGCGGAATGGTAGTCGTGAAATAGGCAGCTGTCTCAGTAGTTATGACAACTAAAACGAGAGTAAGCGGGAGACGGGACTCGAACCCGCGACTCTCTGCTTGGGAAGCAGATGTTCTACCACTGAACTACTCCCGCATGAGTGCTGTAATGGCTATTGGCAGTGAGGTACTTTGTTCGATATCTCCCCCGAATAGCCATTCAGGTATTGCTTGGGAAGCAAGCACTCTACCGCTGAGTTACACCCGCAATTAACTATATTATATCAAATGGGAGGGATAATGGTGTCAAGGATGGATTATTCCGGTGGTATAAGGGTCAACAGTTTCCTGGCAATTTCGGGATATTTGGCAATGAAGAGTAATTCATCCTCGATCAATGGTTTTTGCGCCTCCACGTTGGCATATCTTGCTAATTCCAGAATTTCTTCAGCCTGCCTGGCATCGTCAAACGATACCTCCAGCTTGCCCATTATGTGACTGAAGCCTGATATCCCGCTATATTCTCCCGAGCATATCTCTCTGCCTGTCTCTACAAGCTCCGGTTCACCTCTACCCAGTTCATTGAAGCTATATAGCTCGTAGTTCTCGGGGTCTTTCAATACACCATCAGCATGAATACCAGAGCTGTGGGCAAAGGCATTGGCTCCGACGCCCGGCTGGTTTATGGGGATGGGAAGCTCAAAAGCATAGCTGGCAAATCTACTTATTTCCCAGGCTTTTGTCAGGTCTATGGGTTTTCCCAGTTGATATTTGTCCGCTAATCCCTTGGATTTGGTGACAGCTAGAGCTGTGGCTACAAGGTCAGCATTGCCGGCCCTTTCTCCAATTCCATTGACTGTGGTATTGATGTAAGCATCTTGCCCACCGTCTATAGCTCCTTTAGCCCCGGCAAGAGAATTAGCCACAGCCATTCCCAAGTCGCCATGACAGTGGAGCTCAATAGGTATTCGGACATTCTCCGCCAGGGTTTTGGTACTCTCGTAAATGGTAAATGGGTTGTCATAGCCCAGAGTATCGCAGTATCTGAGCCGGTCAGCTCCATGTTCTTTAGCTGCCGAGGCGAACCTAATCAAAAAGTCCGTTTTAGTTCGGGAGGCATCCTCGGCATTTACACCTATGCTTTCAGTTCCATGGGCGCGAGCCGCTTCGACAGCATCGACCATCATGCTTACGATATCTTCTTGGCTCTTGGCACCCTGAAATTTGCCTTGAATCATTTGGTCAGATGTGGATATAGAGAGGTTAAGGTGCTTAATTTTTGGGACAAGCTTGAAGGCTTTTTCTACATCAGACACGACTGCTCTTATCCACCCACCTAAACGGATCGGTTTCAGAATTCCAATCTCAGCTAATTCCAAGTTCGCCCGAAGATAAAATGATTCGTGTCTCGTGGTTGGGAACCCAAATTCGGACTGGAAGACGCCCATCTCGTTGAGGTACATATTTATCATGGTCTTTTCCAGCTTGGATAGACCGAGGCGCGCAGTTTGAACGCCATCGCGATTGGTAACATCTATGAAATAAATCTTGGCCATCTTTGCCTCCCAGATGGATGAATTTAATAAAGATAGCATTATTCTGTCAGGTTATCAAATTTTGGCTCCGTTAATGTTCTACGATTTTAGTCATCTCGAAAATCCAACATGGCTGCACTTGTGTGTCTTTTCATCCTTGTCTTCTGGCTTGATTTAAAACTTCCTTTATTTTCATCCTTTAGATTATACTAACGGTGATGGTGGCTAGAGCAATAGAATGGCTTGATGGCAAGCTAAGGATACTGGACCAGAGCAAGCTTCCACAGGAGCAAATCTTCGCTGACCTGAATAACTACCGCGATGTAGTTCTGGCTATTAAGGAAATGAAGGTTCGCGGGGCACCAGCCATCGGGGTCGCTGCTGCTTACGGCATAGCTCTAGGGGCATCGGATATTGAAACAGCAAACAAGGATAAATTTCTGGCCCAACTGAATCGGGTTATGCAAACTTTTACTGCCTCCAGGCCTACTGCAGTCAACCTCTTTCAAGCTATCAACAGGATGAAGAAAGCTGCCAAGGGAGATGGCGTTGCTGAAATTAAAAATTCACTTATCAATGAAGCGAAGCAGATTCATCAGGAGGAAGTAACCGCAACCGAGAAGCTCAGCCAGCTAGGGGCCGAGCTTATCCAAGATGGTTTCACCGTGCTTACTCATTGTAATGCCGGTCCTTTAGCCACCGCCGGCTATGGCACCGCCCTAGGTGTAATCAAAGCTGCTAAAGACCAAGGAAAGAAAGTGAGCGTCTTTGTCACGGAAACTCGCCCCCTTCTCCAGGGAGCCCGGCTCACTACCTGGGAACTGATGCAGGAGAGCATCCCGGTAACTTTGATTACCGATTCCATGGCTGGCTATTTTATGAAACGGGGAGAGATTGACTGCGTTATTGTTGGTGCCGACAGGATTGCCGCCAATGGCTATACTGCTAATAAGATTGGCACCTACACCCTGGCGGTACTTGCCAATGCCCACGGTATTCCATTCTATGTTGCCGCGCCGACCACCACCATTGACCTCTCCCTGACCAGTGGCTACCAAATTCCAATTGAAGAGCGAAGCCATGAGGAGGTAACTCATATCCAGGGAGTGCCCATTGCTCCCGAAGGCATAAGAGCAGCCAATCCTGCCTTCGACATCACTCCCCCTAGTTATATAACCGCCATAATCACCGAGAAGGGCATAGTAAGGGCACCTTACACAGAAGGGCTAAAAGGGGTGGGCTCCAGATTTGCGTAGCGGCTTTATTTATTGAGCGGCTTGTTCCACTGACAGGGTCATTCGTCAAACCAGGTCAAAGTTGTTTGCGCATCTTTATGTGCTTGATGCCCGCTTCCTGAAAAGGCAAGCCCAGTTCGTCAAAGCCACATAACTTATAGAAGGGAACAACTTCGAGCTGAGCGTGGATGATTACTTGTTGCATTTGTTTATCCTTCCATACGGCATCTAAAAACAGAAGCATTTCCCTGCCGATGCCTTTGTGGCGGTAACGTTTTAGGACAGCCATTCTCTCAAGCTTGGCCTGGTTGTCTGTTAAAAATCGAACTCTGGCGCTACCGATAGTTCTCTCTCCATCTTTGACCACCATATGCAGCGCTTCCCTGTCGTACCCATCGAACACCAGATCCTCTTCGATGCCTTGCTCCCGGACAAACACCTGCCTCCTCACCTCGACGGCCTCTTGCAACTCGTCATCGCCTGTCACCAATTTATAGTTATTATAAATCTGAAGTACCGACGACGTTGCCAGGGCGAAGCAGAACGCTATCATCAACGAATTCTTCTCCGCTGGCCCGTTCGAAAGCCACGACGAGGTCATGGATGGTGAGATTAGCCTTCTGCTCCTGGTTCATATCAACCACAATTCTACCTTTATGCATCATAATCAGTCGATTACCATGGCGAAGAGCCAGCTCCATATTGTGAGTAACCATGATAGTGGTCATCTTTTCCCGTGTTGCGATCATATCGGTTAAATCGAGCACTATCTGGGCTGTCCTGGGGTCCAGCGTGGCTATATGCTCGTCAAGTAATAATATTGCCGGGTTACTCAAAGTAGCCATTACTAGTGCCAGCGCCTGTCTTTGACCTCCTGAAAGCGTACCGACCAGAGCGCTAAGTCTATTCTCCAGCCCCAGTCCCAGCGGAGCCAGGGCGACACGGAACACCTCTCTACGCTGTTTATTAGTGGCGACTCGTAATCCTCTGGGCTGCCCTCGCAACAAAGCCATGGCCATGTTTTCTTCTATACTCATCTTGGCGGCAGTGCCTACGTGAGGGTCCTGATAGACCCTTCCAATATAACTGGCGCGTCTATATTCACTCAGCTTGCTAACCTCCTTGTCATTGACGATAATCCTGCCGCCATTCTCCGGTGGATATACGCCAGCAATGACATTAAGCAAGGTAGTTTTTCCAGCCCCGTTGCTACCGATGATGGCGATGTAGTCCCCGCTATCGACATCCAGGTTAATTCCATCCAGTGCTCTAACCTGGTCCCCAGTGCCTTTAGAGAATACCTTGCTTATTCTCCTGAGCCTGAGCAAACTCTTATTCTCACTCATGACAATTGTCCTTCTACCACCGTGGCGCGGGTGGCAGCCACTCCCGCCGTATCCTCTTCTGCAGGTATGGAATCGCCAAAGCTATAATCACTATTACTGCCGTAATAAGCTTCAAATCACCAGCACGCATACCTATCCTGAGGGCAATGCTTATGACCAGGCGGTAGACAAAAGTGCCGCCGAACGCTGCCAGCAGAAGCCTGGCTACCCCTTTGGGCCGAAATAGTGCCTCGCCGATTATCACTGAGGCTAAGCCCGTTATGATCATGCCCACCCCCATGTTAACATCGGAAAAGCCCTGCCCTTGAGCTACTACCCCGCCAGAAAGGGCAACAATCCCGTTAGCGATGGACACCCCGAGTATCGTCGTTTTATCAGTGTCTATCCCGGCACCACGCACCATCTGCTCATTGTCGCCTGTTGCCCTCAACGCCAGCCCAATCTCAGTGCGCAGGAACCAGTTTAAGATGAAGAAAACCACCACTGCCAGCACTCCGGCAACCACAAGCCGATACTCAAGGCGAGTTTCCAGTCCCAGCAATTGAGCAGTTAGAGAAAAGATGCTTGGCTCGCGAAGAAGTTGAAGATTGGGCTGCCCCATAATCCGCAGATTTATAGAGTAAAGGCCGACCATCATAAGAATACCAGCCAGCAGAGCTGGTATCTTCAGCTTGGTGTTGAGCAAAGATGTCGCCAGGCCAGCACACAAGCCCGCTCCGAGGGCAGCCAGCGTTGCCAGGAATGGATTCACGTCGTGGTCTGCGATAAGCACAGCGGCAACGGCTCCCCCCAGAGCAAAGCTGGCATCCACAGTAAGGTCGGGAAAAGCAAGCACGCGGAAGGTTAGATAGACACCTATAGCGACAAAACCAAATGCCAGCCCCTCATACAGGGAAAAGCCCAGCAAATGTCCCACGTCGGCAGGGTACAACAATCACAAGCCTCCGGAATGTGCCATGATGGTTACCTCAATATAGCCATCCGGCTGCTGGCCATTAGTGCTGCCCCAGCAACCGGATGGCGAGACAAGAACTTGGATTCTTCTTATTAGTCTGTTACCACTACATCCGCTATATCAATAACCCACTGAGGAATGGTTACCCCTTGCCTTGTGGCTTCCTGGGGATACACGTAAAGGAGATTTGCTGGTGATGTTTGAACCGGCATTGTAGCCGGGTTTGCACCATTCAGCAGTATCTCCGCTGCCATCTCACCGCTTGCATAGCCGACATCGTAGTAGTCCATGCCCCAGCACCCAATTGCTCCATTCTCAACTGTAGACACGTCGGCGGCAAAAAGAGGTATGTCATTGTCCTCGCAAACCCCTACTACGGACCCAATAGCAGCCACGACCGTATTGTCAGTTGGGACCCATATGGCATCCACCTGTCCCACAAGTGACTCTGCTGCAGTCAAAACACCTAGCCCGTCGAATGCCTCAGCCGTATGTACAGTGAGGTTCAGGGCAAGAGCCGCGATTGCATCGACAAGTTGCACGTCCACCTGGTACACCGAGTTGGCTTCGCTAGGATTGTAAATTACGCCAAGGTCCTCAACTGTGATGTTATTGGCTACGTCTTCGAGAATATCTATAATCAATTCCAGCTGAGGCTCAACGGGAGCAAGATCGCTGACTCCGGTCACCTGACCACCCGGCACAGTCCAGTTATCAACTACCCCTGCCACTACCGGATTGGTAACCGAGTTAAAGACCACCGGTATGTCCGTTTCATTAACGGCGATGTATGCTGCCTGGGCACACGGCGTGGCTATAGCACATATCAGGTCCACGTGCTGGTTAACAAACGATTCGGCGATTGTAAGCGCTATACTCATTTCACCCGCGGCATTCTCTTCGTAATACGTGACAGTTTCGCCTGTGGCATTGACCGCAGCTGTCAGGGCATCCTCAAAGCCCTGGCGAGCCAAATTTAAGGCAGGATGGTCAACTATCTGAAATACACCGATCCTATATCCAGTAGCTCCACAGCCACCTATAAGCACTAACGTTAGAGTTAATACAACCACCATACAAACACTAGCCACTAGCTTTAAGCTTCTCTTATTTTTCATTCAATTCAAGACCTCCTTTCAGTATTTATAACTATTCAACTTACAATCATTAACCTACATCTACACCTCCTTCATACAACAATTTACCAAACTAAATTCCTGAATAGATGGCATCTTCAACCTTGTCATATATCAGCTCCATTGGTGTTTTATACACTCTCCTTGCTTCATCGGCAATCCTCTCAGGTTATCCAGATTAACTCTACCAGGGGCTTTATTTTAGCAAAAGGCGCTTCATCCTCGAATGTATACTTTACCCAATCGGCGAGAACCCTGCCAATATTATACGCCCATTCGATGACAAAGAAAATACCCGCCTTGGCTAAC
>SMTZ1_10006571_pt1 | contig 13319 bp, 10 predicted proteins | sample DeeMarSWOR136_30_FD_25667 | JGI IMG/M metagenome (IMG submission 25667) | reverse complement strand
GGAACCTAAGAGAGTGAACTATCACCACGAACTGATCACTGTTGATGAACCTGTAAACCCTGATCCTGAAATAGAGAGTCACGTGGATAAAGCCATAAGTTCATACCGCGACATGGTGAACCAAGTTGTAGGTCATACTGCTACTGCACTAACCAGGTACACTGTCTTAGAATCTACCATGGATAACCTTTTACTGCAGGCCCTTCTGGATGCAACAGGAGCAGAAATAGCCTTCTCCAATGGGTGGCGTTACGGTGCACCAGTTCTACCCGGACCTGTTACCCTCAACGATCTGTACAACATTATTCCAGGGAACCCACCTGTCTCTGTGGTGGAATTAACAGGCAGTGAAATACACATGATGCTGGAAGAGAATCTGGAACACACCTTCGCACAGAACCCGTACAACCAGATGGGAGGGTATGTGAAAAGGTGTCTGGGCCTCAACATGTATATCAAGATAGAAAATCCGTACAGACACCGCATCCAGGAGCTCTTCATACAGGGCAAGCACGTGAATTTACAACAAGTGTATACTGCAGCCTTCGTCACCACCCAGGGTGTTCCTCCAAAGTATGGGAGAAATCGCAGAGATTTGAATGTGCGGGCTGTGGAAGCGTTACAGCAGTACGTGGCCAAAGGAACGGTTCACGCTGAAATAAGAGGAACAGTTGTTGCAGTGTAACTGGTATTACAGGGTACCAAGTTCAATTAAGCATCTCTCAATGGGTCATCAAAGTGAGTGTCTACCATAGATTTCTTTAATTATCAAAAATCTTACAGAATAACTAAAAAAGAAGCATTGTTACACGTGTAACAGATGAGAGAAATGCCGACAAGGAGACACTTCAGGAGATGCAAAGGTTTAAATATGCAGAGCCACAGATGAAGTAAGGGCCCGTAGTCTAGGTGGTTATGACGTCGCCCTTACAAGGCGGAGGTCTTGAGTTCGAATCTCAACGGGCCCACTACCAAGGTTTTGTTTTCTATGGATACCTAAAAAGGTTCCATCCCCAAAGTAAGCCGACAAATCCATGGTACACCACCTGTACTAACCTAACCCTACAGTGGTGAAGGGAAAGATTTAAATAGCAGAAGGGTGATGCTTTTTTCTGCGTTCTGTAAAAGAACAAAAGCAGTTGCGAGGGTATTGCCCTCAAAGAAAAGAGCATTTCTGCTTTCATGCTTACATAGAAACATTTAAAAGGGATGAGAAACTTCAAAAAGAAGAGGAGGTCAACATTATGGCTGAAGAAAAACCCCACCTGAATGTGGCGTTCATTGGACATGTGGATCACGGAAAGTCCACGCTCATAGGTAGAATGATGTTCGAGCACGGAGACATCAGAGAAGCAATGATCAGGAAATTCGAGGAAATGGGTGAAAAGGGAAAAACGTTCAAATTCGCATGGGTCATGGACAATTTGAAAGAAGAGCGTGAGCGAGGTGTCACCATCGATCTAGCTCACAAGAAATTTGAGACTGACCATAATTATATTACCATTGTGGATTGTCCAGGTCACCGAGACTTCGTCAAGAACATGATTACTGGTGCTTCTCAGGCAGATGCTGCTGTTTTAGTGGTGGACATCAAGGATGGCATCATGCCCCAGACTATTGAGCACGGCTTTCTGGCAAAAACATTGGGTATCAACCAGTTGATCGTCAACATTAACAAGATGGATCTGGTTAACTACGACCAGAAAAAATTCGAAGAACTGAAAAAAGAGATCAGTGAGAAGCTGCTGAAGAGTATTGGTTACGACCCTGAAAAGACGCCGTTCATCCCTACCTCTGCCTTCAATGGTGACAATGTGTTCAAGTCGTCTGACAAGATGCCCTGGTGGAAAGGAGATACTATGTTCCAAACTCTGGACAGACTACAGTCACCGGAGAAACCCATTGATAAACCCTTGCGGTTACCTGTCCAAGATGTATTCACCATCAAAGGAGTAGGTACTGTACCTGTGGGCCGTGTGGAGACAGGTGTCATGAAAGTGGGTGACGATGTTACCTTTGAACCAGCTACCAGCATTCTGGGCAAACCCATTGCAGGTGAAGTCAAATCCATCGAGATGCACCACGTGGGTTTACCTCAGGCAACACCTGGTGACAATGTAGGATTCAATGTGCGAGGAGTTGGAAAGCAGGACATCAGGAGAGGTGATGTGGTAGGTCACACTGCTACTCCACCCAGCGTGGTGAGGCCGAAGGACAGCTTCAGGGCACAGATACAGGTTATCAGCCATCCCACTGCAATTACTGCAGGGTACACACCAGTATTCCACTGTTACACAGCTCAGGTAGCGTGCACCTTTGAACAGCTGGTGGCAAAGCTCGATCCCAGAACTGGTTCTGTCCAGGAAGAAAATCCCAGCTTCTTGAAAACGGGAGATGCAGCTTTAGTGGAGATCAGACCCACCAAGCCCATGGTTATTGAGATATTCAAGGACATTCCGCAGATGGGCAGGTTCGCTATCAGGGACATGGGACAGACAGTAGCTGTTGGTGTGTGCATAGCCATTCACAAAGCATAAGAGAGGATCATGGTGCAAAAAGCGAGGATACGTCTTGCGGGGACAGAACCCCGGAAACTGGATGATGTCTGCGAACAGGTAAAGAAAATTGCAGAAAAGACAGGAGTAGATCTCTCAGGGCCTGTACCGTTACCTACCAAGAAACTGAGAGTGCCTACCCGGAAGTCTCCCGATGGGGAGGGTACAGCCACGTGGGAACGGTGGGAAATGCGCATCCACAAGCGGTTGATAGAAATCGATGCAGATGAAAGGACCATGAGACAGATCATGCGCGTCAGGGTGCCTGAGGGAGTAAACATTGAGATTGAACTGATATCTTAATCTTAATTTTCTTTTTTGTTCCTTTTTTTACTTAATTAGTAGCTTTTACAGGTTAGTAACCTGGAGAATTGGATCCATGGATAGGGAGGGTTAAAGAATCAAAACTGGATGGATTGCAGAATCTCCCACATTAACCACTAGTGCTGAAAGTGGCTCATAGATCCATACATGCTCTTCAATTTCTGAAATTCCTCCTCATCGTAAAAGGTGCATTTCCCTTCTGAATACTCTTTAGCTGCCTCCACACAGAACCTGGCTGCACATTCTATATCCAGCAATTGATTTGTACCTGTAGCACATCCAGGGACTACTACCTCGGAAGTGATAGCCACGCCCACCACTGGTGCATCTGTTTTAGTGCAGGGCTGCATGATAGCATTCAAATGGTATACCTCATTGGAGTACGGAGTAATATCCTGCATAGTAATGGGAAAGACTACAGGTAACTGTCCTGTTACTCGCTGCTGGATGTCTAAAAGGCTTTCTGACACTCGAAGGATATACCCTTCTTTCACAGTGGGTGAGAGAGCAAACCCTTTGTAGTTGATAATTCTGTTCCCCCTGGTAGTGTCCACAGACAGGATAGCATCCATTCGCTCATCCACGAAGTGTTCCATCATGGTGGAAACACTCAGAGGGGCTCCCATGAAGTCCACCAGTTCATGTTGTATGATGGGGGCTTCGGGACAGATGTGGGTGGTCACAATGACGCTGCCCTTCAGTGGGAGCTTTTCCAGCTGGAGTGCACAAGCTAAAACAGTCAAAGCTCCTTCTGCATCAGATACTAGTCCAACTCTATCTGTGGTTCCAATACCTCCTAGCTGTCCTATAATACCTAAAGTGGGAGATCCAGAACCAAATTCTATTTTTACAAAATCGGTAGACCCTTCTTCAGTTACCGTTTTAACTTCAGCTTTCGAGAAGAGAGAAGCTACATCTTCCCCTGTAACGTGGGGTTGATCTAAGACCTCATAGATGGTAATGACATTTTTTAACATGGAATCACCTTTACTAGATACTGGTACTCACCATATACTGGTACTTACCTTTTACGTGGTTATCTTTATAGACTTTTTCATTTTTGTAGTGCTTTTCTCCCATGCCAATGTGTGGATAACTCGTGCGGGTATATTACCTGAAAGTAATTTGTTACACGTGTAACAAAATGAGAGAACCACTAATAAATAACACTCCTGAACACCTGAATACCCAAAGATTTATAAACCAGTTTTGAAGGGTTAAAAACAAGTAATAGGAGGAATAACATGGCAGAAAGAAAAAGAGCATTCACCTCCCGGGAGATAGCAGAGGCTGGCATAGCTATTGCTTTAGCATTTGTTTTGAGCATGATCAAAGTTTATCGTCTCCCCATGGGAGGATCCATTACTGCAGGGAGTATGATTCCTATTTTACTTCTGGCTTTGAGACGTGGATACAAACTGGGAATAGTGACTGCAGTGCTGTACGGTATTGTCCAGATTATTGAAGGCGCATACATTGTTCATCCAGCTCAGGCTGTACTGGATTACCCTCTGGCTTTTGGAGCTTTAGGGTTGGCAGGGTTCTTTGCATCCAGAGTGGGAAAAACGCATTTTTATGCCATTCTGGGAGTGATTGTGGGTATAATAGGACGATTTGTGTGTCACTTTCTTTCAGGCGTGATCTTCTTCTCGGAGTATGCTCCTGAGGGCATGAACCCCTGGACTTACTCAGCGTTGTACAATGGGTCCTACATTCTAGGAGAATTGATCATTTCTGTGATACTGATATATCTCTTGGTGAAGAAAGGTGTTCTGGAGCTTTATAGGTAATTTTGAAGCCCTGGCCGCTTTTGTAGATGGAGAGCAGCCAGGAGCTCTTTTTATAGACAGACAAATTTAAGAGAACCAGCGCATATAGTGAGCAACAATCCTTTCATTTTCAGCCATCACCCTTTTGCCGCTCTTTCAACTCTTAAACGTGATACAAAATGCAGTTCCTCTACTCCTATCCAGGCTGATTTTGCCATTAAGCTGTTCTTCTGCCAGAAGGGTTACCAAGCTTAACCCTAGTGAATCTGTGGTTGTAAAATCTATATCGTCCGGTATACCCACACCAGTATCAGAAACTATTAATTCGATATTTCCATCAAGTGCATGAAATGTAATTTTGATTTCCCCTTCTCCATCAGGAAAGGCATGCTTCACTGAATTGGAGACCAATTCGTTAATGATCAACCCACAGGGTATGGCAGCGTCAATTCCCAAGGAAATACTGTCTGCATCTATTGTCAGTGCAATGGTTTCTGTATCCACTCCATGGGATTGAAGCACATGAGTTGCCAAGATCTTGATATATTCCTTGAAATTAATGTTCGCAAAGTCTTCAGATTGGTACAGTTTCTCGTGGACTAAAGCCATAGATTTTATCCGCGTTTGACTGTCTTTGAACATGTCAAGTAATTCTGGGTCTGTAATATGGTGGGACTGTAAACTTAAAAGACTGGAGATAATCTGCATATTGTTTTTGACCCTGTGGTGAATTTCTTTTAAGAGTGCCTCCTTTTCTCTTAACGATGCCTTAATCTGTTCTTCTGCTCGTTTTCTTTCAGTAATGTCGATGAAGGCTTTCTGTACTGCAGGCTCCCCTTGGTACTCGATGCGGCTGGCAAGAATCTCCAACCAGCGCATTTCCCCGTCCTTTCGGATGATGCGAAGCTCATAGCGCGATGGTGCTGGGTTCCCTGCCAAGCGATTTTGGTACCGCGTGAAAAAGAATGACTGCTCTTCAGGATGCACCAGGGTTTTAATATCGTCAAGCGAAAAGGAATAGAGCTCTTCAAGCGTGTAACCTGAGATCTCAGCAAAAGCAGTGTTGGTAAAAACAAGGCGAGGTGGCATACCTTGAGCAATCACGATCCCCTGGAGTGATTTTTCAACTAATGTTCGGTACTTTATCTCTGATTTTCGTAATTCCTTTTCTGCCCTTTTCCTTTCTGTGATATCACTAAATGTGACGAGATCTGCTGAGCGGCCTCTGAAATGAATTTTTGTACCACAGGTTTCAAGCCACACGTCCTTGCCTTTATTGGTGGTAAATCGGTATTCATTGTTGACTTTGTTCACACCGCTTTTGACTGTCTGGAGGTTTTTCAGTAATAACTCTTTGGAGTCTGGGTGTACAAATTCTAGTGATTTATGTCCTGCAAGCTCTTCAACTGAATCAAATCCCAAAAGGGTTGCAGCTACTTTGTTAGCAAAGAGAATAGTAGTGTCCCAGTCCACGATTACCACTCCTTCCAGCATATTCTCAACGAGAAGGCGGAAAAGCTCACGTTCTGTTGTATCTTTAACACGTTCAGTACTCATGGAGTTCACCTCTGTTATGGCTTAACCGGGTTGTGTATTCCTCTGTTTTGAGCGGTTCAAAATATGCTGCTTTCACCTGCTCATCAGGTGAATGAGAGGTCAGCAAACTTACAGCAATTAAAACCAGCAGTGAGGACACATAACCTGCCACCCCCTCAATAATGTACGGGTTGCCCAGTGCGTCCCATAAAAGAGTGACCGTTATCCCTGCAACTATACTGGCAAGTACTCCCTTCCGGGTGGCTCGCCGCCAAAACATTAAGGCACAAAAGGGAAAAACCAATCCTGCACCAACGGTCTTGACTGCCAAAATATACACAGGGATGATACCTCTTCCCACCAATGCGACAACAAGGGCTGCCACAGAAATGAAGAGAGTGCTCCAGCGAGATACCCAGAGCATCTGGGTTTTGGTAGCGTGAGGTCTGAAATACTGCTGGTATATATCCCGGGCTACACTGGCAGATCCCATCATGATGAAAGAGTCTCCACCAGACATGATGGCTGCTGTCAATCCAATAACTACTAACCCACCAAGAACAGGTGGGAAAACCTCAGAAATAACCTTTGTGAAGACCAGGTCTGGGTGTGTATCAAAAGGTAAGAATCCACGGGCTGCAATCCCTGAAAAGAACGAGAAACAGAGAATAATACCTGACAAAAAGAATCCTACTGAGACACCCTTGACTGCAGTTTTCTCATCTCTGGCAGCAAAAATGCGCTGCCAGGTTGTCTGCCACACCATGTAAAATGGTCCTACAGTGAAAACTAATGACAAAAATGACCACAACCCTGTCTTACCAAGAGGACTCCAATAGTACGACGGGACCACCTTGGATACTTCGCTTGGTCCACCAGCATAGTACACCCCAAAAAAGAACAGCAACCCCAAGCCAACAGCCAAGATTACAGCCTGGATCTTGTCGGTGACAATAGTTGCAGGTAACCCACCCAAGAATGTATAGGGGAATATCACTGCAAATCCCAGGAATATCCCCATTTTTAGTTCCATACCAAAAAATGTGGTAAAAATAGCCCCCATGCCAATATATTGAATAGCCAGGGTGGGGACAACATAAATGACTATCTGGGAAATGGACGGAACAAAAGCTGCATTCCTGCCGAACCGAAGGGCGAATGCATCAGGGATCGTATACTGTTGTAACTGTCTTAGAACACGGCCAAATACAACTGCAAGAACAATGCTGAATGCAGTAGCAGGTATAACCCAAAAAAAGATGCCCTGGACACCAGATACAAATCCAAGACCTACAAAGCCGATAAATGCTGTAGCACCGCACGCAGTAGCAATCATAGTGCCCACAATATTTGAAAAACTCACATTCCAATCAGCAATTAAGTACATATCAACAGATTTGATCTTCCGACCATAGTATACTCCAATACCCATCATGAGTGCAACGTAAACGCAGAAATATACAGTATACAGCAGGTCAGCCATGGTTATTCCCTCCCTTTTCATGAGCTGATCGACAGGAGTGGTACTTTTTTTGTAAGTGACTTTTCCCACTAGATTTCATATCTTTCATCTTTTTCACCTACACTACCTATGAACTATGTGGCCTCACAGATGTAGACACCATGGATAAGATTCAATGAGGTGATTTCTACCTCATATTTCAGCGTGTTCTGCACGATATTTCTGCACGGTAGAAAAGATCAAAATCACTAATGGCCTACCTTTATAAAGCCTTGCGCATGAAACCCCGACAAATCTGCTGTCACAGATCTTGTGCTAAATATCCTGTTTTAAATGAATTTTAATCGAGAAATGACAGCCAAAGAGACTATATGTGAGTATTACTGCTGGAAGATGGAACCAGCGGTGCCCGAATATGGCAGTGCTTTAAAGAAATAGCACGGTTGATAGTAATTTCGCAGGACACAAAGATGTGGAATCCTTACTCATGGAGATGGTTCTCATCTCCTAGCGAGGAGATTGGGGGTTGTCTGCAACCTACTAATTGGCAGTACACAAAGGGGTACTATGAACATGTTGGTGGTTTAAAATAGCCTAACTGTTGGACGACCCGGAGTGCAGTACACAATAGTTCTTGAAAAAATGTGTGACAACTCTCGCATTATTGCTCACAGCCTCGGTGGAGATACCTTAAGTAAAAGACGTGGCCTTTTTTTGACAATTGATAGGATTCACTTCAACAGAGGCGGTGCGTACTTGGTGGTGTAATCCATTTCAGCAGTTATCAATTTCTGATACAGATTTTAACCTTTCATTACCACATTGCTACACCATAAGGTAATAAAGGCAATCTTGTTACACGTGTAACAAAGTTGAGAAAATACCCAATGACCTCTCTGAACCGAAACCTTTATATTCGTACATACATGGTTAACATGAAAAACATGATCAGTAAGGTGTTCCCATGACAGAAATAAAGGAAGGAAAACACATCTTCGGGATTGTAAAAGTTGGTGAACGAGGTCAGATCAACATCCCCAAAGAAGCGAGAGATGTATTTGATATTAATCCAGGTGACAAACTGTTGATACTGGGAGATGAGAAAAAAGGAATTGCAATCGTAAAAGAAGATGTAATGAAGAGTTTTGCGTTGCGAATACTGGAGGGCATTGATTCTGCAAGAGATATGCTGGAAGGCAGAAATGATTGACATGTTTGTTCCTGAATTACAGCATAAGGAGAAACCCTCATGAATAAGAGAGAACTGCTCTTCAATGAGATTCAGCATGTCCTTAACCCTTTTCTTGCTGATGAAGGAAAAGCTGATTACATCATCTCAGGAGACAGACATCTCTTGTCTCTAAACTATAAAGGAATAAAAATTCTGACTGCAAAAGAATTTATTGAACTTGTCAACAGCGAGTAGTGTAACAATGCAAGAGATGGTATACCTATGGGCGCACAGTACGCTGCTTTCCACATGCAAAAAGCAAAACCAGTGACCGTAGTGATTTTGCTGCAATTTTGAGAATTTGCTATATTATTAGTACCTTTGTAATGGTAAAAGATATAAAGATGTGAGACAAAAAAACGTAATGAGGGATGTCCTAATCGTAGGAGCAGGGCCAGCAGGAACAACAGCTGCTCAGACTCTGGCGGAAAAAGGATGCACTGTTACTGTTTTTGAGAAAGGCCCCCTGAAGAGAGAAAAGGCTTGTGGAGGCGGTGTACCTGAAGTAGCCTTAAGAGAATTTTCCATAGATTTCAAAAAGGGAAGAACAGTATATGGGATTACTTTGTGTTCTCCCCAGAATGAAACTGTAATGCTAACCCAAAAAGAAAGAGCAGGCATATCTGTGATGCGTTCAGATTTCGATTACTATTTAGTGCAAAGAGCTCAAAAGGCAGGAGTTGAATTTAAGGAATACTCGTTTGCAGAGCCCTTGCTGGAAGAAGGAATACTAAAGGGGGTGAAAACAGCAAAAGAACGTTACAAATCAGAAATGGTCATCATCTGTGATGGAGCACTCTCCAATTTTGCAAAGAAGATGGGGTTATACACCCGTTCAGATAAGAATCAGGCGCTCGCATTTCAGTATCAGATGGCACTGGACAACCAGGTCATTGAAGAGAGGATTGGGAACGTGATGGAGCTGTACTTCGGGAACCAGTGGATCCCCCTGGGGTTTACCTGGATTTTCCCTAAAGATGGCATGGTTACCGTAGGTAATGCGACCTGGCTTCATGCTCTGAAAAAGATGAAAGAGAAAATGAAAAAGAATAAAAAAAATAAGAAGATGAATCTCAAATTGATGCTGGACACATTTATAGAAAAGCATCCTGTAGCTTCTCAGAAATTGAAAGGAGCCTCCATTTTGTACTCCCAGTCACACATACTCTCGTTTACAGGGATAGTCAAATTTATATATGGAGATCACTTCTTGATAGCAGGTGATGCAGGAGGGTTTATCTCCTATGCCACAGGGGGAGGAATGTATTATGCTTTAGTTTCAGGGAGAACAGCAGGAGAAGTAGCTGCCGAAGCTGTGGAGAAAGGGGATTTTTCCAGAAAATTTCTGAAAAAGTACAAAAAAGAGACAGATAAAAAGATAGGAGCGGACATGAAGTGGGGCCGCCTTCTGAGAAGACTTGTCCTGGACAGGGATAGTGGCCAGGAACAGCTTGTCAGAGCTGTTCAAAAAGATCTGTGGTTGAAAGAACTGTCTATACTGCTGCTCAAAGAAGAAATCAGGTATGACCAGTTTTTGACACAGTTGCTGCTGCATCCTCACAAGGTTCTGAAACTTATCATCTGAGGTACAGATATAAAAGCACAAGGTGATAGCTGATATGCCAGCAGAATTCTGGCAATTCTTTTGTTTCCCATGACGAAATTGTAAGTGAACTTGTTACACGTGTAACATAACAGGAACGACGTAGTTGAATAGAAAAGAATTTAAGCATACCCGCGTAAAAGGTTCAGGTGATGTAATGCAGAAGAGTCTAGGAGTTGTGATAATTGTGCTTTTTGTGTCTCTGATACAGCCGCTATTCTGTGCAGAAGAGGAAGCCATAGAGTGGACGTTTGAGCCTCACACAGACAGATCTGTGCACATAAAGGCAGTGTTCCTTTTGGGAGAGAATTACGTCTCCTATGAAATTGTTGGGTTGTCCAGAGAATTGTGGATTAAAAATCTGAAAACCTATGAATACGACACCAAGAAATCTATTGAAAGTGAAGTTGTATACGACAGTGAAACGGACACGCAGAGCGTTGCACTGACCTTTGATGAGCCCACACCTGAGAATTTCAGATTTGTTTTGGAATTCGATGCCTCTGACTTTTTGAGGGAAGAAGAGGAAAAAACATTCATCTTTCACTGGAACTTTGGTTCAGAAGCGGATAAATTCAATTCTGCAGTAGTTGTTCTGCCAAAAGATGCAGAACTTCTGGAAGCAGAATACAAAACTCCAAAGAAAGTGGAAGAAAATGAGCAGGTTTACGTGTACTACGAAGGGGTTTCAGGGCCTTCCAAGAGGTTCGAGTTTCAATTGACCTTTTCTTCTTCGGGGAAAGGGTACATCAGACTAGGTGAGCGTTACGAAGAATCAGAGCAGTACGACCAAGCAATTTCTAACTACCAGAAGGCCAAATCCTTTTACAACAGGTTCGACTTATACAAAAAAGACAAACCAAAGATTCTGGGAGAGCTCCAGGACAGAATTTACGCCATACAGAAAATGCAAGCAGACAGTGAGTTCGAGAAAGGCACAGATGCATTTGAGCAGAAGGACTACAAAAAAGCGAAATCACACTTTGAGAAAGCTGAAAGTCTGTACACGATTGTAAAAGATACACAAGGAGAAGCTTCGTGTCAGGAGAAGACGCAGTATGAGGCTGAAAACTATGAAGAGGCCAAAGAAAGCTTTAGCCAGGCCAAAAACAAATATGAAGAACTAGAGGATACAGAGAAAGTTTCTGAATGCGATGAATGGATAACAAAATGCGAAGAGGCTGACTTAGGGTTAGTTTTTTGTATTCTGGGAATCTTTATAGTGTTGCTCTGGAGAAGATATTCATAATTCATTTCACTTTTTTCATTTTTTTATTTCACTTTGAGGGTGTATCAGAATTTATTTTTATAGAAAAAATGATAAAAAGTGTGTGACAGGGAAGTGAGGGCTTCCCTGTCTAAGGCGATCCGTCTTTTCCATCTTTGCGGCGTGGATTTGGTCTCGAGAGGGAGAACTTCATTCTCACATTCAGAGTTCCTTTCCGGTGGTAGAGAACCTTGTTCTCGCTTCCCCTTATACATCATAACCATAAAAAAGTAGTTATGAACTTTTGTGTCAAAAGTATGAAAAAATCATAACCTGCACCCAAAAGTATGAAAAAGCTTATAACTCTCCATGAGAAGTAAAGACAATGACACAGAGGAAAACACTTTCTCTCTCAGAAGGGGATTTTACAAAACTGGAACCTATCCTGAAAAAACACAATGGGAACTTCTCAGCAGCTGTACGTGAGTTGATTGGGCTGGGAGATGTCATGATTGCCCGCTTTGGCAGCACTGAGAACGCAATCCGTGAAATGCATCCTCACAAGAGTTTGCCCCAGGAGTTGGTAGAGAACAGATACGGTGTTATACTCCCGTACTCTCTCGTCCAGTGGGGACTAAAACTCTTGGAAGGGTTCCTCCCTCCGAAAGGCTCTTTAGTGACGCCAGTGCATGATGCAGTAGCTGAATCAAAAGGGATTTCACAGGCTATTACTGCAGAAAACTACAAGGAATGGGAAAAAACATTAAACGAGCTATACCCACAATTGGGCTGGGAAGTGAAAATAACGATTGAATCAATTGATACTACGCTGATGGTAAGCTTCAGCGGATTAGACCCAGAGATCAACCGATTAGCTCAGATGGTGCTTGCAGTAAAACTGGCCTTCCAGGACCCTCCCTACAGAATTGAAGAGCTGCGAGAGTACCTCCCTTTGGTGACTATCTACTTCAGAGAATGTAATTCCCATGAAGAAGCTTCAGACAGGCTTGAACACGTCTTCCATTACCAGAAGGATTTGTATGAAGTACTCCAGAAGAGGAGACCTTTCTTAACAAAGGTAGCATCTTTACTGGGAGAATTCAACTATGAAATAACGGTCTTACCCTCAGAGTACATGGAGGAGTTGTTGAGTGGAGATTTTTCATTATTTCTGCTCAAATTGATCCAGAGACACGTAGGGAAATCAGTAGCTGAGCTTTCTCCACAGGAATTGCTGGAAGCTTTGGATGAGGTCAATGAGATTACTCACTTATATAACAAGATGGAGAAAAAAGACTACAGAATTGTGTTCTTCCATTCGTATGATGATCCAGATTCTGTTAAAAAACTGGGGAGCGTCTTATCTGAAATTTTGCGTCAGGCCCACTTATCGTTATCCATGGAAATTGCAGAGAACATGCTAGTCTTCAGAATATTTCCCGCCAAAACGGGAAAACCAAAGATTCTCATTGTGGAAGAGAAGCTGGATTCACTGTTGTCTTTAAAGTATGAACTGGAACAGAACTATGAGGTGATCGATGCCCAGAATGGTGAAGAAGCGTTAAAGAAAGCGCAGGAAAGGCCGGACGTTATCGTGCTGGATATGGCTCTTCCTCACATGGATGGTGCAGA
>SMTZ1_10004999_pt1 | contig 13321 bp, 9 predicted proteins | sample DeeMarSWOR136_30_FD_25667 | JGI IMG/M metagenome (IMG submission 25667) | reverse complement strand
GGGTGAAGAAGTACGACAACAACAGCAAATTATTGAGAATATGGGGAAGACGAGGTGCCTCAGACGGTGATTTTGTCTATCCGAAAGCAATCGCTATAAACCAGAAGGATGAGGTGTTTGTCCTCGACCGGACACGAGTCCAGAAATTCACGGCCGACGGTGATTTCATCTCCAAATGGGGAAAAGCCGGATCAACAGAAGGTGCATTTAAAATTCCTTTGGGGATTTATATCGACCAGAACGGTTTTGTCTACATCGCTGATTCCGAGAACAACAGGGTTCAGAAATTTGACGCCGACGGCAATCCGATTACCTGGTGGGGGAGCACTGGGACCGGTGATGGCCAGTTGATGAATCCTGTATCTGTTGCCGTGGATAGCCGGGGTTATGTCTATGTCGTCGAAAGGGATAACAGCAGAGTCCAGCTGTTCGGAGTGGATACCAAGTAAAATATATTCAGGGCCAAGAGTAATCAGAATTTTAGTTTATCGGCTGACGGCTATCTTAACAGTCTTTTTCCCTTCTTATTCGAAGTCATAATTAAGGCTTATCGTTCCAGTGAATTTCTTGCGGTTGCTTTCTGAGTCCCCATATCTCCTAGGATCATTGAACAGGTACATATACTGTCCTCCGGCCGAGAGGGAAATCCGTTCCGACAATTTGTAGATCCAGACTGCAGATACGACTCCATCCAGGAAGAGCGATTTTTCCCCCCAGCCGAAATATTCCCGAACGTAAGCATAATCTCCGTAGCCGGTGGAGAAGGAAAGATCCAGGCTCAATTTCGGGATTAGACTGATCGAAGATTCGAGCTTCCCTAAAATATAAAAGCCTTTAATTTCATCAAAGTCATAGAAGACAGCCAGCGAAAAGGTTAAAGGAATGACCTCAAGCCCATATGCTGTCCTGATATAGGCTTCGGTCGTGGCTGAATCCTCTGTTGCGGGGAATGTGTAATGGATGATCCCGACTTCCAGTCCGAAAAGGCCATTGGGAAGGGCATAGGAAGCGGTGTAGTCGATTTCAGATAAACGGTTTTTGGTCCCGTTGGCATCCGTGAGGTCATAATTTCCCCAAAAGTTCAGAGAAAAGATGCCGGCGTTGGTGATTTCTTGAGAGCAGGTGAGAGAAGGCTGGAATACAGGCCTGTCGTTTATGACCAGACCTCTCCAGACATAGTCAGTGCAGTAATCGAGCGATGCAGAGATCTCCAGTTTTTCTGCGGCAGCTGGATTGGCTAATCCAAAGAGGAACAGACCGAACAAACAGAGAGCCAGGATGGGATGTGTTTTCAGGCAGGGTTTACAGAGTTGCTTTGTTTTTTCTTCTTTCACTGCAGGAATCCTCCCCTGAAAAATTGACAGGTTTTTTTCAATAATCATCCTCATGAATAAATCTTATCATTGCCTAAGAGCTTATAGCACAGGCTAAATTCGATGTCAAAAGAGAAGCCTGCCCATGTCCGCCCGCACTTTATTCTTGCGCTTGCTTGCATCTTTATTTCCGTGAGAAGGGAAACGTCTGATTTAATAGTAACGCAGTCCATAATGTTAAGTCCCTGAGCGGGCCTGGGTGCCGCTCTCAAGCCCCCGTAGCGGAGGGGGGACCCGTCGGCTTATCCGACGGGGGGAACCGACGGGACTGGTTCCCTCGGGGGCCGGGGGCTGAGGACGGCATCCAGGCCCGCTCAATAGGGGATGGTATACGTATTATTTGGATTTTAGGAATTGAGAAGTGCGGCGACGGTTCCCCTCCATCCGAAGCCCATGGAGGAGGGTGGGGGGGTCTTGGCTTGGATGGAGGGGAACCGTCGCTGGCACAAATCACACTTTCATAATTGACTGTAATAGAGGAAGAGATGCTTCGCTTTATCTCGTTGCTTTTTATGGTGTATACTGAGCGGGCCAGAGCTTGATTGTGCTTTTTTTCATGTTGGAGTTATTGGAGGACAGCTTCCATCATCCAGATCTGCTGATCATTCCCAAAGAGAAATTTCAAGCTCAGGAGTTGAAGACTTTAAGAGGGAGGAAACAATGAAGAGAAAAATCATTTTATCCATAACGGTTTTTTTCCTTCTTTCTCTTTGGATTTTTGGAGAGGTAAGAGTCCGCGAAACGGAAATGAACTTTCCCACCTATGTCACAGGTCCTGATGATCCCAGTCCTCCGCTTTGGAATTTGAGGGTTTATCCCTACTCCATGCAGACGGATATAACCCGGGACAAAATAATCAAGGCATACAGGGTAATAGAAATGGAGAACGATTACATCAGAGTTCTGATCCTGCCTGATTTAGGAGGACGAATCCTTGCCGCCTTGGACAAGACGAACAACAACTTCGATTTCATCTACTACAATCATGTCATCAAGCCCGGCCTTGTGGCCCTAAGAGGGGCCTGGCTTTCTGGCGGGATTGAATGGAACTTCCCGACCCTGGGACATACCGTGAACACGTTTTCTCCGGTTAACCATAAGATCCTGAAGAATGCGGATGGAAGCGTGACCTGTGTGGTCGGGACCGAGGAGTGGGTGAGGAGGATGAAGTGGGAGGTGTTCATCACGCTTTTTCCTGACAGGTCTTATTTCCAGACAAGAATCAGGCTTTTTAACAGAACGCTGACTCATAATAACGGCTATTTCTGGGCCAATGCCGCCACCCACGCCTGGCCGGATACAAGAGTCATTTTTCCGCCTGCCGATACCACATTTGCGGGCGGCAGAAGAAACCCGATTCCCTGGCCTGTGCATGACGGCAGAGATGTCTCCTGGTATAAGAATACTGCTTCGGCGCATGATTATTTCTGCGGCACAGCAGGGGACTTCAACGGCTCGTACAACTACGAGAAAGATAACGGGACAGCCCATTACGCTTCCCGGTTCGAAAGCCCGGGAAAGAAGTTCTGGACCTGGGGCACGGCTCCCAGCGGCATGATTTGGGAGGATCTGCTGACGGATGAAGACGGGCAGTACATAGAGGTCCAGGCTGGCAGGCTACTGACCCAAGGGGATACTTGGATTTTTGAACCTCATCTTCTCGAAGAGTGGGATGAATGGTGGTACCCGGTAAAAAAGATGCACGGGTTTGTCAAGGCTAATCCTGACGCAGCCCTGAATTTTGAGCTAAGGGATGACGGGATCTTTGTCGCCTTGAATACGACTCGATCATTCGAGGATGCAGAGGTCAGGCTTCTCTGCCAGGGGGAACCGGTCTTTTCAGAGAAGCTGGATATCACACCGGACGGATTCTACCAAAAGAATGTTCCTGTAAAAGAAAAGAAAGGAGTCTGGGCACTCGAGTTCCGGGATAGGAATGGCCAGAAGATCATCGATTACACGACAGAGAAGCCCAAGATTCCACCTCCTGAGCTCCAGCCTAGCTTTCCAGAGAGAAAAGAACAGTCAGCAGAGATCTCTTTCCTCAGAGGATATTATGCACTCAAGCACTGGAACTTTGAGGGAGCGATATATCATTTTAAGCAGGCTCTCGAAAAGGACAGCGGTTTGACTCCTGCGCTGCGCTGGTTAGGGATACTCTATTACAAAACCGGAAAGACAGAAGAAGCGCTTGAACTTTTGAAAACAGTCCTGGAAAGAGATGAGGACGATCATACAGCCCGCTATTACAGCGCTCTTTCCAGGAAAAAGCTGGGCATCACGCAGCGGACCAAGGAAGACCTTTACCTGGTCTCAAGACGGGCGGCTTACAGGCATGTGGCACCCTACGTTTTGGCCTCTCTGGAGCTGGAAGAAGGAGATTATGGGAATGCCTGTGTGCTATTGAGAAAGACCCTCCGGAACAATCCCGACGACATCAAAGCAAAGGTCATGCTTGCTGCTGTTTTGAGGCATCTCGAGAACAGGCGTGAGTCTGAGAGACTGGTCGAAGATGCTTTAAGGGAAGATCCGATCTCGCCCCTGGCCTTGATCGAGAAAGAGCTTCTCTCAGGCCGAAGTGAGCTCGAATTGTTAGGCAATAATCCGGAGTATTATCTTGAAGTGGCCTCAGACTTTCTGGAAATGAACCTGATGGAGGATGCCGTGCACACTCTTGAGATTTATATCCAGAGTGAGAGCGCAGCTGATCATCCCCTCGTCTATTATTATCTCGGGTTTCTGAAACACAGCCTGGGACAGACTCAGGATGCTGTGGGCTATTTTACCAGAGCCTCTTCCTGCCGCCCTGATTATGTTTTTCCCTTCAGAGTAGAGACAGAAGGCGTGCTCAAGCTTGCCCTCAAGTATAACGATGCGGATTGGAAAGCTTATTATTATCTCGGCAATCTTCTGACGGCAAAGCTCAGGTGGGAAGAAGGCTTTGAGTTCTTTAAAAAAGCGGAGCACTTCGCCCCTGGATTTCCGGTGCTCTACAGGAATCTTGGAGAGATCTACTGGAAGAAACTGAAAGATCATAAAAAGGCTGAAGAGATGTACGAAAAGGCCATTGCTTTTTCTCCTGATGATTATCGTCTGTATGTGGCTCTGGATGAGCTTTACGCCATCAACAGGGATCACTCAAAACGGATCGCGCTCTATGCTCAGGCTCCTCAATATGTAAAAAAGAACTTCAATTATGTGCTCAAAAGAGCCCAGTACTATGTGGATACAGGTCAGCCCGCGAGGGCCCTGGAAATTTTAAAGACCCATAGCTTCCTACCCTGGGAGGGATGGACCGGCGCTCGGGAAGTATTCGTGCTGGCTCTTTTAAATAGATCCCTTTCCTGCTTGAATGAGGGAAAATACAGGAAAGCGCTCGATGACCTTTTTGCGGCCATGGAGTATCCAGAGAACCTGGGCACGGGAAAACCTCCTTACCCTGTTTTCATCAGAGAGTTCTACTATATAGGGTTGTGTCATGAGAAGCTGGGAGAGAGAGAGGTTGCTGAGAAATACTATAAAATGATCCTGCAGGAGAAGACCGGAATCCCCTCGATAAATGCCTATTACCAGGCACTCGCTTTAAGGGGGATTGGCCATGATAAAGAAGCAGATGAAATGCTCAAGGAAATAAAAGCAAAAAGTGAGATCAATATCCAGCAGTATGAGGGAGTAAACCCGCAGTATTACCTCTGGGCTGCGATGGCCTGTCATGCCCTCGGAGAAGAAACCAGGGCGAGAGAGTACCTTTTAAAGGCCATTGAGCTGGATCCATCCTATCGATGGGCAGCCTTCTTTGCTTCTGAAAGCGGGATTTTGAGGTAGGTCTTTTTTATCATTTGACATCATTTTTTCTTTCGTATAAATTATGCAGGAGCTAAATTTTGGCTCTGAACATCGCGCCCAAAAAGATTAAGAGAGGAAAACAACTCCCTGAAGTCGACTGGTAGTTGAAACATATATCAAGATGAAAACCTTAAGGATCAAAAGCAGCCTATCTGAACTGGATAGGATGAGAGATTTCCTGAAATTATGCTGCAAGAAGATTAAAATCTCAGATAAAGATTACTTCAAGATCGAGCTAGCACTCCTGGAAATATGCGTGAACATCATCAGGTATGCTTATCCCCAGAGTAACGGCGAGATCATGATCAAAACCTGGCAGGATGGGGATAGGATCTTTCTGGAGATAAGAGACCAAGGTGTTCCCTTTGATCCCAGGGAATTGAAACCTCCTGATATTGACGATATCATCAAGAATCAGAGAAAAGGAGGGATGGGTGTTTTCCTCTCCCGGACGCTGATGGATGGTTTTGACTACAAACGCGAGAACAACCAGAATGTTCTCACGATCTATAAAAACCTTAAAGGAGCGGAAGCTTCTCTCTAGTCGTATATAACTTTATCCTCCCCGAACTGTTTGATGCGGTCCTCGATCCACTGAACCATAAGGTCTCTCCGCATCAGGACGGCTTCAATCTCCTTATCAGTTAAGTATTCGCCGACAACTTCAAGGATCACTTTTTGGTTTAAAGCTTTCAATTTTTCGTAAAAAGCGCGCGGAAGCTCTTTCATGAGGTATTTGCTTTCCTTGCCTTTTTCTGAGTAAATGAGCCTTGTCGTGAATTTCTTGGAAGTCCGGAAAGTGCGGGAATGGTCGATCAGGATCATCCGCCAGTCCTCGGTGATGAGGTACTGATTCTGGTGCCTGTCTTCGTTGGCGATCAGGTTGTCAAAAGCCCGCTGGAGAAATAGCGCTCTGTTCCAGGGAAAGACTTTGTAGGATGGAGTATCGATGTTTTTCTCCATTTTTTGTTTGAGGCTCATCTTGGCATCGATCCACAACTGACATGAGCCCCGGTTTCCTCGAAATCTTTTTTCCACGGTGGGAGGAACCATGTTCAGCCCCAGATGTTTATCCAAACGGTAAGCGGCAATCTCCCATTTCCAGTTTTCCACCCATCCTTTTAAGAGTCCTTCCGGATTTTTCCATAAGGCCTTTTGGCGCACTCCGTCTTTCTCCAGAGTGAGTACCCAGGGACTGGTGACTGCTTCCCTGCTCACCATTTGCTCCTGCTCAACGACCTCTGCATTTTGAAGGAACTCTTCCCATTTCTCCCTCTCTGCGACTTCCTCAGAAGTGAATTGAGCTATGGATTGCAAACTGAACCCCAGGACGATGATGAATAGGGCGAAAATCAGGATTCTTTTTTTCATTGTCCTCCTCTCTTTAATAAGATTTCTTGTTGAATTTATCTAAAATAATGAAAAGAATATTAGAGTCAGTATAAAACCTTACCTTCGCCTTTCTCCTTTATCATTTCTTCGATTTCTTTTAATAGAAGCTCCTTGCGGGCAACGATAGCGTTGATCTCTTTTTTAGTGAGGTAAGAACCCACCGCTTCTTGAATTTTATCAGCTGTCAAAGCCTTGATTTTTTCCACGAAAGAGCGGGGGAGTCTCCTGAAAAGCAGCTCCCCCTTTATACCGTTTTTCCCGTACATCAGCCGCTCTGCGAACATCTTCGAGGAACGGAAGGAGCGGGAGTGGTCGATGAGAATTATCCGCCAGCTTGTGTTGAAAAGGATGTTCTGTTGTGTCCGGTCTTCATTGCCGATCAAGCTGTCAAAAGCTCTCGTGATGTATTTCCTGTCGTTTCTGTTATCGATCATTTCCTTCGGGAACTCAATGTTTTTTTCCATGATCTCGAGTTCGCTGTAGAGCTTGTCAATCGCCAGCTGAAGCGATCCCTTTTTCTTTCCGAACGTTCTCTCCACTGTCGGAGGGACCATATTCAGTTCAAGGAGCTTATCCATTTCGTATGCAGCGATCTCATACTGCCATCCCTCGAGGAAACCCTGCTGGATTCCCTTAGGATTTTTCCAGATAGCTTTCCGGACCACATCTCCTTTTTTGAGAGTGAGCCAGATCGGCTTGGTCACGCCCTCTCCCACATTTTGATACTCTGTGATTTCTGCGGTCTTGAGGAATTCTTCCCACCGGGATCTCTTGGCAATCTCCTCAGATGTGAACTGGCCGTTTGCAATATAGATATGGGCTGTCAGGAAGAACAGGAACAGCGCAAGCAGGATTTTTGGTCTCATTTTTCCTCATCTCCTTTTCCAAAGCTTTCCCCTCAATTTTTGCTCCTAATATAATCCTATTTGCCCAAAAAATCAAATCATAAGAGTCGGCTGCTTAAATTACGGATAGGCTGGGTTTCAACACAACAAAAGCTATCTTAATTGATTATTCTGTTTTTTTTCAGAGAGCTTCTTGTGCTCTCGTATCATCAAAAAGCTAAGGATTATCCAGATCACTGCTGCAACAACATTGACTCTTGCAAAGTTTTCGTTATTAAAAGCAAGGTAGGTCGTACCAATAAAAACCGTCAAAGCGACTAAGACATCTCCCGAGCGCACAAAAAAGGTGTCAATGGCTGCCTTGGCCTTGTATTTGGCTTCTCTCGATGTGATAAGAAAGAGGGCTCCTCTGGTTGCATTCATCAGGGAGTAATCCGTACTGTTTTCAAGTATCTTGGCCCATCTGACTACTGCAAAAGACGCTCCCAGACCGATTAAAAAGTATCCTCCAAGGGCAATGAAAGGCAGGAAGAGAACCGCTCCTCTGACACCAAACCATTTGAATATCCGGGAAACAAGAAAGAGCTGGATCAGCATGCCCAGAAGATTGACTGTCTCATGAAAACCGGATTCTATTTTAGTGTAATATTGTGCATCCGCTTCTTCTGTGGCTTCGATTTTTCCGGTAACTCTCGCTTCATTAGCTGTCTGTTTCCACACAGCAGATCTAATGAATTCCCCGGTGGTGTTAACGTAATTGAGCGCCAGAATCATAAAGGCAACAAAAATAAGATAATGGCTTTTCAATACCAGGCGGAAACCGCCGCCTTTCTGGAGGGGTTTCTCCTCGATTTCCTCTGCAGCCTCTTTCTCAGCAGCCCGTGTCGCCATTTTGTGCTTGATTTTTTTGATCTCTCTTTTATGGATAAGTATGGTTAAAATAATAGAAATTATAAGGATAGCACCAGCCAGGAGCATCAACTGATAAACACTCAGCGGTCCCTCTGGTTGAACGAGCTTTTTGGTTGCCTTTGCTCCGAGATAAGCGCCTAAATTCTGTCCGAACATGATTATCGGGAATAGACGTTTTCCTGCCTGTTCTGTATAGATATCGTTGGAAAATCCCCAAAACTGGGCAATGACAAAAACACCAAAGATGCTTACCCAGACCCAGAAGATAACGCCCAATATGCTTAATGGAGTGTTCAATATTCCCAAAATATAAAAAAGCACTAAATTCGAGATAAAAAAGGAGGTCACAGAGATGATTAAAATATTGCGTGGGACTTTAGAAGAGAGAAAGCTGAATATTTTTACGATGAAAACAAGCAGAATGGCTACAGCTGCATATAGATAAGCTTCTTGACTGGCCTCGTATTTGGTTAAGATCAAGCCTTTTTTAACTGGTTTGAGAATAGAATACGCGCCGATAATCAGAAATACATTGAGTGACAAAAGAAAGACTGTGAGGGCTTCCCCAGGATGGATAACTGTGAAGAGCCTGAGAATTTTGTAGACAAAACTGGTTGATTTTTCTTCATTTCTCATGACTTCCCCTCTGCCGAAAATTCCGTTAGCTTCCTTGTTCAGACTTTCGGATATGTTGTTTTTTTCTTAATCTATGTAAAGAACCTGACTTGCATTGCTGTTCAAGCTGATTGTATCTATTCGGTTTTATAGGGTAATCTCTGGGCAGATAACCTCTTATGCTCTTTGGCAATCAGGATGCCGAGCAAGACCCAGATCAAAACCAGCACAAAAGTGACCATAGCGAAGTTTTCAACCTTAAAAGCGAGATAAGTTGTGCCTAAGAAAACAAGCGCGGCGGATAAGACATCGCCCGAGCGGTGGAAAAAGGTTTTGGTCACGGCTTGCGCTTTGTATTTTTCTTCTCTAGTGGTTATGAGAAAAAGAGCGCCACGTGTCGTGTTCATCATTGAGTAATCCATACCATTTTCCAGGGCTTTAACCCACTTGATGAGCAGTAAAGACGCGCCGAAGCTGATGAAAAAGTATCCTCCGAGGGCGAGCGCGGGAAGTATAAATAATGCCACTCGGATTCCAAACCATTTGAAAATCCGGGATACGACAAAAAGCTGAACGAACATGGCGAACAGATTCTGGATATTATAAAATCCGGCGAAGAAAGTCGTTAAATACTGTCCCTGGTCTAGGCTGCCTGCTGTCCCTGTTTCCATGGCTTTAGCTGCCGCGCTTTTGGCCACAGTGTCCAGCATGTAAACGCCATTCGTGTTTATAAAATTCAGCAACAGAACAAAAAAGGCAAGATAAAGGAGATAGTGGCTTTTAAAAACCAGCTGAAATGCTCCGCCCTTTTCAAGCGGCTTTTCCTGAACTTTCTCTTTTTTGTGTTCTTGTTCTTCCCTGATTTTAGCCGCCTTTATCTCGGCCCGCTTGACTTCCCTTTTATGGATAATCCAGGTCATCAGGATGCAAATTCCAAGGAATCCTCCAGCGACAAGCATCAGCTGAAATCTTCCCAAGGAGACAGCCAGCCACTCTGTTATTTTTCCCCCGGCAAAACCGCCGAACGTGGCTCCAAAAGCGACGATAGGAAAGAGGCGCTTCCCTTCTTCTTCTGTATAGACGTCGTTAGCAAATCCCCAGAATTGAGCGACGACTATCAAGTTGAAGATGCCGGCCCATATGAAAAAGATGATGCCCATTGTCCCTGGTCCGACACCTGCAAGGTAAAGGATGTAAAAGATGGTTAAGTTGGATATGAAAAAAAGCGTCACCCAGGTGATCAATTTCTGTCGAGGAACTCTGGAAGCAATGGCGCTGAATATTTTCACCACGAAAATAAGGGAAACAGCAATCGCGGCTGAAAGATAGCTCTTGATCTCAGCTGGCCAAGAATCCAGCATCAACGCATCTCTAACAGGTTTGATGATGTAATAGGCTAAAAAGAGCAAGAAGACGTTAAGCGTTAAGAGGAATGCTGTCAGGCCTTCGCCAGGGTGAATGACAGTGAAAATCCTGAATATCTTGTAGATGAATCCAGGTACCTTTGTTTCAGTATCCCGAAGAGCAGGCATGTTCATTGAGTCCCCTCCAATTTTTTTCCCCGAGCAAATCTAACACCAGGAATTTTTTCCTTAACTGGAAGTATCCCTCTCTGATTGAGATAAACAACGGAATAGAAACAGCCACTTTTAAGCGCAATCAGATTAAATTTATCAGCACTATATTGAAATTGAAGGGGGTTGTCAACCGTGAAATGGACGATTCAAAGAGTCGCTGTTTTCCACTAATCCTGTGAATATCTTTGTTGAAAAATGCGGGATTTGCGTTTTTAAAAAATTGATTTTTTTACAATTCTGAGATGTTGCACATTATTTGGTCACTTATATTTTTGGTTTGATTGAGCTCAAAACCGGGAATGAAGCTGTGTGCAGTAAAGTTTTATTAAGCCAGGATAGGGGAGTTCTACTCAAACAGGACTGCCTCTTCTCCCTTTTCCTTGATGAGTTTTTTGATGGTTTCGATGATTATATTCTTTCGTTTCAACAGTGAGTTTATTTCATCTTCATTCAGGTATTTTTTAAACTTCGATTTTATCTTTTTGTCTTCTATTTGTTGCATGTTCTGGTACAGCTTTCTCGAGCAGCGAGTGATTTCACATCCTTCTATTAATTCTGGGGTTGGTTGGAATGCTTCTGAGAGGTCAACTCTCCATACTTTCCATTCGTCCGTAATTAAGACATCCTGAAGGTCTGTCTGTAAACATAAGGCTGTGTCGTAGACAAGATATTCAAATATTTTTATCTCTTCGAGCGCCTCAAAATAATTCTCGGGATCTGGGGGAATGATATCTTTAAGCCTTCGTTCGCCTTCATCTAAGTAGCGATTTATCAGTATTTGAAGAGAGGCTTTTCTTCCGTTCACTGTCCGTTCGACGACGGGCGGATATATGTTGAGGTCGAGCAGTTTATCCAGTTCATAAGCAGCAAGTCCGTAGATGTAGCTGTCAGTGGGAACCTTCGGTCTGAGATTATTTGAAAATTTGAGAAATCCTCTTTTCTTGATTCCTCTGTCATCCAAATTCACGAAATAAGAATCTCCTCTCGTCCCGCTGGGTTTCCAGTCGCTTTCAATCCTGGCTCTTTTTAAATATTGTTCAGTTTCTTTTTGGTTGAAGCTCTTTTGATCGGCAAGGAGGATACTGCTCAAAGCGGTGATACTGAATAAAACACAGGCTATGACACCAAGCTTTATTTTTTTCTTAATGTTCATGGTCCCTCCTTTATCGCAGAGGCCTATTGATCTAGGTCGAGCCCAATAAGGTAAAAGTTCGGATTGTGCTCTTCAGCAAAAAAGCAGCCAGGGAAATTCCCTCTAACTCATGAGTGACGGCGTTCGAGGTATCATCCTCTGGCCAAGGTCTTAACCAGGGTACAATTTTGTTTCCGTAATTCTCAATGATCAGAGCACTGAGATTGCCGCTCGGATAGCGCCTGGATATGTTGGTGTCGATTATCCAGACTTTTCCGTCGTACCTGCCCATCTCGGCCCCGGATTTGATCCGCTGCGGAGTATGGGCAGTGACGATGGATTTTGCATTGAGATTGCTGAGTATCTTATCCAAAGTCGGCTCAAATTCCGGGCCTCTGTAAGAGTAGTCTCTAAACCAGAGCGGTCCGTTCTCGTTATAGACAATCTCAAAAGGCCTGTTGGGATACTCTCCGCGTAAACGGGCAGCTCGAAATATTTCCAGTTCCTGGCGAAGCTGATTGTTTATTTTTTCCAACGGCCAGGTCGAAAACATTTCGCTTATTCCTCCGTGGACGAACACGATATCATTGATTTTGATCACGACATTATGTTGAAGGATCCATGGGGCATAATTTTCATTGAATGTTTTGAGATAATGCCATCGCACATGGAACTTCGTCAAGTGAGTGACATCCCTGGATTTGTCAATTTTTTCTTGCCAGAAGTCTTCTATGTTCGGGTCAAGCGGAGCGCTGAAGTCCGTTTCATTGGAGGGCGGGATTCCCAGCTTTTTCCTGATTTTTCTCTCCTCTTTCTCGATATATTCGGGGGGAAGGAAAGACAGCAACTGCTTGACAGTAACGTACCCCTGTCTGTCGAAGGCGAAATCTCCGATATTCATTTCCTCGTGATTACCGATCAGCATGTGAACCTTTCCCCCTGCCGCTTCGGCTTCTTTCTCCAATCTCATTATTAAGACGAAGATTCTTTTGGCATAATCGTATCTATCCATGACATCGCCGATCTGGACAAGATGGGTTTTTCCGGCGATCCAGTGGAGGTCATTATCAACGATCCCAACTTCTGGGGCTTTGAGTATTTCAATGAAATGGTCATAGTCGCCGTGCAAATCTCCCACAGCCACAACTCTCTCCACACCGGTCCATACACACTGGATGTCTTCCGCGTAGAGATGAGTGAAAAAGAGGAAAATAAATAAGATGAGGATTATTGTGCATTTTGATTTTTTATTGGATTCAGAGTAGAGACTATTCCGCATAGTTGTATTTCCTTATTTAAAGTTATGCATTTATCTGATTTATTCTCCGCTCCATACTCTATTAATATAGTAGTTTAATGGAGGCATATGTCAAGACAAAATGATTTTTCAGTATCACAACTTATTGAAATAAGCTGATTTTGACTGTCCCCCTTGACTATTTTCTTTTGAGTTATTATTCTTTGCCAGAGTAGCTAACGGAGAAGAGACAACAGGTCAATTAGACAACCTTCTCCATTAGGAAATTATAATTATGGCTCTTTACATCTTGAAAAAGAATAAGTAATATAAGTTCAAGCAAAAATGGAAAAAGAAAGAAGGAAGTCTCCAAGGGTTCCGGTTGAGGTCGA